>OCVV011223335.1_pt1 | contig 22227 bp, 34 predicted proteins | sample 1539721 | NCBI WGS metagenome assembly OCVV01 (sample SAMN02144230, study PRJEB22623) | gut metagenome | biome: sheep rumen | host: Ovis aries | place: New Zealand
TTTCAGATTATCACTCACAACATTTGAAGCAAGGATTGTGTCAACAGCCCTTTTATGGTAAGGGTTAGGATGACCTTGTTTGGCAGTATGATATTTTGAAACCCAGTAATCACTTCTTATACCATCTATGACATCTGATGCATAACTTGATGTGGAATATATTTCACCTTTTGTCTTCAAGGTTTTAATTCTATGACTTTCTAATAATTCTCTTGGTATTGCATCAGTAGGATCATTATCGGCTCTCACTTCCCATACTGGAGCTCCACCACTTGGTGTTCTTCCTTTCCTACTACCAAGACCACCCATCATAATATAATCATAGATTTCTTCAGTCACTTCCTTGATAAGTTTTTCTTTAATATTCTTATAAGGTTGGAGTGATAATCTATGCTTTCCACTATCTGTTAATTCAACCTTCACATCAATCATAAAGTAGGATGCCTCTGCAATTGAACAATCACTTTAATAAAATGATGAAAACGATTCCATCGTTGTGGTGAACCCACAACATCATATGTTTCCTTCTCACCAACAATCTTTATCCTAGATTTATCAGTTATTTGTGTACCTTCAGTAACATATACCTTATATAAGTCTTCTAATTCCTTACCCCATTCATGTTGTGTGTCTTTATCAGTAGTTGGTTGGAAATCAGCTTCAACTGTAGTCACCAAATCCCAAGTATCTAAAGGTTCTCCAGTATACTTGTCAAGAAGTGGTGCTTCAGATGGTTCATATATTTCTATTTCACAATTAGGATAAAAAATCATAACATAAATGCGGTGTCATTATATAATAAACTTTTTAATTCTCCAAATTTTATAGGGATTGCTTTTGTGGTGTGATGATAAATATTCCATTCACTATCATATGTTACAGTCACATCACCTTCAGTTATGCTTTTTATTCCTTTATCATCTTCATCATTAGAGATGACAAGAAGCAACACATCAAGGAGTAATGATTTTAACTTGTCTAGGACTACATCAGGTAGGTTAGTGATATAGTTAATGTGGACAAATGATAATGGACAACAACCATAATCTTTTGTAATGTGTACAATCCCATTCAGATCATCAAAGAAATAATCCTTTCTACATAATTTTTTACCATTCACAATAATATGGTCAACTCCCACAATATTTTTCAAAGGAAGAACTATTGGAATTCTTGGGGGATGCTGATAAACAGTATAATTATGTTCTTGTGGTTCTAAACTGATGCCTAATTGACCAAGTATATTATCTAATTGTAATTGTATCAGTTGCTCTAACTCTTCATCTGAAAGATTATTCTTTATATTATATGTTTTATATAATATTTTCACATCATCTACATTAACTATCATTTATTCAGTATTAATATTAAGTTGTTTTTTTACTCTTGAGTATCATCCTTTGGTGGTGTGTTATTATCAGTATTATCAGTATTATTATTGGTTTGAGTGCTTTCACTCTTATCAGAGGATCCGCTTAACTCTTTCAATGTATCATAAACAAATTTCTCAAATCCACCACGATACTTTTTTGCTTTTCTGAAACTTGGGAAACTCATACTTAAATTATTCCTTTTAATATTTCTTATGTGTAAATTTTAAAAAAGTAATAAAAAAGATTAAATAATTATTAATCTAATTATTCATCTTGGATTCCAGTAATGATACCATTACGGTATTCTGCTCTGTTGTAGAAGGTAAAGTATGTGAATAATACTCTGCTTGTAGAGAGCTTGGTTTTTGCTAATGGAATCATGGATGGTTTAACTAATTCTCTTACTCTTAAGGAATTGTTGTCTACAAATGCTAAAACATCTCCATCAGTAGTGTCAATGTTAGGGTCTACAATGATAGGGATGGAAACACCATTAGGAGCGTTATATGCAGTTACACGAGTTCCTAATGTTAAATCAACTTTATCAACAATTCTGTGTTCAGGGTAAAGAATATCGTTTAATTGTCTGCCCACTTTTGCAGTAGTGAGAATTGCATCAGGGCTACCCCCATCATCGATGATTTCTTGTGCCATAATGTCAATGGTGTCTTTTTCAATTGGACCATTAGCACTTTCTTTATGAGTACCACTACTTGCTAACTGGGTTAAGAAACCATCAAAACCATTGGTTGCAGTTGTACCATTAAGAATGGCTTTGTCTTTGGTTTGTGCCATATCAAGGAATCCATCTCTGATCTCATCTTCAAGTAAGTCGATTGCATCTACACCAGTACAAGCGAGATCGGAAATTTCGATAGGGTAAACAAGGGTTTGCATTTTTGCAACTTCATCTTCGTAGTAAGATGGGATATGATCAGGAATGTCTTGTGTTTCTGCGATGAAACTGGAAGTTGTCATCTGTTTCTTGACTCTGTAACCAACCTTAGCTGATTTTGCAGATGTGACACATCCTTTCTGTTCAAGGTAGGTTAAGAATGGGTTTTGGTGAGATACTAATCTTTGTAATTCTGCATCATAGTCAACAGTAATCATAGCATCTGCAGTTGCTAAACTACCTTGTCCTACTCTGTCAGTTGCACCTGCTACTGTAGTTCCTTCTACTGCAGTTTGCACATTATTATCCATTGCTTTCTGTAATTCTGCAAGTTCTTCAGTTGTTGCTGCTCTAGTTCTAAGTTCAGATAAATTCATATTAATGTAATTTCCTTAAATAGTTTTTAGTGTTTTTAATATACTTGTATTATGATTAAATTTTTAGTATTTCTTATTATTTTTTTAGTGTAAAATTATTATTCTTCCTTTTTAATGCATAAGGAATTCTGCCAGTTTACGAGGAGTCATACTGCTTTCTTTTGTAGCAGTTTCTTCAATTTTTTTCTCAACATCAGGTTGTTTGTGAGCAGATTGTTCAGGATTTCTTTCCATTGATAACTTTTTCAAGATATCTGATTCGACATCCTTGTAAACTTCTTCTTTTAACTCTTCTCTAATGGATTTTCTTAATTCATCCATATCGAAAGTTTCAACAGTAACTCCAACATCTATTTTATCAGATTCAGTTTCAACTTCTGCATCTTTTTCTATTTCAACTTCTGCATCTTTTTCAGTTTCAACTTCTGCTTCAGTTTCTTCTGATTCTGTTTCAACTTCTGCATCTTTCTCAATCTCAACTTCTTCTTCAACTTCAAATTCTTTTTCAATTTCAGTTTCTTCAGAAGCATCAATTTCTTCGGCTTTAGTCACATCCACTTCTTCCTCTTTGACAATAGGAGTTTCTTCAGTAACTTCTACCTCAAAATCATTTAATTCTTTCAGAGTTTCATGAACAATCTCTTTAACTGTGTCCAAGGATACAGAATGTTCTTTAATCAACTCTTTTATCTCTTCTTTTTCCATTTCTAAATTCTTCTCCTTATCATCCTCATCAGAGGAATCAGTAGGTTTTTCTTCATCATTATCAGAATCATCGGATGGAGAATGCTTCTTTCCATCTAAATTATATTCTGAAACGATTTCAGATATGATTTGCTTCTTCAATTCAACACCAAACTCATTAAAGATGCGAGTACTTACTTCAATAATCTTATTATCTAACTCTGATTCTTCACCATCTTCAATGTCCTTCTGAACATCAGAAACAACTGATAAACTTAAATTATCAATAACTTGTTTACAAGCTCCATTAAAGCATTTTGCAGTAACTTCACCTAACTCTTTACTGGTTTTTACTGTTCCAAAAGTATCCCAATTAGCCGGGATTCCAACAATACTGATTTCAACTAGTTTCACCTTATTTATTTTCCAACCAGTATCAGTATTTTCGTAATCAAGGACACTTGCTCCGATACTAAGCCCAAGATTAATGCCATTATCCAATAAATCAGTAATGTACCATTCATATTTCGGCAAGACTGAAAATTTGATTTTAAAAATGTCGGAGCTTGTTTCGATAACATCTGTAACAGAACCAACAATCTTGTCAATTGTATGATTATGATCTAAGAATATTGATAAGCCAATTGCTTGTTTTTTCATATCTTCAAGGCATTCATTTGTCATATAATCCCCATCAATATCGACAGAGTTTGTACTTGCAATTGCCTCAAGGATTAAAGGCTCATCTTCACTAATTAAAGTATCAATATACTCTTTTGTTACAGTATCATTAATGTTTGTGGAACAATAAACCTTAAACTTCTGTTCTTGTTTATTATCCTTATTCATAATATAATAACTTCTAATGAAAAATTAACTCCTAAAACTGTGTATCTTTATTTTCTTCTCATTCATTAATAACTCATATAATATTTTTAAGAAACCACAACTTAATTTAAAAAGGGAACTATTAAGGTTTAGGAGATGATAAAAAATATTTTTTCTTTGAAGACAATCTTCAAAAGAAATGTGTGGTTTCTTAAAATATTGGTATGGTGAGTTATAAAAAAGTTGCTTTATGTTCCTTTTTTTAAATAGTTTTTTCAGAGCATTCAGATTTTAAACTGAAAATATGCTCTGTAATGAAAATGTTAAAATGATTATTATTTATTCCCTATTTTTTTATCTTGTTGGGGGTTGTGCGGCCCTTATTTTGCATCTGCATCTTGGATGGATGCTTGGAATATTCCCTGATTCTTCAAGTTCGGTTAATCTGTGTGGATTAGTGGCTTCTAATTCTGCACAATCACTACATACTCTGCTATCACCTTTTGTTACAAAATCAACCCATTCCACATTATTAAGTTTGAAAACTGTTAATCTTGCTTGATTTATAAGATTATTCCTTTCTGTACGAGCAATCATTTCTGCTCTTGTTCTTGCACTAAATTTGCCTTTTCCCCTTAATCCATTATTAAGCAATAATTGAGTAAGTTCATCTATACTTAACCCTTTATTTATGCCATCGTGTAACACATCTCTTAATGTAACACAAACATCCTTGCTTAAATCGGTTAGGATATTATAATTCTGTTGTTTAATTAAGTCAAAAACCAACCAATCCTGATTGGTGAATTGGGGTTGAATATTCAATTCATTATAAGCATTAGCATTACCAACAGTATACCATGATAATAATAATGGAACAACAGAATTTACAAAACCATCATACAAGAATTCTCTGATCTTATATTCTAATTTATCAAAAAAGTTTAACCCTAATTCATCAGCACCACTTAATACTCTTTGACCATCACTTGAATTAAGCCATTCAGTAATGACATCAACATGACCATTCAAAAGCAATAATATTAAGTAAAAATAATCTTCTTCATCTTCATCAATACCATACCCTTCAAGAAGCACTTCATACTCTTTAGGCATAGCCTTAATTAGAAGATTATCTAAAACTTCTTCATCAAGTATTACTTTCCTATTGTTCATATTTCATTTTATGATAATCAAGAACACCTTCTCTATGAAGAGCATTCTTATACTGACTTATTTGCTTACTTTTCAATAAATTATAATCAGAATCAACTAAAGGTGCTTGTCCATATGAAGCTCTGACTTCATTAACTGTTGTAGAACCATTTCCAAGTCGGATATCATCAATCTGTGCCTTTACAAGCCTATCTTCAATATCAAGTTCCCTATACTTGAAATATTCACGAAAAGCACTTCTACCAAGCACTTTATTATAAGCATCTTCAAACAACTTGGCTTTTCCTGCGAAAGTCTTCTTAAACTGCTTATCTTGTGTCTGACCACTACCCAAATCAATTGAAGCAGTTTCAATAATGGATACTTTAGTAGGTGGAACACCCATAACTGCCAATATCCTATCACGAATATCTGCAGATAATTTAGAGTACTCCATATCTTCTTGAGTAATACCCACCTTATTGAATTTAGCACCACGAAGAATCATAGTGCCACGCCTATTACTATTAGCCATTGCTTGAAGCCTAGCAATTTCATTATTATAAGCAGTATCATTCAATTCGGATGAATACTCAATAACACCACTAGGATCCAAACCTTTCCTTTCAAGTATTTCTTTAGTGAAATTTCTACCAAGAATATCAAGAGTAATATCTCTAGCAAGAACATCAACTGGGGATTCCCCCCATACACTACCCCTAATTCCTGGCTCTTTGACATGAATGAGCTCTTCGGGTTCAAAACGATAGCCATTGTTTATGAAGCCCCATTGATCTGTATCTTCATAATAATGCATTAATTCAGTAGGTATGAATTTCAAACCAATCGGCACTTTACTGAATTCATAATCATAAATGACTTCACTAAAAGCATCACCAAGCAGTAATAAACTATGCCACATTGATGATTGGTAAGTAGCATAAGTGTCTTGACTATAAGCACCCATCGGATTGTTGAATAAATCAGTTATATAATTAACCCTTTCAATATTCTGATGAGTTTCATCAGGTGATTTCACATCAAAACCGAGATTACGAACTTCATTAACATAAACATTAATACAACTTCGCAACCATACATTCCGACCTGCCCTATAATAAGTGTTCCAACCTACACCACTTGATTTGTTACGATTAGATAGAATCCACGAATAATCAAGTAACAAATCATTATATGCTGAATTAACACTTGGTTTGCGAAGAATAGGTAATTTGCTTTTCAATCCTTCATATGTTCTAGTAAATATATTCATGGTATTCTATTAATTAGTGTTAAAATGATTTTGTTAAGTATGATAAATTTTAATTAAAATTCTATAAAAAGTAAATCAGGTTTTGTTCCTTTATCTTGTCTGCATAGCCAATTATATCCATGACTCAAACTATCGATGATGTCATCATGTTTAGTTGAGTTAGGAAATCCTTTAAATTCTATTAAGCACTCATCAAATTGGGATTTTGGTATGTTGAAATATATATGCCCATCCAGTATCGCATTTCGGAATGGTGTTGCCCTATCTTCTTTACTCCTAACTGGCATTGCCCTTTCAACTATGTAAGGCTTCAACACTTCTTCATATTCATGTTGCAATAATGTGCCTGCCCCTGCTATACCAGTTTCGATTAGGACATGATAATCCATACCATCATTATTAGCAGTTTCAAGCAGTATGTCTTTTAACTTATTCCCATACTGCCCCCTTTTTATGTCAGTAATGCAAACATCTCCACTACTGTACACATCCATCTTTGAACCTACACTATAATCTCTCTCATCACCAAGTTTGCTATCTGAACTTGCTATATCCCAAGCACGAACAGATGCTACAATATCTCCTTCAGGAGTGCCATACTTGATATTGGTCAAGTCAAAGAAGTCACTAGTTTCATCTAAAGGCTTCTGTTGATATAATGCTTCAAACATTCGACTACCCATTTCTTCACGTCTATGCTCAAGCCATTCAACACTATATCTTTCCTTCCATAAACTTGAGCCATCATCCAGTAGGGCAGGGTATTCAAGGAAACGATAACTGTCAGGTTGTTTCTGTTTTAATTTGCCAATAAGATCAGATTCTGCCCATCTTGTGTGCAAGATTATGAGTTCTGAATGTTTCTCTAATCTTTGAAGGATAACTGTGGTGAACCAATCATATAATTTATCCAATTGGGAGCTTGTCAAATCATCAGTACCCTTGATAGGGTCATCAATAATAAGAACATCCGCTGATGTTCCAGTAATAGCCCCACCTTTACCAACTAATCTGATACTTCCATTATATAATTTGCCATCCTTATCGGCAAACATAAGATAAGATTGGCTTTTTTTAACATCAGACAAGTATACATTGAATAATTCCCCATATTCTCTTATTCTTTCTCTTAATTCAATACCGAATTTTTCGGATAAACTTGAAGAATTATTCACTATTAAGATATTAATATTAGGGTTTTGGAAGATTCTCCACATAGGATAACTAATTGTTATAAGGCTTGATTTACTATACCTTGGGGGCATTGATACACATAATCTTTGGTACTCCCCATTAGTCATTTTCATTAATTCCTTGCTTAAGGACTTAATGTGTGGAGCAGGTAGGTTTTCTGCGAATTTACTGGCTATGAAAACTCTGTAAAAAGTGTAAAGGTCATTAACTATCTTTTTATAATCTTCTTTTGTTATATCTTCTTTATTACTCACCATAAAAAAAGTATTACTATATTAGTCTTCTTCCAAATCCCTAGTTTCTTCGTTAAGGATTTTCTTCAACTCATCCTTACTGAATAATTCAGAAAGGTTAACTTGTTTAACATTAGAATTCACATTAGCATCAATAACAGATTTCCGACCAAAGTGTTCGTGATCTATTCTTTCCAAGTACCAAGCCGCTGCCTGCCAACTCTGCTCTTCCCCGGCTTTACGAATCACTTCAACCCTACTACCAATGGATAAGGCTTTAGCCAGTTCCATCTCTTCATAGAACACCCTATACGGATCTGTAGGGTCATCACTCTCTTTACCCCTTCTAATCCATCCATGATAAGTGTTCGGATTAACACCAACAAGTTTCCTAGCCCAATAAATTGGCAAACCCCTAGCGATTTCAGTTTTCAAATCTTCTATAACTTGCCTAGTTAATTTGGAATTTGGGGGTAAATCTTCAAATCTAGCATTATCTAATTTAGGATTAGTTTTTTTTCTTCTCATTATTCTAGTTTCTTCCAAGGTAAATTTTTGCCTTGTACTTTGAGCATCAATTTCTTCAGACTTGTACTTGTAATTGCTTGTCTGTGTCCTTTTGTGTCAAAGTACTGGTATCTGTAAAGGAATCCTTGTTTACATTTAGGACATTCCTTCTTTGTGACTCTGAAATAACCAGTTGTAGTTTTTGCTTTAGATAAACCAACTTTCGTATTTATATGAATAGGTTGCTTCTTATGATGATGACTCAAATGCTCTTCATGAGTCATTAATTGTAAGTTGCTAATTCTGTTGTCAGTTACATCTTCATTGATATGATGAATCACATATCCATCAGGGATTTTCTGTCCATAAAATTCTTCCCAAACTTTTCTATGTAACAGTTGATTATCACTAGTACGATAATAACCCCTATTATTTTTATGAACTAACCCAAATTTAGTGTTTGTCCTATGATCTTGTTTCATCTGATTCTTTCTATATTAGGATTTTGAATTATTCTTCTTATTAAGTTTTCAGAGTCAGTAATGTAATAATTTATTGTGATTTGTGATGATTCAATAAGTTTTAATTCATCATTATTTAAGATATTATTAGTGAATTGGTAAGAATTTATAGCTTTATCTTCATTATTCTTTGTTAATTCACCATAATAGATTAGGTTATTATTTAATTTATAGATTGTGTCTTTTGGGATGACTATTCCTTTCTTCTCTGTGACTTGTTTATCCTTTGTTTCAATAATAGGAGTGTCAAGTTTCACACTATTATCTATTGAAGGTTCTTCATAATCATCATCTTCATATTCATCATCATCTTCATCTATTGGGATGTATTCATAATCAAAATCATCAAGACTATAATCAAACCCAGTAAGACCATCTAATTCATAAGATTTTAATTCATCAAGAAGATTATTCAATGAATTAATATTCCAATCAGCACTTATCTTATTAAGTGCTATGTTTAATGCCTTCTCATGTTCGGCATCCTTTATTTCAAGGTCTTCATCAAGATAAACCCAACCTATATCTCCTAGTTCCAATAAGGATAATTCCTGATCACTATCCTTACTATATAAATAATTAAACCTTTGATGTCCACCAATAATATTATTAGTCTTCAAATTAATTATTATAGGATCAACTAATCCAAACTCATCAATACTATTCTGAAGACTCTCTTTAGTTTCATCAGTTATTGTTCTAGGATTATAACTGGCAGGTTTTATATCCTTTATCTTGATTTTTTTTATCTTTGAACTCATTTTTCTATAACTCACACCAATAAGAAAATTTTTATATTAATTTTATTATTTCAGAAAGAACAAATACGAATACTCCACCAAATACTGCTATAAGCACACCTAAACTCCATTTTAAAGTACTAATTATACTATTAAGTTGTGTTATTTCAGTTAATAATTCAATTTGTGTCTTATTTATTAATTCAAGGGTTTCATCAATCTTATCTTGTTGTAAGAAAATTGTTTTAACTTTTTCTTCAAGCCTAGCAAGTTTTTCTTCATGGATACAATGATGGTTTTGGGAAGATTCTTGGAGAGTTTTATGTATCTCATCCAATTTTTGTTCCAAAATTTAACAACCCCCATCATCTATGTTAGTTTCGTATTCATCATATAATGATTCTTCATTATTCAATTTGCATTCACAGTTACTTTTTTTACCATTACCCAATATTTCAAATGTGTTTGGATTATATGCACTCCAAAGAGCTATGATTAATCCTATAATAGCATAACAACTTTCCATAAATAAGGATTGGGTTATGCCTAATGATTCAATATATGGGGATATGATAATATATATTAATAATATGATTGTAGATAAGTTTCCTTGTATATTCTCATCCATTTGATATGGTTCTCCTTTAATTTTAATGGGTGTGAAGTGATAAAATAATTAATAAAAAAGAGTGATTAAAAATAATAATTATTAGATTTAGGAGTAATAAGATACATTAAGCCCATATTTTTATCTCATACTCCTTGTCTAATAATGTAGCGAAATGACTTATCCGAAAAAAAGCCATCAAATGAATAATCCATTACTATGGATTAAAAAAGGTATTTATGGGATTTGAACCCATGACAACCCGATTACAAGTCGGGCATTCTACCAATCTGAATTAAAATACCTTAAAAAGAAATAATCGTATAATACTATTTTCTACTCCAATCAGTACTGCAGAAGCAATCGCCAACATTATTTCGCCTAATAATCTTATCCTTATATCTGTTCTCAACACGATTTCGAGAACCAACATCATACAATTCAGAATAATCCCAAGTACTATTCAATGAAGTGTCCTTCAAAACTTCTCCAGTACTAATATCAACTATTTCGGCATGATGACTATCTTCTTTAACAGTATCTTTGTATACTGTTTTCCAATTTTTCCATTCAACCATTATTTTGTTTTCATCCTAATATTATACATTGAAATCACCAAGCTCATCTAATTCTTTATTAATATTAACATTAGCCAAATAAACCATAAATTTATCTAATAAATTATCTGTAACCTTAAAATCATCAAACGCTCTTTGACATCTTCTTCTTTCATAATTCGCAACATATTCACACTTAACATAATAACAAATCAACACTATCATCTGCTCATTCGTGCATCTTGGACAAATCTTATTAAAATTCAACACCTTAATCAGATGAATAGCCCTATCTTGTTGCGAATCCTTCAATCTAAAATAATTACTATTAATAAGATCAAATAATCTTAACTGTTCTTCCAATATTTTAAAATTCCTATACTTATGATTGGCTTCCTTACTCCATTTCTCTTGTGGCTGTTTTGATGAGTATTTTTCCAGTAAATAATTTATCCTTTCATAATTACTCATTTCTAATAAGTTTCTCCCATATTATCAGTATTCTCATCATACTCTTGGAATACACCTTCAATATCCACATCTTCTTCAACAAGATGATATATCATCTTATTAAGCACAACACCACTTAATTTAGCAAAAACCTTATCATCAGGAGTCAATAAATCTATACTCACTTCTTTCCCCATCAGTTTAACCAAGTATTCATAATCTTTGCTTCCATGCCAAACACCCATTATTTCAAGAGTATTCTTTGTTTCAACATTCAGATTATACACGAAATCCTTAACTAAAACTTCATTATCTTCAATTTTTATCTTAAATAACATAACCTATATTAATTCCAATTTTTTAATCAACTCATCTAAATTCATAAAAATTTAACCCCCATATATTCTGAACTTATCGGAACATACGATCAGGATTATCTTCTTCTAAGGTGTCTGAATCGTAACAGATGCTTATATACTCTATGTTTTCCTTTGGAATCACCCTTATCTCTTCTGCCCCTTGATTGTTTGTTTCCACTACTACTAACCAATTTTCTGTTTCTTTTTCTATGAAACATAATGTCAAAATATCTCCAGTATTCTTTAAAAAAATATTAATAGGTATCTCATCAATCTTAACACTTATCCCTTGTTTCTCCAAACCATACTTTAATGCTTCATTATAATTCATAACACTTTATCTAAATAATTATCAATACTCAAAGCAATAGCCTTCCCTAGTAATGGTGGAACTGCATTTCCAATCTGCTGATACTGACTAAGATTCTTCTCCCAACTCATAGTGATTCGCTTACCATAAAAATGATAGGTATCAGGAAAAGATTGAATCCGAGCTCCTTCCCTTGCAGTAAAATTACGATTCAAATAAGGATGTATAAAATTACTCTGAAACATCGCAGGAATAGTGGGGGAAGGCTTATTGGGAAAAGGTCGCATATTATTTTGAGAGAACACCTTACCACTAACCTTGGAAGGATCACCCCTTTTCCTTTGTTGATGACACTCATCCACATCAGCCACAGACTGACCCCACCCAATATTCTTAAATCGCTCAATAATCCTTTGAGTATGCTTCATTGCTATATGATTATAAACACCATCACTATCCTTCCTAGCCCACTCTTGGAAAGGATTCATTGGAACAGAACCATACTCTTGAAACTCATCACCTTCCCTAGCCTTGATTTGTGGTAAATCCATAATAGCATCCGCTAAACTCATTTGGTCATCACCAAAAACGAATGGCTTCGGAGTCAACTCATTCTCATCAAAAACTAAATCATCCCTAATTCCAATGAAAAAAACTCTCACACGATGTTGCGGAACCCCAAATTCAGATGCATCCAATTTAGTAACAAGCACATTATACCCAATATCATTAAACTTGGATAATATGATATCTTTAACATATTCACCATCCTTCATTTTGCTTGACAAGATTCCTGGCACATTCTCCATTACAAAGAACAAGGGTTGGAAATAGCTCACAAACCTAACAAACTCCATAAACAAACTATTCCTAGGATCCTTCTTATCACGATTTCCACTTAAAGAAAAACCTTGACAAGGCGGACCACCAATTATGCCAATAGGAGATTCATCTTCAAATAACAGATCATCCAAATCAACAATATTAACAATATCTTCAGTCAAAACCCTAGTATAAGGATGATTATGCTTATATGTTTCAGATGCCCACTCATCAATCTCAATAGCAAGTGGTATCCTGAATCCACCCATCTCAAAACCAAGACTCAAGCCACCACAACCACTAAATAAATCAATCACATCCATAACTAAAAAATCATATCCTTAAATTACAACAATCATCCTTGTTATGGTTAAAATGTTCCTTGAAATAATCATAATGCTCTTGAACATCATCACAAACACTAATCTCCTTGAAATCCAACTTATCAAGAACTTCAAGTTTCTTACTTAACTCAAGATGCCTATAACCCCCTTCCTTAACCTTATAATCTTCAAAAGAAATATACTCACCAATTCTTTCATTAATCTTCGGAGTAACTCTTAAAAATTCAACAAGGCACTTATCCACACCAACACTATTCAACTTATCAAAATCAACAGTTTCATACAAGAAAGGTGATAAACGAATACTAACATCAAAACCATTATCTTGCAAAGTCTTAATAGTATTTATTCTCTCATTAAAAGAAGGAGCATTATCAGTATCAGATAACACCTTATCATTTGTTGATGGCACACTAATTTGGATATGTGCAAGGTTCTTATCCATTAAGAATAAATAATCAGGTTGAGCTACCAAGGAAGATTTAGTCACAATCAAATAATGTACTCCCTTATTATTCAATAACTTAATAGTGTTATAAGTATTCTTAACAATCTCTTCCAAAGGTTGGAAACAATCAGTCATACCACCCAACCTAACAACATCACCCTTATTTATTTTACTATCCACAGTTTCCTTAATCTTATCAATACTTGCAATAGCAACATCATTAGGATGCCATAATCCCCTAAAATCTAACAATTTTTGAGAATAACAATACTTACAATTATAATAACAACCCTTACCATAAGGGTCTAAACGGGTAGGGTAATAACATTTATCGCCTTCACCCCCACCCACAGTCTTATAAAAACTCTTAAATTCAGTACTCAAAACAATTAATGGGTCTTCCCCTTTTCACTTCCTATAATAAGTAATAACTAAATAATCATCCAATGCTTCAATCTTATAAAAATAAAAACCATACTGCTTAAAAATATGCTCAATATGGATTAAATTATTATGAGTCAGCACATTCAAAGTATGTAACTCAAGAAAATCTTGATCCCCAAGATTAGTCTTAAAAATATTACAATTATATAACTTCTCAATCCTACCTAAATCCTTATCCATAACCTTAATTTACTCCATAAACTTTATATCAGGACAAGATTCATCACAGAAATAATCATTAAACACAACCTTCCTATTACTATCCAAGGTGATGGTCATAAAGGCAGGTGGCTCAACTGGAAGATACATACTATCAGGATACCCATCATAATTCAAAAAAGCACCAGTATAACCATAATACCTTCTCTTCAAACCATCCTTATCCCTAAACAAATTATTCCAATTAATCAAACGATGATTATGACCTTCAAGATACAAATCAGCAACAATACCAGTAGTGTTTCGCTCAAGTTTACCCATTGCAAGATGCCTTTTACCATTAGCACCCTTACCATGCCTAGTGAAAACATCAAAACTGAAATCATTAACCTTAAATGAATCAATATTCTGATTATAAGATTTAATACCTAACTCCCTACATATATCACGAACAATATCAAAATTATACTCCTTAATAAGCCTATTCTCATGATTACCATTACAATAACCAACAATATCATCCTTCAAAGGATTCAACACATCCATCAAATAAGCTTTTTGGTCCTCAAGACTCATATTAGTACTGAAGGCACTATTACCAACACTCTTACTGGCAGATTCCAACATATCCCCCATTAAATAAATCCTACGATTACTCTTAATATCAGATATTGTTTCTAACCAGTACTCAAAAAATTCTTCATTAAACTGACTACTACCTATATGTGTATCCCCAATAGGGATAATATTAACAACTTCACCATCTTTTAAAGCATACTCATCCTTTAACATAATCAAATACCCATAAAATTACTCATCTTCACCAAAATCATACTTAATATCAGCACCCATCAACAAATACTCAATAGTAACAACACGAAGACTGATATTCAACAACAAACCAAACAATCCCAAGAATAAACCATAATAAATCCAACTCTGATACCCATAAAAATGACCAGTAACAATAAACAAGAAACCCATAAAATATATTAAGTAAATCCAAAACAAGACATATACACTATTATTCATAATCATACTCAATAACTTTACCATACCTAATAAGGTACTTTATCTGAAACAATTTATCCCTATATCTCTGACTCAACTCTTCAGTATCATTCTCTCTTCTCAAATCATTAATCCTTTTCAAATCAGAATAATACTTTCGCAACAATTCATCCTTCATCATCCATCACAAAATATTTGCAAACATCATCTAAACACACATCTTCAAAGAAATAATTACAGAAACCCACACCATCAATATACTCTAAATAAAAACAATCCCCACAAACCATCAATAATCATCATCTTTTAATTCATATTCACATTAATCTTAATAATATCATCAAACCTATAAGGACACACCCTACGATTATCAAAATCATCATAATGAATCAACAAACCATAATGCTTAGAAAGACTCATCAAACTGATCTTTTCCAAATCAAAAACACATTCCTTATCAGAAGAAACTATTACCAAGGAACCGCCAAGATTATCCTTTCCACGAAAAAATATGGTAGTATCCTTATCCTTATCACTAGTGTGAAATTTCCTTAATACCTTAAACTCTTCCAAAATTTCCTTAAAATTCATAAGATACTTAATTACTCTCCCTTTTTTATCATTTTCAAATCCTTGCGAACAGTACATTTATCACAATCCATCAAGGTCACCTTACCAAACCAATAACAATTAACCAAACCATCTATTAACTCACCCATAGGACAGATAGATGGTTTTTCCTTATTTTTATACTTATACATATTTTCTCCCTATTTCAACACAATACTTTTCAAGACTACATTTCATAAAATTCACCAATTATTAATCTTCCCACACAATAATCCAATAACCCTTACTCATATAAGTAGTCAAAGCAGGACACAAACCATTAGTATCATAAATCCTATCCTGAAAATAATATTGAGTACCCCCATTACTACACTTCTCACCAAAACCCCCCCAAACACAAACCTTCCTACAGTCACTCATCACACTCTACAAACTGAAAACACTCATCCACATCATCACAAAACTTATCATACACTCCACAAAAACCATCATCAAAAAACTCACAATCCCTACACAAATCACAACCTTCAAGAAAAACATGACCAGTAGTCAAAGGAGTAGCATCATCTTCACAAATATAAGACACATAAATACTCTCACTATCAACAAGACTAATCTCTGCCTTCGGATTGAAACCATCAAGTATCTTAATCAAATCTTCAACTAACATACCAAATCCCATCCATCGAAGATAGCTTTAATAACATTCACAGTAACTGCATTACCAAGGCACTTGTATCTTTGAGTATCACTAATCAACTCACCATCAACACCATACTTGGTCCAGTTGTCAGGGAAGCCTTGCAATCTCTCACATTCCATTGGAATCAGCCTTCTAATCCTATAATTATGATACACACCCCAACTAGCATCAGTATCCAAAGTTCCAGTACTATCAGGTTGAACTCTACCCCTACGAGTATCACTATGCTCTCTGCCAATAAGGATGCCATCTCTATCAGCCTTCGCTTCAAGATAACCCTTTTTAGTGCCATTTTTGATTTGAATAGTATCCTTTGAAACACCAACATGATCACTAGGAATCATATACAAACCAGTCTTGCCACCATCACCACCACCATTAGCAGATAAAGTACAACCTAAACCATCAATATCATAAATGGCTTGTGCTTGAGATTTATCATTCAACTTCTTCAACTTAACATCACTCTCCTTCTCAAGAACATGAAGACCATTCTTAACAACACTACCACTCACGATAGTGGGAGAAATCCCATCTTCACTATACACATTCGCACCATTATGATTAGTTTCACTAAAATTACCAACAACCTTTATCTCACCATCACAATCACTACTAACACAATCAGGAACAGAACCTTGATTAGAATCTTCCAAAATCTTAACTGGATCCTTATAATCCCTACTCAACAAGGTTCGGCTAACCCCATTAACATCATAGACATAATCATTGCCATGATTCACTTGTGACTTATTAATAATCTTAATATCGCCACCCTTCTCATTCTTATCAGACTCAAAATCATCAACAATGAAAGTCCTAGCACCACTCTGCCTACCACCACAACTTAAAGCACAAGTGACACCATCCTTATTAATAATCTTCCCACTACTATTTGGAAGGATGAAAGAATCTATTTCCGAAGTAGTTTCTTCGCCCTTGTTTGAGTAAGATAATATTTCTCTTCCACATTTTTCTCTAAGATATCCTTTAATAAATATCCTTTCCCTGTTTTGGGGTACGAAATTTTTGCTGTTAAGTATCTCCCACTTAACATCATACCCCAATTCGGCAAGAACTTCAAGTATTCTCTTGAAAGTTTTTCCTTTGTTATGAGATAATAAACCTTTAACGTTTTCGAGTAAAAAATATCGGGGTCTTTTGTCCTTGAGAATCCTTGCAATTTCAAAAAACAAAGTTCCTCTTGTGTCATCAAACCCTCTTCTCTTTCCTGCATGAGAAAATGCTTGACATGGGAATCCGCCAACCAATAAGTCAAAATTTGGTAGGTCTCCAGTTCTGATTTCTCTAACATCTCCAAAAGGCTTGTGGGTTTCGTATCCTTTGACCATTCTAGTTGGGAATCTGTGCTTGTAAATACTGTCTGCATACTTATCAATCTCCGAATATCCTATATTGATTAACTTATCCTTCCATCTGCTTTCATATATACCTAATTCAAACCCCCCAATACCACTAAAAAGGCTTAAATAGGTTAATACCTTATCATCCTTATCATTCGCTACCATAATCTTCTAAAAAATTCATAACTCCCCAAAAAAATGCTTATGCCAAAAAAAAAATGAATAATCATAAAACTTACAACAACTTTTCACTAAAAACATTATAAGCCAACCTACTCTTCCTTTTCAAGAAAGGATTCTGCTGACCAAATAATCTCATATAATCAGTAATGCTTAATCCTTGATTTTCCTTAATCAGATTCTCACAAATATTAACAATCTCATCATCATAAACTGGGGGATACAATTTCTTCTCAAGATAATTAATCATCTTCCCCCTTGACTTGTCAATGCTTAAAGAGTTGAATTCTTCACCAAGCATCCTATACATATAACTTAAATAATGATCAGGACTCTTCTCATACTCTTCTTTAGCCACACTCCCATACTCATCCAAATATTTCATCAATTCCTTCATAATGAACTGCCTAGGAACACCACCTTCGCTACGATGCTCCAATTCAATACTTGAAGGCTTAATCTTTAAATAATGGGAAAAACCATCATTATCCTTATAATTAAGAACAACACCTTCAATGGCTAACCGATTATTAACCTTGAAATAAGACTCATTAAGTTTCTCCAATTGTGCCTGAATCTCCTTAACACAATCCCCAAAATCAGTAAACCATCTCAAGCTCAATTCCACATAAGGATAAAAATTAAGCCACAAGCCCCTATTACTTAAAGAATACTCATCATTATCAAAGGAAACATCAAACAATCTTCTACAACCATCATTCGCAAAATAGCTCATATACTGTTGCAACTCACCATTATTAAAGCATCCTAAAAAAGCCAGATCCAAATAAGTATTCATATGCTTAATACTGTGCAAATTACCCATACCATACAATTCAAATAATAATACAAATGAAGGATTCTTCATAAGATACTCTTCATACTTCAAAGTATCAATCTTCTCATACTTCTTCAAGAAACCATCATCCAAGACACCCATATTCCTACTTTTAGGAACAACTTCCAACACATCACCATTCTTATCCAGTAAAGGATAAAGGATCACACAAGTACCATCCAATTTTTCCATACAATCATAATGAACACCATTACTGAAAGAAGGCTGATGATAATCATCAAAATAATGAATCTTCGGCATACTAGGAACAAACTGCTCAACACTCTCACCATTCACATTAAAAATGAACAAACTACCTAAAAACTTATTAGGCTTCCTACAAATCAATGCTTCAACACTATTCCCCCTAGGAGTAGTGTAACTTATGCTTTTAAGAAACTTCGGCTTACAACCACCAAACCACTCATCACAAACAGATTGAATATCAACCACCATAATCACTCCTTAAGACTCTTAACAAACAACCCCACAAGATCATCTTCATCATAAGACTCATCAGAAGACTCTCTAGAAAAATGTAATAACTTCTTAAATAATGATTCTAAATCATAATCACTCAACAGGAGAAATGGTTTCTCAACAAGAACATCATACAATTCAATCACATGACCAATAGCTTGAACTTCATCAAGCATACACTCAAATGATTCAATAGTTTCAAAATCCTTAAACTCTTCCTTAAAATCCCTTTCTAAAGTATAAGGAATCAAGACTTCCATTATAATCCTATACAAAACACCAAGAGAATCAACCACATCATTATGGGTCATCTCATCAACATCCTTCATCATCACAATCACCCTTACAATAAATAATCCATTGCCAACCATCCCTACTACCACTCTTCAAGACCATAATTGGCTCAACAAACCTACCATTAACATGAACACCTAAAGGCATCTCCTTCTCATCATCAGATAATAATTTAAACCATTCCTGAAAAGCATACAAACTCAAACCTTTCCCCTTATCAAAATAATACTCCCCCTTACAAATCTCATAAGCATACTCTGTAAGCATATTCTTAAACCTACAACAACGATCAGCACCACCCAACTTAAGGAAAGACTGCCTATGTCCACAATTTTCACAACTTAAACCACTCATCAGAAACCAACTCCTTCTCCAACTCCACTAATTTAGAATAAAGATGAACATCATCAGGAGCATACCTTAACAAGTTCAAAACCTTACAATACTCCAAGAACAACCTAACATAATCATGACACATCCTAACCCTACCATCAACAAGCTCAAAATCCATCATTCCAAACCAACACCAGTAACCAACCAATCCTTCAACTCATCAAAACACTTCTCACGAATACCTTCACTAGGATGAATCACAAGATAAAACCCATCTTCCACACACAACACATCATAACCATGAACAGTCACTTCATCACCAATCTCCATCCTACGAACACTCTTCAAAAACCGCTTATCATCCTTACTCAACCTACCACTCATAACACCAAAACTCTTCAAAAAACAACCTATAACAAGCCCTTATAAGACTTCCTTGCCACCTTATCAGCCAAACAATTCAACCTATTCCCACTATGAGCCTTAACCTTATGAAAAACAAAACAAGACTCCGAAACAGACATAAGATCAAAAATCAAACCCATAACCCAATGCCTTCTACAATACTTATCAATACTCTCCGAATCATCAACACACAACATCCTAACAAGCGACTTACAATCACAACAAATAACAATCTCATCCAAACCATTAAATATGAACATAGCCATATATACTGCATAAGCCTCCAAGATGAAAGGATTCCCATCAAACATCACACCACTCAAACAATAATCATCATTAACAACAGACCAACCACCAACACCAACCTGATTATTATACGAGCCATCAGTATACACCATAACACTAGTCAACAAAACACCACCAAGAAATAAAGAATGATAAACCAATAAATGACAGTAACACTCACCAAAAACCAAATCCAACAAAAAGAACTGAAAAAGACCCATCATTTCAACAAGTACGAATGAACACTCCTACCCTTAACAATACCAACACCATCAACACCTAACAAATCATTCACACTCAACCACTCATCATAACCCATACCATACACTAATCTCCAAAAACCATCACCAATACCCTTATTAACACCCTTAATGCTGATTAAATCATCAAAATAAACATCACACAAATCAGATAAACAAGACAAGCCTAATTCACTAATGATTTTATCAGATAATTTATCACCAACCCCCTTAATACTCATCAAGGGTGCTTTACAAGGATTCATATGATACTCCCTAGAAGGTCGGACAACACCACCATAACTCTTAAACTCAACACACTTCCGAGATTGCTCCAACATCTCATTCAAACACTCCGCCATAGTAGGAAGAATAATAACATTCACGATAGTCCGAAGCCTACGAACTGCACCATCCACAATCTTCAACATAGTATTAACATAATCATCAACACTATGATACTTCAAACGAGCCTTACGATTACTCCAATAAGATTTATAAAAATGTTTACGAAAATCACCCTCAACAACCAAAAAACTAAAAACAAACACACTAGACTGATTAAAAACCTCATTAAACAAAGACTCATCCCACAAACTACTCACAAAATCAGCAACAGTCTTATACTCCCAAACAACAAGACCATCAAACAAATAATCCCCAAACTCCAAAACATCCACAACAACACTACAACCCTCCAAGGCGAAACCACGAACAGCCACACCACAACGAACCCCTGACTCCCTACTATCAACAACAACATCCATAAAAAAAGATATAACAACACAAACAAATAAAAACACACTACAAAACAACCAAACACACACGAAAAAAAAAAGAAAAAACAAAAAACCATTGAAACCCCCAAACCCAAAAAACCACACAAAAACACACCCCACCAACCTATGGTGCGGTTCTTTTTTTCGACATAACTTTTGAAATATTTTTTTTTAATTGCAGCATTTCCAGGGCTTGAGCTTTAGAACGTTTTAAATAATAATTTGTTGTTATGGTTTAGTTAACTAAATACTATAATTTATTTTTGTGGCTTGTGGCTTTGGTTCTGATCTCTGACTAGTGGAAAAAATAAAAAAGATTTGAAATAAATGGCCGCAGTTATAAGGCACCGCAGTTATAAGGCACCGCAGTTATAAGGCTGATAAAAAAATATAACTATTGTTATATTATGCAGATATAACAGCGTTATATTTTTGAGTATTATTATTATTATTATTATTATTATTA
>OCVV011353295.1_pt1 | contig 22227 bp, 13 predicted proteins | sample 1539721 | NCBI WGS metagenome assembly OCVV01 (sample SAMN02144230, study PRJEB22623) | gut metagenome | biome: sheep rumen | host: Ovis aries | place: New Zealand
GGCATCGCCCAGGTCAACGGGAGCATAGTCATATTCTTTCGCATCAGCGAAACCCTTTTCTTTCAGCTCAACGATACGAGCCATCAGGGGATGGTTCAGGTAGAACCCGATCTCAGGATGATCGCTATAATAGTTTGCCATATTATCTTATTTGTTTTCTTGATTCTTCTTATAAATTCTTGCTCCTATTCTTGTGCCGGCTACTGTACCACAAATAAAAGCACAGAAGTTCACTAAAGCAGCAACTTTAAAATTGCCTTCCGTACTAAGGTAATAGGATACAGCAAGCAGTACAATAGCACAAAAAAGAAGGAAATATTCTAATGCTTTCATCTTATTTCGAGTTCTGCTTATAATACTTAATCAGTTTGGGAACCACTTCCTCAACAGTACCAACGATGACATAGTCAGCAATCTTGTTGATGGGAGCATCGGGATCGCTGTTGACGCTGATGATAATACCAGAGTCCTGCATACCGGCGATGTGCTGAATCTGACCGGAGATGCCGCAGGCGATGTAGACCTTCGGATGAACGGTGACACCCGTCTGACCAATCTGACGGTCGTGGTCGAGCCAGCCTGCATCAACGGCAGCACGGCTTCCACCTACCTCACCATGGAGTACCTTAGCCAACTGGAACAGCATGTCGAAGTTCTCCTTCGAGCCCATGCCATAACCGCCGGCCACAACGATAGGCGCACCCTTCAGGTTGTGCTTGGCAGCCTCCACGTGGTGGTCGAGCACCTTCACAACGAAAGCCTCGGGCGAGACATACTGTGAAACCTCGGGATAGACCACTTCCTTCTTGCAGTCGCCCTCGTAGAGAGCCTTCTGCATCACACCGCTACGGACGGTAGCCATCTGGGGACGATGGTCGGGGTTCACGATCGTTGCCACGATGTTACCACCGAAGGCGGGACGAATCTGATAGAGCAGGTTCTCGTAGGTCTTGCCTGCCTTCTTGTCTTCATACGGACCAATCTCGAGTTCGGTGCAGTCGGCAGTCAGACCAGAGGTCAGCGACGACGACACGCGCGGACCGAGGTCGCGGCCAATCACCGTTGCACCCATCAGACAGATCTGCGGCTGCTCTTCCTTAAAGAGGTTCACGAGGATGTCGGTGTGGGGAGCGCTGGTGTAGGGGAACAGTCCCTCGCCATCGAAGACAAACAGCTTGTCAACGCCATAAGGGAGAATCTGCTCTTCCACCTTGCCCTTGATGCCTGTACCGGCAACAACGGCATGCAGTTCCACTCCGAGTTCATTGGCGAGCTTGCGACCCTTGGTCAGCAGCTCCTGAGATACTTCCTGTACGTGAGTACCTTCTATTTCGCAATATACAAATACGTTGTTCATATCTCTTTAACCAATAATCTTCTCGTCCAACAATTCTTTGATCATTCCCTCGACATCAGCATCGGAAGCCGTCAAAGTCTTCGACTCCTTAGCCTGGAACACGATGTTCTTCACGGCCTTCACCTTCGTGGGCGAGCCGGCCAGACCACACTGGTTTACATCGCCATCCACGTCGGCCACCGACCACTGGTTCAGCGTCAGTTCGGGACGCTCGTCGTACAAGTAGTCGTAGGCAGTGCCCTCGGCGGGTCTCTCCATCGGACATGTGGCGCGCTTGTACTTCATCACCAGCTTGGCGTTCTGCGGGCGGCAGGGAGCAGCGCTTCCGTTCACCGTCACTACGACGGGCAGCGGAGCCTCGACGGTCTCCACGCCACCATCGATGACACGCTTGATAGTAGCCTTGCCATCCTCGACGCTGAGAATCTCTTCGGCATAAGTGACCTGGTTGAGTCCCAGCTTCTGAGCCACCTGCGGACCCACCTGAGCCGTGTCGCCATCGATGGCCTGACGACCACCAATGACCATGTCGACGTCGCCAATCTTCTTGATGGCGGTAGCCAGCGCATAGGAAGTGGCGAGCGTGTCGGCACCGGCGAAGAGGCGGTCGGTGAGCAGCCAACCCGTGTCGGCACCACGATAAAGACCTTGACGAATGATTTCACCTGCACGCGGAGGACCCATCGTGAGGATTCCTACTGTAGAGCCCGGATGCTGTTCTTTCAAGCGGAGAGCCTGCTCCAGGGCGTTCAAATCTTCAGGGTTGAAGATGGCGGGCAGGGCAGCGCGGTTGACGGTACCTTCGGCTGTCATTGCGTCCTTACCCACATTTCGGGTGTCTGGCACTTGCTTGGCCAGCACAACAATTTTTAATGCCATATAAAAATATGATTGGTTGTTTATTATCTGCTTATTTTACAAAAGCGTTGCAAAATTACACTTTTTTCGCCTGCTGACCAAATGAAACCCCAAAAAACGAACGAAAATAAAGCGATTGTGCACATTTTTAATCGATTGTGCAGAATTTTTCGAAGAAAAAATGTAATTTTGCAAGACAAAACAACAAACCAACAAAACTACCAAAGGACATGAAGAAAATCAGAGCAGCCGTAGTGGGCTACGGCAACATCGGGCGCTTCACGGTGGAAGCACTGGAGGCAGCCCCCGACTTCGAGATTGCAGGCATCGTGCGCCGTCAGGGTGCTCAGAACAAGCCGCTGGAACTGACTCCCTACGAGGTGGTGAGCGACATCCGCGAGCTGAAGGACGTGCAGGTGGCCATCCTCGCCACGCCCACCCGTTCGTGCGAGGAGTATGCCAAGCAGATTCTGCCGCTGGGCATCAACACCGTCGACTCGTTCGACATCCATACCAACATTCGCGGCTACCGCGAACGCCTCATGGAGCTCAACAAACAGACGGGCACCGTCTCCGTGATTGCCGCCGGATGGGATCCGGGCTCCGACAGCATCGTGCGCACCCTCATGCAGAGCCTCGCCCCGAAGGGTCTCTCGTACACCAACTTCGGCCCGGGCATGTCGATGGGCCACAGCGTCTGCGTTCGCTCGAAGGAAGGCGTGAAGAACGCCCTCTCCGTCACCATCCCCCTGGGCGAGGGCATCCATCGCCGCATGGTTTATGTAGAACTGGAGCCGGGTGCCGAACTCTCCGACGTGACCAAGGCCATCAAGGCCGACCCCTACTTCGCCAACGACGAGACGCATGTCTTTGCCGTTGAGAGCGTCGACGACGTGCGCGACATGGGTCACGGCGTGAACCTCGTGCGCAAGGGCGTCAGCGGAAAGACGCAGAACCAGCGCTTCGAGTTCAATATGCAGATTAACAACCCCGCGCTGACGGCTCAGGTGCTTGTCAACGTGGCTCGCGCCTCGCTGCGCCAGCAGCCCGGCTGCTACACGATGGTCGAGCTGCCCGTCATCGACATGCTGCCCGGCGACCGTGCCGATCTCATCGAACACCTCGTCTAAAGGCTGCAGAGCCTTGTCCCGTTTTATGTACCAGCGTGTGGTAATCTCTTTACCACGGCGTGGTAAACGCTTTACCAGCACGTGGTAAAGTCTTTACCAGCGCTTGGTAAAAGTATTACCACGCGCTGGTATTCAATCTGGTAATGTTTAACTGATCAAGAAAACGATGTTCTCAATACTTCGAAAAGTGCTTCTGGCAGCGGCTTTGCTGCCTGTTTCGATGGTGGCCCAGACGGGGTTCGACGACCTGCCAGACCCTACGGCGCCGACCGCTCAGCCCACGGGCGTGGGCGACGCGCTGCCCACTGCCATCGACCACACACCCGACTCCATTGCGAAGGCACTGATGTCGCGCCCGGCACCGGGCACCACGCGTCAGGGCACAAACCCCGTGCTGTTCCTCATCGGCAACTCCACCATGCGCAACGGCACGCGCGGCGACGGCTCCAACGGTCAGTGGGGCTGGGGATTCTATGCCTCGCAGTTCTTCGACGGAAGGAAAATATCGGTTGAAAATCAGGCGCTGGGCGGAATGTCCACGCGCACGTTCTACACCGACCTGTGGCCTGCTGTGCGCGACTCGCTCAAGGCAGGCGACTGGGTGCTGGTCTCCATTGGCCACAACGACGGTGGCGAGTTCTTCGACCAAAAGCGGGCGCGTGCCGTCATTCCCGGCGTTGACCCCGACACGATGGTCGTCGGCTTCAATCAGCGCACGCAGCGGCAGGACACCGTCTACAGCTACGGCAACTACATGCGCCGCTACGTCAGCGAGATACGCGCCAAGGGGGCTCATCCCATCCTGATGTCGCTCACGCCGCGCGATGCCTTCGATGCTGGCGGGCACATCGTGCGCAAGCCGCAGTCGGAGTGGCTGGCCGAGTTGTCGAAAGAACTCGACGTGCCCTACGTGGACTTGAACGAGATTTCCGGCCGCAAGCTCGACAGCTACAGCCACTGGAAGGAGCAGTACCACTTCTTTGGCGACCACATCCACACGTCGCACTATGGCGCGCTGATGAATGCCCGTTCGGCAGCCGAGGGCCTGATGGTCTGTCAGCATCCGTCGCTGGCTCCGCTGAAGGCCATGATGGTGGCTGAGGCTGTGCTGGCTGGTATGCCTGGAAATCCTGGCAGTTCTAAATATTCCAGAGGTGCTGGACATTCAGGTGATGCTGGCGATGCGGAGGCTTCCAAGCCTACGGTTTTCTTCACCGGCGACTCGACGGTGAAAAATTCCGACAACGACGATAATGGTATGTGGGGATGGGCCGCACTGGCAAGCGAGGTGTTCGACGAGTCGAAGATCAACCTCGTCAACGCCGCACGTGCCGGACGCTCCACGCGCTCCTACATCCGCGAGGGCCTGTGGGAAAACGTCTACAACTCGCTGCAGCCCGGCGACTACGTGCTCATCGAGTTTGGCCACAACGACATCTGCCCGATTACCGACGTGAAGGAGCGCGGCGTGATTGCAGCAACGACCGACACCTGCCACGTCTACAAAATGGAAAAGGACGGCCGCTACGAAGTGGTGTATAGCTTCGGCTGGTATCTGAAGAAGATGATCGACGACACGCGCGAACGTGGCGCCACGCCGATTCTCGTCTCGCTGACGCCGCGCAACGAGTGGCCCGGTGGACGCATCGAGCGCCGCAACGACAGCTATGGCCGTTGGTATCGTGAGGTGGTGGAGCAGACGGGCGTTGCCTTCCTCGACCTGCACAACCTGTCGGCCGATGTGCTCGACCGCGAGTTCGCCGTGAAGCGCCTGCCCAAGAATAAGGAGAAGGCAAAGGCGCGCATTGCGAAAATCAAAGAGCGCTGCGGCAACCTCTATTTCAAGAAAGACCACACCCACGCCTCGAAGGCTGGTGCACGGCTCAACGCCCAGAGCGTTGCCCGCGGTCTGCGCATCATGCAGTCGCCGCTGGCTGAATACCTGAAGTAGGAGAATCGTTGGAGAACTCGCCCCCAACGGGGGGCATGTGAACGGTTTTCAACATGAAAATCCCTTCCGCTCACCCTGAAAAACAGAGCAAAAAAAATGGGCGCCGCTGCGCCCTACCTTGTTAACCTTAAATCTAATACTATGAAAAACACACTGCAAAGATACGAATTTCTGCGACTCGTTGCAAGAAATCATGAGAAAATCAATCGGTTTTTATGTTTTATTTACAAAACAAGTCGCTAAATTAATATTTATAAACAATTATTGTTAGTTTTTCCTTTCGTTTTCTTTCAAATCGAACTTTTCTGGCTTGATAAAAGTAGAAAATGAAAGGGCAGGGTGGGGTGTGGGTATAAAAAAAGGACTCCGCTGAGTCCCAATCTACTTAACCTTAAATCTAATACCATGAAAAACACGTTGCAAAGGTAGTGATTTTTCCCTTTTGCACCGTGATTTTTATGCACAAATGTGCTATTTTGTGCCGTTTTCTTGATTTATATCAAGTGTGCTTACGATTTTGCATATAAATATGCTGTCGATTCCTATGGTTGACTGATCACGACGACGCCCGTCTGCTTCTGGCCGTCCATGAGGATGCGCAGCGGGACGGGCAGCTGCACGTGGCGCAGGTGGGCGGTCTCGGTCTGGGCCGGCAGCGCGTCGAGCATGTCGCGTCGGAAGAAGCTGGCCTCGTCGCCATAGGCAATGGTGAAGTAGCCTACGCCCAGCGAGGTGAGGTTCTGGAAGAAGTGGGTGCCCTGCGAGGGGTCTATGCGATAGTTGGGCAGGCCCACCTCTACGATGATGCGCGCGCAGGAGATGTGGGGCCACTTCACGGGAATGCCCAGCCAGGGGTCGCTTGACCCCCACCGGCCTGGACCCACGAGCACGTAGCCGCGGCCGTCTTTGGCGAAGTGGCAGTTGAGTTGCTCGAGTTCGAGGGCGATGGCAGGGTTGTCGGCACCGTTGAAGTTGTCGCCAGCCTTTACGTAGACCACGTCGCTGACGTCGTCGATGATGCCGTGGCCCAGTGCCTTGTCGGTGCGCAGCAGGCATTGGCTGTCGTCGATGGCAGCCAGGTCTTCGTCGACCGACTGCATGGCGTCGACGATGGGCCGTATCTGCAGCAGGTAGAACTGGTGGTGGCCGCTGGCAACGTCGAGGTTGCAGGCAAACTCAATCTCCACAGGCCGCTTCATGGCGTCGGCACCATAGCGCATGGCCATCTGCATGATTTCGGGTAGCGGCATGACGCCCTGACGCAACACGCCGCCGAAGGTGATGACCTTCCGGCCACCGTCGTAGATGCCCTCGCGCATGATGTTGTCGTAGGGGTCGTAGGTGGAGGCGATGCCGCGCAGCGTGCCGTCGCGCTCGGCCTCTTTCACGCGCAGGTTCAGAATGTTGAATCCCTCGTCCACCTTGAAGTCGCGCGTCACGTCGGCACAGTCGAGGGCGTAGAAACGTGTCTGCGTCTGTCGGAGGGCGATGTCGAGGTCGCTGGTCTGCAGCACCTGATTGGGGTGGTAGGGCGACACGCGCAGGGTTTGTCCGCCGTCAACGATGTACTTGCCCAGTCCGAGTGCCAGTTGGGCAATGCCCTCCTCGGCCCGTTCGTCGCCGATAGGGTAGTAGTTGAGCGACCGCATCACACCCGAGAACGTCGGGTAGTAGCGGCTGCCGTGCTGCTGTCCGGCCACTTCCTGCAGGATGACGGCCATCTTCTCCTGGTCGATGACGTTCGACGTGGCCGTCATGTAGGCCTTCGAGTCGCGGTAGTAGACCGATGCATAGACGCTCTTGATGGCTGCCGCAAGCATCTGCACCATCTGGAAGCGGTCGTCGATCCAGGGTATCATGTAGGTGGAATAGACACCGGCGAAGGGCTGGTAGTGGGCATCTTCGAGCAGCGAACTGGAGCGCACGGCGATGGGCGTGTGGGTGGCCTCGAAGAAGGCGTAGAAGTCGTGAATGAAATTGTCGGGCAGCTGAGCCTGCAGAAAGTGCTGCAGGATTTCCTCGTCGGGCGCGTCGCTCAGAGCGATGGGGTAGAGGTTGTTCTGCTCCATGAACTGGTCGAAAATGTCGGTGCAGAGCACCACCGTCTTCGGTATCTGCACACTCACGTCGGCAAACTGTCCGAGGTCGGGGTGGCGCTTCACCACGCTGTCGAGGAAGGCCAGGCCGCGCCCCTTGCCGCCCAGTGAGCCGTCGCCGATGCGGGCAAAGTGAGCATACTTGTCGAAGCGTCCGCGGTCGAAGACAGCCACGATGCCCTGGTTCTTCATGTGGCGGTATTGTACGATGGCGTCGAAGATAATCTGTCGATGGGCATCCACGTCCTGCAGTTTCTTCCACGTCACCGTCTTCAGGAACTGCGACACGGGGAAGATGGCGCGTGCAGTCAGCCAGCGGCTCATGTGGTTGCGCGAGATGTGGTAGAGCATGGAGTCGTTCGGAATCTTGAAGATGATGTCCTGCAACTCTTTCAGGTTGCTGACCCGTGCTATCTCCTCTCCCTTCACCTTGAGGTGTTGCTGTCCGTCAGGACAGGTGGGCGGCTTGCGGAAGATGAAGTCGCCGAAACCCATGTGCTCCTCCAGCAGGTGGCGCAGGTCGAGACTCATCATCTTCGAATTCTTATCGACAAAATGGAAGCCCTCGGCTTCGGCCATCTGGCGGTTGTCGCTCTCCGAGCTCTCCAGGATGAGCGGCAGGAATTCGTTGTCGGCCCTGATGGCGCGCAGCAACTTCAGGCCAGCCTCGGGGTCTTTCTCCATGCCCGACATTCCTTCGCCCGAGCGCGACGGGCTGTCGGTGGTCTTCATCGGGAAACGCACGTCGCTGATGACGCCCAGCACGTTGTCGTGGAACCGCTCGTAGATGGCCCATGCCTCCTCGTAGCTGCGCGCCAGCACCACCTTGGGCCGTCCCCTCATGCGCAGCGTGGCGGCGTGCGGGTTCAGGGCCTCGGTCGAGAAGCGCTGGCTCTGAATGAGCAGGTAGTTGTAGAGGTTGGGCAGAATGCTGGAGTAGAAGCGGATGCTGTCCTCCACCAACAGGATGAGCTGCACGCCGGCCTCCTCGATGTCGTGCTCCAGGTTCATGCGGTCTTCGATGAGCTTGATGATAGAGAGGATGAGGTTGGTGTTGCCCAGCCAGCAGAACACGTAGTCGAACATCGAGAGGTCTTCGTCCTGCATGCGGCGCGTGATGCCGTGGGAGAAGGGTGTCAGCACGACGCAGCGTACGTCGGGCTGCTCCTGTTTAATCTGGCGGGCTACCGAGAAGGCGTCGTTGTCGGCGTTGCCGGGCATGGTGATGACCAGGTCGATGTTCATCGTGAGCATCACATCGTGGGCTTCCTCGATGGTCGACACCTGCGTGAACGACGGCGGATAGCGCAGTCCGAGCGCCATGTATTCGTTGTATATTTTCTCTTCAATGCGCCCGTCGTCCTCCAGCATGAAGGCGTCGTAGGGGTTGGCCACGATGAGCACGTTGTAGATGCGGCGCATCATGAGGTTGACGAACGTCACGTCCTTGAGCAGAAACTTGCTCCATTGTTGCGGTATGTTGTTCTCCATTGTTCTGCGTTGTTATGTCAGAGTAGGGGGGCGAGCAGCCGCACGAGCGACTCCCACAGGCGCTGCCAGAACGGGCGGTGGCTGTGGGCATCCTGCTCGCCGACGCGCGTGCAGTGGGCCTCGTCGTCCAAGAACACTTGCTTCAGGCGCAGGGCCACGTCGCGGTCGTAGAAGAAGATGTTGGCTTCAAAATTATTCTCAAACGAGCGGAAGTCGATGTTGGTGGAGCCGCAGGTGGCCAGCGAGTCGTCGCTGACGAGCAGCTTCGAATGGTTGAAGCACGGCTCGTAGAGCAGAATCTGCACACCCGACTCGACAATTTCGCTCAGATAGGAGCGCGAGGCCCATTCCACCAACTTCGAGTCAACGTGGCGCGGCACCATCAGGCGCACGTCGACACCCGCCAGGGCTGCTGTGCGCATGGCGAAGAGAATGGGTTCGGTGGGCAGGAAATAGGGAGTTTCCATGTAGACATACTCGCGGGCTTCGAGCAGAATGCGCACGTAGCCCTGCATGATGTCTGCCCAGGGCGACGTTGGATTGCTCGTCACCACTTGTGCCAGCCTTGCCGGAGCGGTGGCTGGCTTGTCGGCCAGGCCGGGGTAGTACTTGCGTCCGCTGATGAGTGTGCGGTCGACGAAGTACCAGTCTACCAGGAAGGCGCGCTGCACGCCGTACACCACACCTCCCACCACGCGCAGGTGGGTGTCGCGCCAGGGCTTCACGTAGCGCATGGCGATGTTCATGCCGCCGATGAATGCCTCCTGGCCGTCTACGACACACAGTTTGCGGTGGTTGCGGTAGTTGATTTTGCTGGTGAAGGCAGGGAAATGCACTGGCATGAAGCCGCGCACGTCGATGCCGGCCTGGCGCATGCGTTCGAAGAATGCCGAAGGCACGCGCCAGCAACCCACGTCGTCGTAGATGAGGCGCACTTCGACGCCTTCGCGGGCACGGTCGATGAGGGCATCGCTGACGAGGCGGCCCAGCGGGTCGTCTTCAATGATGTAAGTGTCCAGATGGATGTGGTGGCGGGCACGGCCGATGGCCCCAAGCAGGGCAAGGAAGAAGTCGTGACCGCCGGTGTAGATGTCTACGTTGTTGCCCTTGAAGGGCAGCGCCCAGTTCTCGTTGATGAACTGCTGAATGAGTGTCCTGTGGGCATCGGGCAGCGTCAGGTCCTTCTGCTCGGCAAACTCCAGCATCGACCGCTTTGTCAGCTGGTCCATGCTCTGCTGGCTGATGAGGCGCTCCTTGCGCGTGTTCTGGCCGAAGAAGATGTAGAGGATGAGGCCCACCACGGGAATGAACGTCAGCACAAGAATCCACGCCATGGCCTTTGCGGGCTGACGGTTGTCCATCAGGATGGTGACCATGGTGCCTACGACAAGCAGGGCGTAGACGGAGAGGAATATCCAGTGCAGGTAGTTCAATTGTTAGTTGAGAGTTGAGAGTTTAGAGTTTAGAGCTCTTTCTCCGCTTCACTGCGAATGCGCCCCTACGGGTCGAGCGGAGGGCTTAGAGGATGATGTTGCTTCCCAGTTTGCGGGCGAGGGCATTACGCATCTCCGACGCGTCCTTGAACTCGTTCATGAGTTCCTGCAGACGGTTGGCATCGCCCGTAACGGCGGTAATCTCGCGGCGGATGTCCTTCAGCCGGCGCTCCAGCAAGTCCATGCGGAGGTCTAGCGCCAGATGCTGGGCTCGCTGGCGCAGCGTCTCTACGTCGTTGCGCGGCTGCTGGCTGTCGGCCAGTGGAATCTTGTCGACGGCCATGTCGGCGGCCATGCGGCTGATGTTGATGTCCTCGTGGTTGATGAAGTATGGCTCGGCGCGGAATCCCGGCTCGCCACTGTGGGCAACGGCTTCCTTGAGCACTTGGCTGTAGAGTGGGTTGCTGAACTGCAGGCCGTCGGCAGCCATGTTGTAGTGGAAGAACTGGGCAATGGTCAGGTTGTAAAGGTTGCCCTCGTCGTCTTCCACATTCTCCAAGATCACCGTCTCGCCGTGGCGCACCACGAGCTGCACGATCATCTGCTCGACGGGCGAGGCAGCCTGTGTCCTGCGAGGCGTCTCCACGGGTGCAGGCTGGCTGACGGGTGCTGGCTGAGGCTGCGCCTCTGCACCCTGTTGCTGTTGGCCGCTGCCTCTCCTGTCGCGAATGAACTTGTTCATCTGGTTGATGAGCGTTCCCTCGGCAATGCCCATGCGCTGCGAGCAGTCGTGCAGATAGGTATCGCGCAGGATGGGGTTCACCACCATCGAGATACTCTCCACGATACTGTTGATGGCCTGGCTGCGCTTCAGCGGGTCGCGTTCGTTCTTCAGCAGCAGGTCGGTCTTGAACTGTATGAAGTCGCGCTGATGTTCCTCCAGATACTGGCGGAAGTCGCTGGCCGTATGCTTGCGGGCAAACGAGTCAGGGTCGTCGCCGTCGGGCAGCAACAGCACCTTCAGGTTCATGCCCTCGCTGAGCAGCATGTCCGTGCCGCGCAGGGCAGCGTGGATGCCGGCAGCGTCGCCGTCGTAAAGCAGTACGATGTTCGACGTGAAGCGGTGCAGGATGTGTATCTGGTGTGTGGAGAGCGCTGTGCCCGAGTTGGCCACCACGTTCTCGATGCCTGCCTGATGCATGGCGATGACGTCGGTGTAGCCCTCCACCATGTACACGCAGTCCTCCTTGGCGATGGCGCGCTTGGCCTGATAGAGACCGTACAACTCGCGATCCTTGTGGTATATCTCCGAGTCGGGCGAGTTCACGTACTTCTGCTGCACGCCCTTCGTGGCAGCATCCAGCTTGCGGCCACCGAAGCCCACCACCTTGCCGCTTACGCCTATCCATGGGAAGATGACGCGACCGGCATAGCGGTCGATGAGCTCGCCGCGGTCGTTCTTGTAGCAGATGCCCACCTTCTCGATGTACTCCTCCTTGTAACCCTTCTGCAGCGCCGTGCGGGCAAAGGCGTAGCGGTCGTTCAGGTCGAAGCCCAGCTGGAACTTCTTGATGATGTCGTCGCGTATGCCGCGCTGGCGAAAGTACTGCATGCCGATGGCCACGCCGTCGGGGTGCTTGTGCAGCGTGTCCTCGAAGTACTTCATTGCATATTCGTTCACGATGAACATCGATTCCCTCTCGCTCTGCTCGCGCTTCTCCTCGTCGCTCAGTTCGCGCTCCTTAATCTCGATATGGTATTTGTTGGCCAGCCAGCGCAGCGCCTCGGGATAGGTCATCTGCTCGTGTTCCATGATGAAGTTCACGGGAGGGCCACCCTTGCCACAGCCGAAGCAGTGGCAGGTGTTGCGGGCCGGTGACACCATGAACGACGGTGTCCGTTCGTTGTGGAACGGACACAATCCTTTATAGTTGGCGCCGCTCTTCCTGAGCGTCACAAACTCCGACACCACCTCCACGATGTTGGCAGCGTCCTTAATCTTTTCAACAGTTTCTCGGTCAATGATTGCCATACTCGCTTGCAAATTTACAAGTTTTTTCCCAAAAAAGAAAAAAAATCGTTTTTCTTTTTGTATTTCGCTCACTTATTCGTATCTTTGCCAACGAAATCTATTAATAGCAGAGGTAATCAAAAAAGCAGGGCGGCAACATCACGTCGCGACCCCACCTAACCTTAATGCTGCTAAAGTTATGGAACTTAATAGCTATTTTCACTAAAAACAAATATACCGTGGCGCGCTTCGCCACTTTTTGTGCATATTCTATTTCCCTAGAATGATGTTCACCAGTTCTGTTACGTCGGCTATCGACGTGGCACCGTCGTTGTTCACGTCGGCTGCTGCGTGGTCATATTCATGCGGCTCAGCGTCGTCTTTGCCCAGCAGGATGTTCACCAACGCTGTTACGTCGGCAATGCCGATCTGTCCATCGCGGTTCACGTCGCCCGTCACCGTTGTCTTCTCAAACATACCACGCAGCGTCACCTCGCTGTACATCACCTCGGCAGGCAGCGTGAAGACGCTTGTTTCTCCGTTGTAGCAGTCTGATTCAGTGTCATAGCTTGCCTTTTTGGTGATGAGCATTCCGCTGTTAGTCGTGCTGTTCGTCTTGTAGAACGCCACCAGGCCGTCAGGCTGGTAGTCCTCGTCGGCCTCCATCCTCACGGTGTATGGCTCACCATAGACCGCCGACAGCGCCGTTGTGGTAATCTGCGACCTTCCGTGCCACATGGTCCCATCCTTATAGCTGCAGGCCTTGACGGGCACGTCACTCACGCCTGTCACGTTCAGCAGGATGTCTACGATGCCGCCGCCGTCAGCCCAAATCTGATTATTCGTGCCGTCCCTGCCGTCGTTACCACCAGCATCCAGGTTGCACCAGTCCACCTTCATTCTCATCCTGTACAGTCCAGACTGCAGGTCTGCAGGTAGCGTGAATGCCGGCATGGTCATCGTGTTACAGCTGTAATTGCCCTGCGCCATGTTGCCCAGAGACTTGCCGGCACTGTTGTACCAGCTGCCCGTAGCACCGCCCGTGTAGTCGGTTGAGTAGGCCGAGTAGCTCACCAGCTCGCTGCCGTCGCCCAGCGACCGTCCGTCGCTCTCCAGCACGTTCGTGAACTCGCCGTCGCGGTTGTAGTCCACGTAGGCATAGGCGTGCATCCAGTCGGTGGCATAGTCAATGAATGGTGTGTAGCTCTCGCCTGCCGTCACGTCGAAGATGGCCTCGGCCGTGGCATCCAGGTATAGCTTCTTCGCCATCATGTCGCTGGTCGCGTTACCCGACGGATATTGCTGCTTGCTGCCATTGCTGGCGGTCAGGCTGACGCTTCTGAGGAAGTTTCGGCTCGATGGGTCGTTGGTCAGTTTGTTGTTCGTCCCCGTTGCCTTGTCGAAGTTCGTCACGTATGCTTCTGCATCGTCTTGGTCCACTGCCGGATCGGGCAGGTCGGGATCGGGCTCAGGCTCCTGTGGGGCAGGGGCGTTGTTGAACATCGGCTCCAGGCTCACTGCGCTGTACATCACTTCCGCAGGCAGCGTGAAGGCATCATCGGCTTCGTTGTAGCTGCTGTTCTCCACGGTGACGGCCCACGAGGCCGACGTCAGGAGTCCCGGATAGTTCGGGCTGTCGGCCATGTACTCTGCCAGCAGACCCTCGCTCACGAATCCGGCAGCAGGCTGCATCACCACCTTGTAGCTCTGGCCGTAGGTGCCCTGCAAGGGTGTGCTGGTGATCTGCGTGCCGTCGCTGGTCCAGATGGTGCCATTGCGGTAGCTGCTCGACGACACTGGCACTTCGTTCTTTCCCGTCACTTCGAGAATCACGTCAACAATCTGGCCGCCGTTGCTCCATATCTCGTTGCTCGTGCCGTCTGTGCCGTCGTTGCCGCCGGCATCCAGGCTGCACCAGTCCACTTTCAGTCGCATCCTGTAGCGGCCGCTCTGCAGGTTGCTGGGCACGGTGAAGGCGGGCATCGTCTGATTCGTGTTGCCCACACGTGTGCCTGTGCTGTTATAGAAGGTGCCCGTGCTGCCACCTGTATAGTCGGAGGCGTAGGCCGAATAGCTCACCAGTTCGCTGCCTTCGCCCAGTGTGTGGCCGTCGCTCTGCAGCACGTTTGTGAACGCTCCGTCGCGGTTGTAGTCCACGTAGGCGTAGGCGTGCATGTCGCCACCGGCCCAGTTCACAGCAGGGGTGTATGACTGACCTGCCACAACGCTGAACACTGCACTGGCCGTGGCGTCGAGGTAGAGCGTCTGCATCATCGCCGTGTTGCCACCCGACTTCGGATAGCGTTGCGTACTGCTGCCTTGCGTCAGCGTCACGCTCTTCAGGTAGCGGCCGTCGTTGATGCGAGTGCTTTGGGTATTCTTGGCGAAATTCGTGTTGTAGTAGGGCGTCTCGTCAGGATCGGGTTTCTCAGGCTCCTCGGGTTCGTCGCTGCCCTCGTAGGGATCCACCGTCGAGGTCACGCTGTTGCGCTTCGACGAGCTCGTGTTTACCACAATCTCATCCACGTAGGCCACGAAGTCCTCCGTCAGTGCGTGCGGCGACGCGCAGTCGGGCACAACGACAATGCTATGTATCTCCACATTCTCGTTTGTCTTCACCTGTGCCACGATGTCGGTCCAGGTGTTCGCGCTGATGCTCACAGGGTCGCTCCAGAACTGTTCCACGTCCGTCGGCTCGTTCCACGTGTTCGTCGTGCGGCGTCCCAATCCGATGAACTGCACCTTCGTAGCCCGAGGCACCCACACCAGTGCGTGCACGTACTTGCCCGAGCGGCCTATGCTGACCGTCGAGTTCAGGTCTACCCGTGCGCCGAACGTGTTGCTGCCGAAGCGCGAACGCTGAATGCCCAGGATATGGCCCGTGCGGTTCACGCCCGTGGCAGCGTACAAATGGTTCGCCACCACCTGCACATTGCCCTCCAGCACACCCGTGCGGAAGGGCGACAGTTCCCATGTGTCGTAGACGCCAACACTCTTGTAGTCATCCTTCATCGATTGCGCCTGTGCTGCCATGCATGCCATCAGGACAACTATCAATCCAGTTATTATTCTTTTCTTTATCATTATTTTCTTACTATTTTCTTTTTCTCCCCTCCCTACTGGGGAGGGGTTGGGGGTAGGGCTTCTCCCCTCCCTACTGGGGAGGGGTTGGGGGTAGGGCTTCTCCCCTCCCTACTGGGGAGGGGTTGGAGGTAGGGCTTCTCCCTTCCCTTTAGGGAGGGGCTAAGGGTAGGCCCCTAATACACCGCCACCGTGTGCAGCACGGGGCAGGCCTTGCTACTTGTTATGTTCACCTTGATATAGCGTGCCTGATAGCCCGAGGGCAGTCCGCTCACGCTGCCGTTCAGCGGTATGATGCGCTTGTGGCCGATGGTAGTCATCGACTCCTGCGACGAAGCCGTGCGCCAGCTGTTGCCGTCGGTGCTGTATTGGATAGAGAAACCCTTCACGCGCTGTCCCAGGCGGATGTACTCCTGCAGCATCACGTAGCGGGCAGTCTTCTGGCTGCCCAGGTCGATGGTCACTGAAGCAGTCGTCACGCCGTCGTCGGTAGCCCAGTAGGTATCTTTGTCGCCGTCAATGAGGTTCTGGGCGTCATAGCTGCCTCCCGAGCGGGTGGCTGTGGCCGTCACACTCTCTGCGAGATTCGTGCCCAGGCGCGTCTGCAGCAGGTTGCCCAGCTCCGTCATGCGGTTCACAGTCGCTGTGGGCAGCTCGCCCGAGCGGTCGGGCGGAATGTTTAGGATGAGTGTGGCGTTGCGGCCCACCGACTGCATGTATATCTTGAACAGCTCTTCGGCGCTGCTCACGCTCTCGCCCTGATGCCAGAACCAGCCGCCGGAGGTGGCTTTCGCGTCCACCTCGCCAGCGTTCCACAGCCAGTAGTCCTCCGTGCCTTGTTCGTTGTTGTTCTCGTCGTTGCGGCTGTCGGTGCTCCAGTTGGTCTCGCCGGCATATCCGTCCTCGTTGCCTATCCAGCGGGCCTCGCCGCCCACGCCCCACATCACGCAGTTCGGAGCCAGCTGGTGGATGCGGTTGCGCAGGTTCGCCACGTCGTAGTACAGCACGCGGTCTATGTAGCTCGAGCCGATGCTGATGGTGGTGTTCTTGCCGCCGTAGTAGCCAGAGCCGCCGTTGGCACCGTCGAACCACATCTCGAACTGGTCGGAGCCGTAACCCGCCAGCTCCTCACACTGCGGGATGAACACCTGGTCGATGTATTCCTGCGTGCCGTAGAGCCTTGAGTTGCGGTCCCACGGCGAAATATAAAAACCGTACTTCATGCCCAGCTTCTGCGCTGCCGAGGCGAAGAGCTGCGGGATGTTCACATCCTTGCCGTAGCCCGAGGCGCGTGCCGTGGAGTGCGTGGTTGTGGCTGTGGGCCAGAGGCAGAAACCGTCGTGGTGCTTCACCACAGCGATGCCGCCTTTCATGCCCGCCGCCTTGGCTGCCGTGAGCCACTGCTCGGGGTTCGGCGTCTTTGTCGGGGCAAACGTCGACTCGCTCTCCGAGCCGTCGCCCCACTCCTGACCCGTGTAGGTGTTCATGCCGTAGTGGAAGAAGGCGTAGAACTCCGTCTCGTTCCATAGCAGCTGCCGCTCCGAAGGCACGGGGTGCACGGGTGCCGGCGCATTCGTCGGATTGCTCACCACCTGCGTAGCGTCCATCTCCAGCTGTGCCCACATAGACAGCGGCAACAACCCAGTCAACAATAATAATCCTTTTCTCATTTACTATTTTTATATGAATTCTTTTGCACTATACTTATTTTTGCTATCTTTGACGTTCGCCGAAGATACTTTCGTTCGGAAATGAAATCAAAAAAAATGTTTTTTTGCTTTGCATTTCGCTCACTTATTCGTATCTTTGCCACCGAAACCAATTAATAACAGAGGATATATGAATACATCTGCATTACCATTAAGCACCGACTTCCTGCGCGACTTGGGCATCATAGCCCAAGACGAGAACCGCATGCGCCGTGCCATCCGCTATATCAAGCGGCTCGCCGCCGAAAAGTCCGACCCCACATGCATGAGCAAAGAGGAATTCTCTGCAAAGTTAGATCGCTCAGAAGAGCAATACCGTCAGGGCAAGTACAAGGCCTTCACCAATATTGAGGACTTAGACCAGTACATCCGCAGCCTATGAAGTATACCGTTATACTTACTGAAGAAGCGAGCGACGACTTGAAGCGTCTTCAGCGCAATGAACCTGCAGCCTATAAGAAAGCCTTGAAACTGATTGCTGAACTCGGTGAGCATCCTCAAATGGGAACTGGTCATCCAGAACCTTTAAAAGGATTACCCGAAGGCCGATGGTCGCGTCAGATTACCAAGAAACATCGCCTAGTCTATAGGATTGTCAATGAGCAAGTGCTTGTGATTGTTCTTGCCTCTTACGGTCATTACGACGACAAATAGTCTTTTTTTTCAAAGATCTCCTTTTTCCTGATTATACCGAAAAAGCTGTTCATGCGGGACATGCCCGCACGCAACAGCTTTTTTAGTGGCGTAAAGAAAAGCTGCCCCGCAGGAATGTGTTTCCCTTCAATGGCAGCTTTTCTTCTGTTTATTATTATTAAGATCTGGTGGGCGTGGGATTAGTCATCCCAGCCGTCCCAGAGGTTGCTTCCGTCCTTGGAGAAAATCTCGTCAGGATCGTCGTCGACGATGGGGGAAGATGTCCCTCCGCCTCCCAGACCTGTACCGTCAACGGCTACGCTATATTCTCTCAGAAGACCTTCTGAAAGGATCAATGTGATTTCTACTTCGGGTTTGATATAGATGTTCTTTTTCATATCCAGTTCCTCCTTTCTTACTTGACAATATACTTCTTTCCGTTCACAATATAAATGCCCTTTGGAAGTGTCCCAAGTTGGTTGGCATCCACGGCAACCTTGCGACCGCTGAGGTCGAAAATATTACCGCTCAGAGGAATAACAGTCGTAGCATCGTCATCAAAGAGATTGTCAATACCATCAGTTTCATCGTAAACACCGTTAAACGCAATCATGAATGTCTTTGCCCCTTGTGCTTCAAGATCGACAACCCATGCGCGGAAGCCCTTGGTCTTCAAATCGCTCTGTGTATAATACATGGCATAGACATTATTCTTGAGTCCCATCACATAACTGCCTGCTGGCACATAAGCACCTGTTTTGTCAGGATTCTTATTTCCTGATGATGTATTCTCATAGTCGAGGGAACTAAAGAATGTTCCATCAATTTTGATGTTGTTATGACCATCGGCATTCTTACTGCCAGCTGCTGGGCTATAGGATGTTGCATCCATCGTAACGGCATCAAGGTCGCTACCTTTAACCGATGAAGCAGCACCCAGCGTATAGTAATCCTTATTATTAGTCGAGGCCACTCCTGCCGTTGGTTCCTTAGTAGGCATAACGAGATACATCTTACCCTTCTCAATAGCCTTGTTCTCAGAACCTAGAGGCACACTTGCAAAGTCAATGATGTTAGCATTGTTAGAAAGATCTGCTACGCCGATACCCTTCAGTTCTGCCACACGAGCATCGTCGCCAAAGGCGTTGCGCACCTGCACAGCTGTCAAATCCATCGGGAATACAAATGAATTCCATTTGTTCTTCTGGAACTTACGGTGCAGACGGATGGTACGATTTTCATAATTGTAGTCACCCAAATAATCTGATGCAACAAATGGGCCAGTCTTGTCCTCGTCAAACAAAACCGGATCGTCAGTACCTAAATAATAGAGTTGGAATTGGTCGGCACCTGCCCAGTCCATATCATAATAACCTTCATCCCAGTAATCTCCTTGATTGGTAGACCGGGCTGTCTGGTTTTTGTATAGTCCAAAGTATAAGGTCTGGCCTTCTTCTACCCTTATCTCCAACTCAACATAGTACGGGTCTCTTGCCCAGACAAAGTCACTGCCGGCACCCATTACGCCTGTCTTGGAAGTAGTCGTAGAAGTTCCTTCTATTGCTTTGCTATATCCAGAAATCTGCTTCAGAGCAATTTTCTTAAATGTTTCAGAATCGCTTTCACTTGCTGTTATGCTCGATGGAGCCTTGGTTGAAACAAAGAAGTATGCTGGATGATTTGCACTGCCGCCATTCTGATAGAAGCCATAGCAAGACACCTTATAGATGCCAGGAGCCAATATCGGATCTGCTGTCGTGAGGCCACTAACCTTAATGCCTGTAGAAACTGTTCCCAGACCTTCAAATTCCAAATATCCATACTTTGCGTTCGACTTGCTATCCCACTGTGCTTTCAGGCGGAGAGGTTTGTTCCATGGTTCATTGACAATAGTTCTTGTTCTATGTTGCGTCTTACTTCCACCAGTAGAAGTCTGGGAACCCGTGAATCCCCAAGTATACTTATATCGTCCTGTAGTACTGTAATCACCACCTGACAATCTGTTCTCCACCCAACCATTTGTTGTGTTGAAGAAACTCCAGTCGTTACGCTCAAAGCCACGGTCGTTGATGAGATAAGTAAGGTTGGTGCTCAGACCGTCGAGAATGTCACCAGTAGCAAGTCTGGCGAGAACCTCTTGCTTGGTCACAATACGCCACTGATATAGTTTCTTTAGCTTAACCTTTGTGTCAACATTAAAAATAGGTACTTCAGTTTCCATTCCTCGGGTAACTGTGGTCGTTCCTGCTGGCAGACCTTCCATTTCTGCATTCCATACTCCACTGACACAAGTCGCATTCGGGTCGGCAGGATTCATCGTTGTCCATACAGCTCTATCGTAAGCAAGGAATACGAGTTTGCCATTTGGGTTATCTTCGTGATTACCCCAGGTTTCACCATAGGCAGCACCCATATAGACAACACTATCACCTGTGGCTTTTCCTGTAAAATCCTCACATAAATAATAAGTATAATTGCCAGACTCATCATCATCCGTAACACGGATAAATTTCCAGTCACGATATGGGGCTCTTCCATTCTCTGCAATATCTTCATGCGCATCCATAAGAATGGTAAAAGTTCCATCACCATAATCCCATCCATGGGAATCCGATACCTTTGGTATATTGCAACCAAGAACCGCTGCACCGTTGGTAGACATGCCAGTGTCAAAAATGACATTGCTGCCTGTCTTTCCTTTCTTGATTGTAAGCAATTTACCAGTGTCATCATAGAGAAAACGAGCCTGTACGCCCCAGTCACCACCATGGATGAGGAAGCGACCTGTACCTACATTGTAGAGAAATACTTCAGTTCCTGAACCAGTAAGAAGTTGCGTGTACTCATTTCCTTTCCAACGAGTAGCATCTGTACTTTCCTGCGCACTCACGTCCGCACTTGTCATCAGCCCTGCTATGGCTAGGGCTGCACATAAGAATTTTTTGATTCTCATAATCGAATTATTTTTATTATTACATTAATGATTATTCTATATTTGTTTCGGATAATGAAGTAAAAGGCTGCAGGCTGTGGGGTGAGGGAATAAACACACCGTCAGGGCGGAGACAATACATTGTCCCTGCCCGTCACAATGACGGCTCTATGTAGACTCCTCGCGTACATATTAATATATATACAGCAGTTGTAGCAGCAGAATCGATTATTTTATTTTATCTCTATTATATTTGTTCCGATAGTGGTATGGGGCACACACAAGCACTCCCTGTAGCATATTTTTGCAAAAGTACTAACTTTTTACGTATACTCAAAGAAAAATAATAAGTTTTTACTTTTTTAACGTACATTTTTTCGATTATTATTACAAATTCAATGGTTTAAAGGCGTTAGGCGCCTGTCGGCGCTGTTCAAAGTCGCTTTGCGCCGTTCAAGGTTCAAGGCGCCTTGCGACGCTGTGTAAAGTAGGGACGAGATAAGGGACCTTCGGCATGTAGAAAGTCCCGTAGGGACGGGATAAGGGTAGCCAGCCGTTTTAACGGCTGGTATATGGAGGTTGTAATCAGTTGCGGTGTGCCGTAGGTACATCGACATAAGAGGACATATGAGGAAAAGGAAACAGATAATGTCGCGTACCTAAAGGCACGCTAGCCTATAAAAAACAACGCAATCCCAGCCAATGAATTGGCTGGCTACCCAAATCCCGTCCCTACGGGACTTTTACACGTGCCGAAGGCACCTTACACGGCGCATCGCGCCCTTACACGCCCGCAGGGCCTTGCACGGCACAACGTGCCCCTATCCCGTCCCTACGGGACTTTTACACGGCGCAACAGCGCCCTTACACGACGCGAAGCGTCCTTACACGCGGCAACGCCGCCATTACACGGCGGCACCGCCGCCCCTAGAAGTGTCAAAAAAACTTGCCTGTCAACCCCCTCCTACATTTAAAAATTCTGCACCAAAAAATATTTTTCCGCAAATACGCCCGTATTTTGGCAAAGTCCCTAACAGCCTATCAATCAACAACTTAGCTTCTCGAGCCCCCCAACCCCCTATGTTAGGGGGCTCGAAACCATAGGTTTAGACCACGTAAACCATAGGTTTAGTCGCTCTATCTCATTGAGTTGCATGATCCAACTCATAGAGTTGTATCATCCAAACCATAGGTTTAGCCGGGGAAAACCATCGTTATTGATGCATTCCCTTCCCTTTAGGGAGGGGTTAGGGGTAGGCTCTGGAGGGGTTAGGGGTAGGCTCTCCATTGTTTCACGCGCTAGAATGATGTTTCACGCGACCAGTTTTTTGTACGAAAAATTCAGAGAAAGGGCATGAAGGGCGTAAAGGGGAGTGGAAGGGTATTAAGGGACTTTACACGTGCCGAAGGCACCTTACACGCGGCATCGCCGCCTTACACGCCCCACAATAAAAAAAGGCAATGATATAGCAGATGGCACAATACCTCTACAGTAAGACCCCAACGGGGTCTCATGTACATCGCTCGAGCTTGCTCGCTTTCGTA
>OCVV012857111.1_pt1 | contig 22224 bp, 14 predicted proteins | sample 1539721 | NCBI WGS metagenome assembly OCVV01 (sample SAMN02144230, study PRJEB22623) | gut metagenome | biome: sheep rumen | host: Ovis aries | place: New Zealand
AAAGAGTAAGATAATCACAAATCTAATTCTTATCACAAATACACAGGGATTGTCTTTTCTGTGATTTCCGAGTACAAATTTACGCTGCCGCAAGGCACCAATATTCTTGACGAGGAGAAGTAATGCGTTTAGAATGATTGGGATTATGGATGAGTTGACGATTCTTAATAGATGTCTCTCACATCACTTCTAATAGGAGAATACAATGATCAAAGGGCTGAAGAGATCTCTGGCTCTGGGGCTGACTGGCGTAATGATTGCCGGCGCTCTGGCTGGATGCGGAAATACGAAGACAAATTCAACGGTTAATTATAAGAAGCTTTCCGACAAAAATGACACGGTCTACCGTGTGGCTCTGCTGGCATCTAACAACACCACTCGTGCCCTGACCGTACAGCAGGGTTTTCGGGATGCGCTGACGGATACTCTGGGTGAGGGACACTTCGAATTAGATATCCAGGTGCCTGACGATACCGTCACTGCTGGTGCTCTGGCTTCGAAGATCGTCAATGCTGGCTCCTCTGACGAGGAGGCTGAGGTCACTGGTGATAGCACCAAAAAGGATACTTCCTACGACCTATTCGCTGCTGACGGTCTGGCTGCTCTCACTGCTGCCGCTGACAGCACCACATCTCTCCCGATTGTAGGTATGGATGTGCTGAGTTATAAGGATGCGCTGCACCTCACCACTGACAGGTGGAATGACCCAACTGGTCGTAATGTCACCGGTATCTCTAATAAGGTGCCTCTGGCAGACTATGTATCACTGGTGATTGAAGGTACTAAGAATGTCCGTGCTGTGGGTCTCCTCTATAACCCTGAGGACACCGACGCCATCACCCAGAATGAGGTCATCGAGAAGTATCTGACTGAGGCTGGTATCCCTTGGAAGGAGTACGAATTACAGGCTACTGATACTGTGAAAAATGCTGGCGCTGCATCCTATGGTTCTCTGGCCACACCCATCTATCCTGGAAAGCAGGTAGCTCCTGACTCTGTCACCGGCCCATATCCTACACCGGATGTGCTGGGTACGGACTCCGACCTCCAGGGTCTGAATGATTCCATCAGTGCTCGTGCTGCTAAGCAGTCCGACAACTGGATCGGCGGTAAGTATGCCAATACGGTGAATGCTCACCCAGAACTCGCTGGAACAGAGTCTACTGCTACCGAAACCACCAGTACCACTCCTGCCGCTACCAATCTGCCGAATCAGGAAATCTCTAGCGACGCAGCTTGGGCACTGAAAGCTGCGAATTCTGCAATTATTAAGACCGCAACCGATGAGTGCAGTGCTTTGGTCCTGGCACCAAATAGCCAGTTAAGTGATCAGGGAGCCCTCATTGCTTCCATCGCCAATGAGAATCACGTCACAACCATTGCAGGTGATGCAGAGTTTGGCGAGTATGCCACAGCAACTCTCTACCTGGATCCATATGCCATCGGCTATGCTGCTGGACAGCAGGCCTATCGTATCCTGGAGAATCATGAGGATCCATCCGAGATGACTCTGGAGTCTGCACCAGGCGCATCTGCTGTGAAGCTTTACAATCAGGCTTCCGTTGATGCCCTGGGTCTGAGGTTCGGCAAGACCTTCTTCGAGTATCGTCTCTATATGGCTGAGCACCCAAGTGGTTCCTCCACCCAGCGTGTCAACCAGGAGGAGAAGCAGTAGTCTCTTGGATAAATGTAAAACCGGGCTGATACCTTGTGTATCGCCCGGTTTTTTATTCTTGGTTTACATTTTCCTGTATCCGTTCACGAAGCCCTGTATTACGGCGGTTCTCTGACACATTCGCCACCATATTACGGAAGACATTATCATCCCCAATGATGACCACGCACTTCTTGGCACGGGTGACTGCAGTATAGAGCAGGTTCCGATTCATGAGTGGCCGAGGGCCTGACAGAAGTGGAATCAGTACAGCTGGATACTCAGAGCCCTGGGACTTATGGATGGTGACCGCGTAGGCCAGTTCCAGGTCCGACAGGTCCTTCAGATCATAGTCCACCAGGCGACCTTCATCATACTTCACCGTCAGCGTGGAGGCGTAGAGGTCGATGTCATGGACGATTCCCATATCACCATTGAATACGCCTGTGCCAGACTCCTGTGTGATGCCATACTTCCCTGGGATGCGCCACTCCAGCTGGTAATTATTCTTGATCTGCATGACCTTATCTCCCACACGAAAGAGTCGGTCACCTGATGCATACTCCGTCTTATCTGCTGCCGGCGGGTTCATATACTTCTGGAAGAAGGTATTGAGATTCTCCACGCCAGTGAGACCCTTTCTGGTGGGGGTCAGAATCTGTAGTTCCAGCGGATCTGCTCCCACATAGCTAGGGAGATTACCCTGGATATAGTGGAGAAGCAACTTATTAATGGTGTCTGCATCGTGGCGCTTCAGGAAGAAGAAGTCCTTACTCTTATTATCCAGCTTCGCTTCCTCTCCGGCATTGATGCGGTGAGCATTCATGACGATGTCGGACTCTGTGGCCTGGCGGAAGATTCGATCCAGCTTCACCACTGAAAAGCAGCCACTATCGATGATATCTCGAAGCACATTACCAGGTCCTACCGATGGCAGCTGATTCACATCTCCCACCAGCACGAGACTAGCGTCCTCTGGCACAGCCAAAAGCAGGGCGTGGAAGAGACAGATATCCACCATAGACATCTCATCGATGATAATCACATCTGCTTCTAGAGGATTGGTAGCATTACGCTCGAACATACCTCTGTCCTCACGTTCTGCATCCACACCTCCTCGGTCTCTATCTCCCTCACCTGGTCGTCCACCTCGCACCTCAAGCATCCGGTGAATGGTTCTGGCTTCATAGCCTGTAGCCTCTGTCATTCGCTTAGCTGCACGTCCTGTTGGAGCTCCCAGCGCCACAGTTCTACCCTCACCGACACAGTATTCGATGATGGCCTTGATGGTGGTAGTCTTACCAGTTCCTGGCCCACCCGTCAGTACGAAGACACCTCTGGTCACCGCCTGCTTCACAGCATCTATCTGCTTCTCATCCAGTTCTAAGTCTTCCTTGGCCATTACCCTTCGGATGCCATCTTCGAGAGACAGGTCCTGATCCGGTTCCTCTGGTCTCTGATCCAGCCCTAAAAGCATGCGAGCTGAGGACTCCTCCATGCGATAGAGGGTCTCTGTGTAGATCTCCTCTCCGTCGATGACACGAATTCGTCGATCCACCAGAAGGGAGTCCAGTGTCTGATCCAGATCTGTGATGTCCATTCCCAAGAGGTCTGTCAGATCCTGTCGCAATTGGTCCTTGGGTAGAAATGTATGGCCATTTGCAGATGCTCGACCCAGAACATACAAGACGCCACATCGCACGCGGAAGGCAGAATCTGCCTGGACTCCCATGCGCTGGGCGATCTCATCTGCAATACGAAAGCCGATGCCGCGGACCTCCTCTGCCATACGATAGGGATTGGTCTCTAGCACATTCTTTAATTCAATGCCATAGTTCTCATAGAGCTTCACTGCCAGATTCCCATGGATACCATAGTTCGCCAGGTACATCATGGCTGCTCGGAGGTCTCTTTTCTCCACCATCTGGTCAGAGATCTCCATAGCACGATTCATAGAGATTCCCTTCACCTCAGACAGTCGCTCTGGCTCCTCTTCCATGATGCGGAAGGTATCCTTACCGAATTTTTGTACGATACGGGAGGCAAGTGCTGGTCCGATTCCCTTAATCGCACCAGATCCGATATAGCGCTTCATGGCCTCTGTATCCTCAGGGAGAGTCTCCTCGTAGGAGGTCATCTTAAACTGTCTTCCATAATTGACATGGTCCACGTAGTCTCCGTAGAGATTCAGGGTAGCCCCCTCTGCCACCGACGGGAAGAGACCTGTCGCTGTGACATCGATTCCCTCAGGGGTGGTGATCTCTAGAACCGTATATCCATTCTCTGCATTTCGATAGATGATATTTTTTACGTAGCCGGTGAGGTCAGGGGTCTTTTCGGATGAGGCTTCCCTTCTGCCTGAGCCTTTCACAGAATTTTTACCTGCTGCCTTACCATCTGCATACCAGTCAGCAAATTCCTCATCTTCATTTCTCTCATAGCCTGTCATATATTCTTCCAAGGTTCATTATCCTCTATTTATTTCTATTTTTGTGGATTATCCCACCTCTAAAATTATAAAGCCTTGAGCTTTTCCACTCAAGGCTTGGACGTGGGGGATTTCTCCGACTGCGTTAAAAACCCAGGCGCCAGGGCCTGGGTTTGGGTTCTGTTATTCTACATCAGTGGATGTGGTCTTAGCCGCACCTGTCACTTCCTTAATGGTGACTGTGGAGTTGTCCTCCTCCGCAGGGGCTGCACTTCCTGTATCGGCATGCACCGCTCCCGTTGCGACATTCGCCTGGGCTGTGGTGCTATCCTTATCAGTAGCTTTCGTACTGCTACTGTCCAGGATTCCGTAGTTTCGCATGATCTGATCCACCATGGTATTGGTGAAGTCTCCACCATACTGATCCACAATCTTCTCCGCCATACTCTGGTACATGGTATCCATGTGGAGATCCGTATACTGAGATGCGGTGCTGTCCTTACTGCTGTCTTCGTCCTTGAAAGCATCCAGGATCTTCTTCTGCTGCTTAATCACCTGCTCCACGAAGTAGGCCTCGAAGGACTTCGCTGCTGCCGTCACATCCTCCCTTGAAGAGGAAGAGGAGAGTCCAGACAGAGCCCCCGTGGCACTAGATGCCTTTGCTTGGGCATTCTTATCCTCTGCAATCTGATTCAAATAACTGGCCATGCTGCTTCCGCTGATTCCGTCTACTGCCATACGAGACCTCCTTTCTTGATTCCATTGTCTCCTGACAATTTCTATTCTTAACTGCTGATACATCTTACAAATGTCAAGACTCGCTCGCGAGTCTGGTCTACATTTATCCTATTCTGCAACAGTTGATTGCCCGGTAAAGCTATGCTTATCTCTTCAGATTATTGGCTGTATCCAGCATAGAGTCTGATGTGGTGATGGCCTTTGAGTTCATCTCGTAGGCACGCTGGGCGATGATCAGATTCACCATCTCATCCGCTACATTGACATTAGATCCTTCTAAGAATCCCTGATTGATCTTAGATGGGGTCAGACCTGCTACAGTGGCCTCATTCATAGCTGGACCAGATACATTATTGGCCTCTAGAAGGTTATCTCCACGCTTCTCTAAGCCAACTGGGTTCGCGAACTGGTAGAGTCCGATGGACTGGCCAGTCAGCACATAGGTGCCATCCGGTCTCTTGTAGGCAACCTGTCCGTCTGTTCCAACTGATACAGAGTCTGTAGCAGCTGTGGCTGGCAGAGTAATTGGATTCCCCTGAGTGTCTAGTACCTTATTACCCTCGGAATTGGTAAGTACGCGGGTGCCATTATCGTCAAGCGCCCAGTCGAAGTCACCATTTCTGGTGTAGTAGGTACCGCCATCCTCTCCAGTTACGGAGAAGAAGCCACGGCCATTGATGTACATAGCCATCTTATTATCGCTGGCCAGCTCTGCGCCCTGGGTATAGATGGAATTAATGGATGCAACGCGAGCACCTAATCCAACCTGTGCGGTTGTCGGCTTAGTATCGCCATTTGCTGTGGTGCTGGCCTCCTGCATTGTCTGATAGAGCAGGGTCTTAAACTGTGTCGTCTGGGACTTATATCCTGTTGTATTTACATTCGCTAAGTTATTTGCAATTGTATCAACGCTTGTCTGCTGAGCCTTCATGCCCGATGCAGCTGTCCACAATGATCTAACCATGTGGTTCCTCCTATTTCCTATAGACCGTGCCATATCTCCCGGTCCGATTCATCTATCTCTCCAGCGCTATCCCTTTGCTGGAATCAATCTAGTATACTCTGCCTCTATCCCTATGCCAGAAGCAATCTATTATACTCTACCAACCTGGTTCACAGCCTTATCCAAGGTGCTATCTTCCGTCTGGATCATCTTCTGTCCTGCCTCGTAGGCACGCTGGATCGTAATCATATTCACCATCTCATCTACCACATTTACATTGGATGTCTCTAGGATTCCTTGCTTAATGGAGCCATCAGCTGCCTGCAATGTACCCCCCTCAACTAGGGTGTAGTAGTTATCTCCATCCTTAGACAGGTAGTTATAATCTGTAAAGTCTACCAGTCCAATCTGTCCAACCGCCTGATTGTTCTGATAAATGGTGCCGTCATAGCCCACCGTATAGTCGGTATTGGGATCGATTCGGATGTAGTTACCTGCTGCATTATTGGAATTCATGGCGCCAAACTGATTCAGTACATAGTCACCATCAGTGGTTCTCAGGTATCCATTACGATCTACTGTGAATTCACCGTCTCTAGTGTACTTAATGGAGGTCTCTCCTGTGTTCTTATTGGTATAGGACACAGCGAAGAATCCATCTCCAGCTACTGCCAGGTTGCTCTTCACATCGGTAACCTTGAAGGAGCCCTGGGACCAGTCGGTATAGACCTCTCCCACGTCATCTCCCATGGAGATACCACCCAGACGAGCTGGCATATCCTTATTCCCAGAGTCCTTAATACGAAGAGCCAGTCGCTCGTCGAAGGCCTGGTTAATTGTTACTTCTTTTTTATATCCATTGGTGGATGCATTGGCCAGATTATTAGAGAGGACATCTAAACGTCTCTGCTCTTCCTTCATGCCCGTATATGCTGTATATAAGCCCTTGACCATGTGTCTTTCCTTTCACGTGGCCACTTCCTTGTGATCTGAATCCGCCATCCTTGGCGGGATATGTCCTGGAGAATTCTTTTTAAAGAGATTTATGATGATTCATCACTCTCTTCTAATCCTTCCAATCTTTGATTTTTACATCTTCTCCGATATTTATTTCGGCCACTTTCCTTAATTATATTAGCATTTTAAATGTTTTTTTCGATTTTTTATCCTGATTACGATGATTGATTTGTATTTCGTAAAAGCTACTAGCGATGTGACCTATCTCGGCAGTTCTCCATAGCTTCTGCATGGTTTACATTTACCATAAAAAAACTCCCACCCGAATAACTTCAAGAGGAAGTCACCCAGGCGGGAGGTTCTAAAAACGAATGATATGCTTACTCGATATCCTTATGACCGCCAGTTAGGAACTCGATGTACTTACCAGTTCCGATAGCTACACATGTCATGGCATCATCAGCTGTAATGGTATTGATACCGGTACGCTCTTCCATAAGCTGCTCTAAGCCCCGGAGCAATGAACCACCACCAGTCAGGACGATACCACGTTCGGATACGTCGGCTGCTAATTCTGGAGGTGTCTTCTCTAATACGCTGTGTACAGCCTCGACGATCTGGAGAGTTGGCTCGCGGAGAGCTTCCTCAGTCTCCTCAGAGGAGATCTCGATGGTCTTAGGAAGACCTGTTACCAGGTTACGTCCACGGACATCCATCGTCATTGGCTCAGGAAGTGGATAGCATGTTCCAATCTTAATCTTAATATCCTCTGCGGTACGCTCACCAATCAGGATATTGTGCTTCTTACGCATGTAACGAACGATTGCTTCGTCGAAGTCATCACCTGCGATCTTGATAGAAGTAGATACTACGGATCCGCCAAGGGAGATAACTGCGATATCAGCTGTACCACCACCGATATCAACGATCATATTACCACATGGACGGGAGATGTCGATACCAGCACCGATTGCAGCTGCGATAGGCTCCTCGATAATGGATACCTCACGAGCACCTGCTGCATAGGTAGCATCCTCAACAGCACGCTTCTCAACCTCTGTTACACCAGATGGTACGCAGACAGAGATACGAGGCTTACGGTAAGACTTCTTACCAATTGCCTTCTGGATGAAGTACTTAATCATCTTCTCTGTTACGGTGTAATCAGAGATAACACCCTGACGAAGAGGACGAACAGCTACGATATTACCAGGAGTACGTCCCAGCATGAGACGAGCTTCCTCACCGATTGCCTTAATCTTATTAGTGTCATGATCAAAAGCGACAACGGATGGTTCCTTTAAGACGACTCCCTTGCCCTTAACATATACCAGAATACTAGCGGTACCCAGATCGATACCAATATCAGTTGCTACCATAACTAATAGCTCCTTTCAAAACCTTATATACAAACTGTAAAACAGTATTATTTCAATATTTTGACGCACTACGTTCATATTATACCCGCTTTACCTTCAAATTCAACTTTTTTTCGTGTTTTTTCAAGGATTTATCACTGTCTCCTGTCATCCTCCTTTCTCGAAATGGCTGATTCCTTCATTTTTCCTGGCATCCTCCTTTCTCGAAATGGCTGATTCCTTCATTTTGCCTGTCGTTCCATCTGTTTAGGAATATATTAGGATTTATTCCCCATTTGTTTACTACATGTTCACAGTTTGTCCACATTTTCCCTCTACTATAAAAATGTACTAGCTGACAGGCTAATATAATTTTCATAACTCCGGCACGGGACATGAGTCCCGTGCCACTCCCCGAATAGTAACCATATGGTTGTTAATAATTCATTTTTACTTTTTCCTCAACCTAATCTTTCATTTTAACACAAGGACCGTCGACGTAACCCCTAGCTTACGCCGGCGGTTTTTGTATGAGCTTCCACATAAAAAAGGGGCTGTCTGATAAAAAAAGAGAAGTAATAGCTGGAAACAGCCAATTACTTCTCTTTTTCATTCATCTATACCATTACTTTTTTGCAAGAACTCTTCGTAGATACTCTGCGGTATAGCTACCCTTTACCTTGGCAACTTCCTCTGGAGTTCCCTTGGCGACAATGGTTCCACCACCATCTCCACCGTCTGGTCCTAAGTCGATGATATAGTCTGCTGTCTTAATCACGTCTAAGTTATGCTCGATGACAACCACGGTATTACCGCTATCAGAAAGCTTTCGAAGGATACAAACCAGCTTATTTACATCCTCGAAGTGGAGACCTGTAGTAGGCTCATCTAAGACATAGATGGTCTTACCAGTTCCTCTTCGAGACAGTTCTGTTGCCAGTTTAATTCGCTGTGCTTCACCACCAGACAGCTGTGTAGATGGCTGGCCCAGACGGACATAGCCTAATCCTACATCTGACAGAGTCTGAATCTTACGAGCGATGCTTGGAATATTCTGGAAGAATTCTAGGGCTTCCTCTACGGTCATATTCAAGACGTCATAGATGGACTTGCCCTTATACTTTACTTCCAATGTCTCACGATTATAGCGCTGTCCATGGCAGACTTCACATGGGACATAGACATCTGGCAAGAAGCGCATCTCGATCTTCTTAATACCATCTCCAGAACAGGACTCGCAGCGGCCGCCCTTTACATTGAAGGAGAATCGACCCTTGGCATAGCCTCTAGCCTTAGCCTCCTGCGTTCCTGCAAAGAGGTCTCTAATCATATCGAATACACCCGTATACGTTGCTGGATTGGATCTCGGTGTACGCCCGATTGGAGACTGGTCGATATTGATGACCTTGTCTAATGCTTCGATGCCTCGGATTTCCTTCACCTTACCCGGGATCGTATGGGCGCGGTTTATCTTTTTCGCTAAGGTCTTATAGAGGATCTCATTGATAAGAGAGCTCTTACCGGATCCTGATACACCTGTGACCACAGTCATGATACCAAGTGGAATCTCCACATCCACATTCCGAAGATTATGCTCGGTGGCGCCGATGATCTCTAGCTTACCAGTTGGCTTACGACGCTTGGATGGCACTGGAATCATCCGCTTGCCTGACAGGTACTGGCCTGTGATGGAGTCTGGATTATCCATGATATCCTGGCAGCTTCCGCTGGCTACGATCTGTCCGCCATGCTCGCCGGCACCAGGTCCTACATCCACCAGGAAGTCTGCTTCACGCATGGTATCCTCATCATGCTCTACGACAATCAGGGTATTGCCCAGATCTCTTAGGCCCTTCAGGGATGCCAGGAGCTTATCATTATCCTTCTGATGGAGGCCGATGGATGGCTCGTCCAGGATATAGGCGACTCCTACCAGGCCTGATCCTATCTGGGTTGCCAGACGGATTCGCTGGGTCTCACCACCAGACAAAGTGCCTGTGGCACGGGATAGAGACAGGTAGTCTAGTCCTACATCTCGAAGGAACTTCACACGTCCGCGAATCTCCTTCAGGATAGCATCTCCAATGAGATGCTGCTGCTCTGTGAGAGTCAGCTGTTCTAGCCAAGGACCCAGATCACGGATGGCCAGGGTGGTTACTTCGTAGATATTCTTATCACCGATCGTCACTGCAAGTGAGGACGGCTTCAGTCTCTGTCCATGACAGGTACGGCACTCATCCATCACCATGAATTCCTCATAGGACTGCTTCTGTGTGTCCGATGCAGTCTCACGATATCTGCGGTGCATATCATTGATGAGACCCTCGAACTTCACCATATAGGTTCCTTCGCTACGCTGTCCGATATAGTGAACTGCCACTTCATCTGGAAATCCATGGATGAACATATGTCGGATATCCTCTGGCAAATCCTGATATGGTGTATCCAGAGAGAAGTCATAGGCCTGGGACAGGGCTTCTAGTACTGCATGAGTGAAGCTATCCTTCTTAGAGGAGGACTGCCAGCCTGGGCACTGCACTGCGCCCTGATTAAAGGACAGGCTGGTGTCTGGAATCATCAGAGCCTCGTCGAATTCCATGTGATAGCCTAAACCGGTACACTCTGGGCAGGCACCGAATGGATTATTGAAGGAGAAGCTTCGTGGCTCGATCTCATCGATACTGATTCCACAGTCTGGGCAAGAGAAGGAATCAGAGAAGTTCAGAGTATCTCCTCCAACCACCTGGACCTGAAGCAGGCCATTAGACAGCTTCAACACGTTCTCGATGGAGTCTGTGAGACGCTTCTCGATGCCCTCTTTTATCACCAGTCGATCCACTACGATCTCGATATTATGCTTCTGATTCTTATTGAGATTGACCTCGTCCTCCTGGAGCTCATACTGACTTCCATCGATAATGGCACGGACATAGCCTGCACGACGAGCCTTATCCAATAGTTTCTCATGTGTTCCCTTACGACCACGAACTACTGGTGCCAGGAGAAGTATCTTACTTCTCTCCGGCAGCATCGTAATCTGGTCCACCATCTGATCCACGGTCTGTCTCTCGATGACACGACCACAGTTTGGACAGTGTGGGATACCTGCACGGGCATAGAGCAGACGGAAGTAGTCATAGATCTCCGTCACAGTTCCTACAGTGGAGCGAGGATTATGATTGGTAGACTTCTGATCGATGGAGATCGCTGGAGGCATTCCCTCGATCTTATCCACTTTCGGCTTCTCCATCTGTCCCAGGAACTGTCTCGCATAGGAGGACAGGGACTCCATATAGCGTCTCTGGCCCTCTGCGAAAATCGTGTCGAAGGCCAGGGAGGATTTACCAGATCCAGACAGACCTGTGAATACGGTGAAGCTATCCCTTGGAATATCAATGGAGACATTCTTCAGATTGTGCTCTCTGGCCCCTCTTACTTTGATATACTTAATTTCTTTTGTTGAACTCATTTTTTATTCCTTTTTCTCTGCCGCTTTTCGTCTAGATCCACCTTCAGGTCACGAAGCATATTCTTCACTTCTACCAGGCGATCTCTGTACTCTGCTGCGATCTCGAAATTCAGATCCGCTGCTGCAGCATCCATCTTCTTCTTATACTTCTCAGCCAGTTCCTCTAACTCGCTATAGTCCATATCCTCTGCACCACGAGAGAAGGTATCCTTCTCCTCCCTGGCCAGTTCCTTGGATACTGACATCACCTCTCGGACTGCCTTCTCAATGGTCTTCGGTGTGATACCGTGGGCCTCATTATATGCCTTCTGGATCTCACGTCTCCGGTTGGTCTCATCGATTGCAACCCGCATGGAATCCGTGATTTTATCCGCATACATGATGACATGGCCCTGGGAATTACGGGCTGCACGACCAATGGTCTGGATCAGTGAGGTCTCCGAACGGAGGAATCCCTCCTTATCTGCATCCAGAATTGCAACCAGGGTGATCTCTGGGATATCCAGGCCCTCTCTTAGGAGATTGATACCAACCAGCACATCGAAGACATCCAGTCTCAAATCACGGATGATCTCTGCCCGCTCTAGGGTATCGATGTCTGAGTGGAGATACTTGACGCGGATACCAAGCTCCTGCATATAGGTGGTGAGATCCTCCGCCATTCGCTTGGTCAGGGTGGTGATCAGCACCTTATGATGTTCCTTGGTCTCCTTCTTGATTTCAGAGATCAGGTCATCGATCTGACCCTCAACTGGACGGACATCAATCTCAGGATCTAAGAGGCCTGTTGGTCGAATAATCTGCTCTGCACGGAGCATCTCATGATCCTTCTCATAGTCGCCTGGTGTAGCAGACACGAAAAGCATCTGATCAATTTTCTGTTCAAATTCCTCGAACATCAGTGGGCGGTTATCCATAGCCGATGGCAGACGGAATCCGTAGTCCACCAGAGTCTGCTTACGGCTAAGATTACCGAAGTACATCCCTCTGAACTGTGGCAGAGTAATATGGGACTCGTCCACAATAATCAGATAATCATCTCCGAAATAGTCCAAGAGACACATCGGTGCCTCGCCAGGCTTCTGATTGGTCATATGTCGGGTATAGTTCTCGATACCTGAGCAGAATCCAGTCTCACGAAGCATCTCGATATCGAAATTGGTTCGCTCTGCAATTCGCTGGGCCTCGATCAGCTTTCCCTCATGCTTAAAGTACTTGACCTGCTCCTCCATCTCAGCCTCGATCTCCTTGCAGGCTTCATTGATCTTCGCCTGAGGCATAACATAGTGGGAGGCCGGGAAGATGGCAGCATGGGTAACTTCGCTCTTCGCTACCTGATTCACTGGATCCATATCCAGAATACGGTCGATCTCATCTCCGAAAAACTCCACACGGAAGAAGTACTCGCTGGTGGTAGCCGGGAAGATATCCAGCACATCCCCATGTACTCGGAAGGTTCCGCGGGTAAAATCCATATCATTACGGATATACTGCATATCCACCAGGGACTTAATCACATCGTCTCGGTCGATTTCCTGACCAGGGCGAAGAGACACCATCATGTTCTCGTAGTCGTCTGGTGAACCAATACCATAGATACAGGAAACCGATGACACCACGATGACATCCTTACGCTCCGACAGAGATGCTGTGGTAGACAGTCTAAGCTTCTCGATCTCATCATTGATCGCCGAGTCCTTAGCGATATAGGTGTCCGTGGATGGCACATAGGCCTCTGGCTGGTAGTAGTCGTAGTAGGAGACGAAGTACTCCACCGCATTATTCGGGAAGAACTCCTTCATCTCACCGTAGAGCTGCCCCGCCAGGGTCTTATTATGGGAGATAATCAGGGTCGGCTTCTGCACAGCCTGGATGATATTGGCCATGGTGAAGGTCTTGCCAGAACCTGTAACACCCTTTAGGGTCTCAAACTGATTGCCCTCTTTGAAGCCCTCCGCCAGCTTCTTAATCGCTTCTGGCTGATCTCCTGTTGGTTGATATTTGGATTGAAGCTGAAACTTCATAGTATGCTCCTTCACACACTTCTTACTATAGATAAATGTAAACCAAGCCTTTTGTTTGTTTTTCTTTTTTATATTGGTTTACATCGTAATTGCATTGTGCTCCTACCATCATAACACCCGAATATATGTTTGTCATTAGATAGCAGTAAGTTTAATTCTTTTTTCACTGCTTGTTCGAAAGTGTTTGTTTCGCCTTATTTGGCCGGCGCGGCGGTAAAAGGCGAACTCCTGCCAACTGCTGCCCCAAGCATAAAAATACCCTCTTTACTGGTTTGTCCAGTAAAGAGGGCACATATCCTTACGGCAGGGGCTATATTTCCATATACTGTGCAGCCACAATCATACGCAGGATTGCTAGCCACTGATTCTGGCCATTGATTCCGCTAATTACTCAGCAAATCGTCCGTGGCAGTTCTTATACTTCTTACCAGAACCACATGGGCATGGGTCATTTGGATAGATCTTCTTCGCTGCACGACGCTTAGGTACACGTACGTTTGGACCATCTTCCTTATTGGTACCAGTCTCCTTAGCCACTTCCTCACGCTCTACCTTCTTCTCCACACGGATATGGAAGAGCATCTGAACAGTGTCATGCTTAATATTCTCATTCATCTCATCCATCATGCTGTAGGAGAGTTCCTTGTAGACATCTACAGGATTACGCTGGCCGTACTGCTGCAGGCCAACAGACTGCTTCAGCTGCTCCATATCATCGATCTCGCTCATCCACTTCTGATCGATGACACGGAGGAGGATAACACGCTCAACCTCACGGAAAGCTTCTGGCTCAGGGAACTCTGCTTCCTTCTGGCTGTAGAGTTCCTGTGCCTTATCGTAGATCTTATCCACTAAGTCAGCAGACTTCTTCACACCATCCAGTTCGTCCTTTGTTAATGGACCGATTGGAATAATGGTGTTCAGCACACGGCTCAGTTCCTTCAGATCCCAATCAGCAGGCTCAACTTCGTCACCACAGGTAGTCATCACTTCCTCTGTGATGATGTCTTGAGTCATGGCCTGGATATTCATCTTCATATCCTCACCAGACAGAACTCTCTTACGCTGCTCGTAGATCTTCTCACGCTGCTCATTCATAACCTGATCGTACTCTAACAGGTTCTTTCTGATAGCGAAGTTATTCGACTCGATCTTCTCCTGAGCTCTCTCAATTGCTGAGGAAAGCATCTTATGCTGGATACGCTGTCCCTCTGGGACACCCAGATTCTCGAAGATATTAATGAGACGCTCAGAACCGAAGAGTCTCATCAGATCATCCTCAAGAGAGATGAAGAACTGGGACTCACCAGGGTCACCCTGTCGACCAGAACGTCCACGTAACTGGTTATCGATACGACGGGACTCATGACGCTCGGTACCTATGATCTTCAGACCGCCGGCAGCCTTCGCCTCCTCATCCAGTTTGATATCGGTACCACGACCAGCCATATTCGTAGCGATAGTAACTGCACCGTGGATACCTGCATTAGCAACGATAGCAGCTTCCTTCTCATGATACTTGGCATTCAGTACTTCATGCTGGATGCCCTCACGAGAAAGCATGCGAGACAGAAGCTCGGATACATCGATATTTACGGTACCAACCAGAACCGGCTGACCCTTCTCATGTGCGCTCTTAACCTCTTCTACAACTGCCTTATACTTTTCCTTCTGGGTCTTATATACCGCATCCTCATGATCGATACGAATGACTGGGCGGTTGGTTGGGATGGTTACAACGTCCATTCCATAGATATCTCTAAATTCCTGCTCCTCTGTTGCAGCAGTACCTGTCATACCACCCTTCTTATCATACTTATTAAAGAAGTTCTGGAAGGTGATGGTAGCCAGTGTCTGGGACTCACGATTTACCTTAACATGCTCCTTGGCCTCGATTGCCTGATGGAGACCATCAGAGTAGCGACGACCTGGCATGATACGTCCAGTGAAGGAGTCGACGATCAGCACCTCATCATCACGAACCACATAGTCCTGATCACGATGCATGAGGTTATGTGCACGAAGTGCCAGAATCACATTATGCTGGATCTCTAAGTTCTCAGGATCAGCCAGGTTATCAATATGGAAGAAGTTCTCTACCTTCTTCACACCGTCCTGAGTCAGGGTTACGATCTTATCCTTCTCATTTACGATGAAGTCACCTGTCTCCTCCTGCTCGATACCCATAATCGCATCGATCTTAGAGAATTCAGGGAGGTCCTCGCCTCGCTTCATCTGACGGGCTAATACATCACACAGCTCATAGATCTTCGTCGACTTACCACTCTGACCAGAGATGATCAGTGGTGTACGGGCTTCATCGATCAGGATGGAGTCCACCTCATCGATGATGCAGTAGTGAAGACCACGCTGTACCAGGTCCTTCTCGTAGACAGCCATGTTATCACGGAGATAATCGAATCCCAATTCATTATTAGTGATGTAGGTGATGTCGCACTGGTAAGCTTCCTGGCGCTCTGCACGGTCCATTCCGCCTAATACACAGCCAACAGTCAGTCCCATCCAACGATGTACCTGACCCATCTCATCCGAGTCACGCTTTGCCAGGTAGTCATTGACTGTGACAACATGCACACCCTTACCCTCTAAGGCATTCAGGTAAGAAGGAAGTGTAGCAACCAGGGTCTTACCTTCACCAGTACGCATCTCGGCGATACGTCCCTGATGGAGGATCACTCCACCAATGAGCTGTACACGGAATGGCTCCATACCTAAGACACGCTTGTCCGCCTCACGGATCGTAGCGAATGCTTCAACCAGGATATCATCCAGAGTCTCACCTGCCTCTAAGCGATCCTTGAACTTCTGTGTCTGGGCCTTAAGTTCCTCATCACTCATAGCCTGCATGGTCTCACGCAGGGCCTCGATCTTATCAACCGTAGACTTAATTCTCTTCAATTCGTGCTCAGAGTGTGAGCCGAAGAGCTTCGTCATTAATCCCATTTCTTACCTCTCCTTTTACCTCTTTATTTGAAATGTAGACCATGCCCCTACGATGGGTTCCAATCGAAAGGATTCCTCCCATCGTGGTGGGCGGTCTACATGTCAAGACTCGCTCGCGTTACACGAATTCCATTTTAACACTCGTACACCCTAGGAGCAATGATTAAGAATGCCTTGTCATAACCCCCACCTACGCTAACGCTTAGAGGTGGGGGATTTCTCCGACTGCGTTGAAAAATAAGGCCTTTCTCAGACTATCCTCAGTCACCAGCATGAAATTGCATGGAATTGTCTGAATATTATCAGAATATTTCAGATACACAATTACTATATTTAGTGTATTTTAATTTATATAAAATATTTTCAGACAATATATTGACAAAAGTGCTTCCATGCCTTATGATGTTCTTGACAAAAAGAAAGAGGAACTCCACTTATAAAAGTAATGAGGAGATGAATTGATTCTCCATCCGAGTTCATAGTTCTTTCGATAGAAATTCGTATCAGGGGAGGTAAGTGTCCACCAGAAATCGTAAGGTAATGCATTAACCGGAACGGCCGGTATAAGCCGCGAATCCTATTTCATCCAATGGAGTCGGGATGAACCTCACAGACAGGAACTGTTTTAGTTCAAAAATCTAAGAATTGTTGAGGGCATGTGATAAATGAGATGAGATTAGGTATGAAACATACAACCTGTTATTAGAAAGGTTGGTAGTAGGAAAAATAAGATGAGGATAAAACTTTGAAGACAATTTCATATGAATCGAAATGAGCGGGGCGCTGAACGGATAATCAATTCGGTGCCTCGCTTATTTTATGTCCTATTTATCGAAGGGAGCTTCATGCCTGCAGATTCCTATTCCATGCCATCCAGTAGCTTCATCCGTCCCTTATCTCCCAGAATCCAGCATCTTCAGGAAGCGCTCTGCTGCCACATCCCAGGAATAGTTCTCCCGGAAAATGCTTGCTTCTCGGTTGAGAACATCCTGTAGCGAATTCTTCCTGCCCTGGGCTTCTGTCTGGCTCAAATCCCCTTCAACTCCTTCTGCCCCTGCAACAAACTCTCTGTCTCTCAGTTCATTTGCAAGTTCCCGTATGCAATCTCCCACATCACAGGCGTCACGATAATAGAAAATACCACAGTCCTCATTCAGTTCCGGCTCCGCTTCCTGAGACATATTGGTTAGCACCAGTGTCTGATTGGCCATAGCCGATGGAACCCGGTCATGCATACCGCAGTGAAAGAGAGGATTTACATCCAGTAGCACTCTGGCATCTGCGATGGTCTCATAGATCAGGCTGATATCCACACCTGGGAGCAGGTTTACATTTGCCATGTCAGAAAGGGACGTCTCCTCCCAGCCCTCGCCTCGAATGGTCATCGTCCAGCCCACCTCCTGACATGCCATCGCTGCTGCCTCAGCGATGGCCAGACGCTTCTCATAACGAACCCGTCGGTCCAGCGGATAGAGATAATTCATGAGCTGTGGAAATGTAAGCCCAGCGAAGTCTGCGGCGCTCCAGCCCTGCTTTTCGAGAACAGTTGTAAGGGCATCCTCTAGAGCCATCTCCTCTGGGACATAGGTCTGATAGAGCTGATCCCGCAGGTCCTGAAATGTTGGCGTATGCCCTGGCTCCATCATGGCATCCAGAATCATGGCCACATTCTCAATCTCCGCCATATACTTCTCCCTTGGGAGGTAGGTTCCTGGGAAGAGGAGGTCCATACTTCTCTCTGCAAAGGGAATCTGACACTGGGCCACCTGTCCCGGCACTGGAAAATAGGTGGCCGGAAGCTTATCCACTGAGGTGGAGCCTTTTTGCGGCACTTGTCCACCCCTCACATAATACTTCTCCACATAGGCGGCGTGGCTTCGATCAATGGTTAGAACATGCTGGTCCCATACAGGCAGCACGATTCCAGGGTGGTGATAGAGAGGATGATCCACGATCCAGTTATAGAATGGGATTCCCAGCTCATTTAGGAAGCGAACCTCTCTCCCGTTCTCTCCCTCCATGGTGAGGTAGGGAAGCTTGGAATTAATGTCTAGAACTGCATCATAGAGTCTGTCAGGGCTAGCCTTGGCTCTGTCCAAGAGGTCTCCTAAGAGATTCCAGTCTGCTGCCTCATCCGACAATTCCACAAAGTCCACTTCTGCTCCAGCCCGCTGCAGGGCTTCCTCCATGCGATGGAGGAAGAAGGCTCCAGAGTAGTAGCAGATCTCTCTTGTATGAATGATTAGGATTTTCTTCGCCATAAATCTCCTCTATTGAATAAAGTAAAAGAGAGTTGCAGGATGCTCCCACAACTCTCCATTAGCGCAATTACAAACTACCAGGAGATAACCTCAGTTCCCTCTTCTGTAACCAGAACCTGAAGCTCCCACTGGGCACTTGGAAGTCCATCTGCTGTATATACTTCCCAGTCATTTTCTGGATCCGTATAGATGGCATTGGATCCCATATTTACCATTGGCTCGATGGTGAACATCATACCAGGAACCAGGAGCATATCCTCTCCCGCGTTGGTGAGGTAGCTAACCCATGGCTCCTCGTGGAACTCACAGCCCACACCGTGTCCACCGATTTCACGGACAACAGAGTAACCATTCTCCTCGGCATGCTTATGCACTGGCTCAGCCATATCGCCTAAGAAGCTCCAAGGCTTTGTCGCCTTCAGGCCCAACTCTACGCACTCCTTCGTGACATCTACAAGCTTCTGAACTGCAGGATCCACATCGCCGATGCAGAACATACGAGAGGAATCAGAGAAGTAGCCGTCTAGGATGGTAGAGCAGTCTACATTGATGATATCGCCACTCTTCAGGATCACATCCTTAGATGGGAAGCCGTGGCAGACCTGATCATTTACAGAGGTACATACACTGTAAGGGAAGCCCTCGTAATTCAGAGGTGCCGGGATACCACCCATGGAATAGGTCACATCATTTACGATGTCATTAATCTCAGCTGTGCTCATGCCCTCATGGATTGCCTCAGCGATGGCATCTAAGCATGCCACATTGATCTTCGCAGACTCCTTGATCTTCGCAATCTGTTCTGGAGTCTTGATCAGGTTACGGCTAGGAACCGTGTGTCCCTCTAAGGCATAACGAAAGATCTTCTTATCTGTAATCTCGTGGCACTGCTTATACTTCTTACCAGAGCCGCACCAGCAAGGGTCATTTCTACCAATTTTCTTATCAGCCATTCTATATATCCTTCCTTCATCTATTTCTAAATGTAAACCAAGCCCAAGGCGGCCTCTTACTGCCTCGGCTGGATGCAATCGTCGTATTGCCAGGGAACTATTATAGAACTCACAGTCCCTTATGCAATCACCGTCCCCTATTGTACAACAAGTCAAGCCGTAATGCATTTCTTTTCATTGGAACTCAGTTCTTCTTTCCAAGTCCATTAATGATATTAAAAGTATCATGGTGGATGGTAAGTTCGCTTACACGGAGGCGATCTAAGACCTTCTTATGATTTCGAACCGAGTGCTTCTTTAGGATCTTACTATACTCATAGCCATCCCAATTGAGACTTGCCTCTGTGACACCCATCTCGTTAGCCAGCTGTCTCTGGTACTTCTGGACGATGGCAGCTCTTCTGATCTGCTCATTGATATCGTCCTCTGATGCAGGAAGTCTCTCCCACTGCTGGTCTAAGAGATCCTCCCAGAAGTCTGTCTGGGCATTCTTCAGGTACTCTTGCTCCTCCGCTGTCAGAGTGATATCTGCCTTCTTAGCCTCCTCATAGAAGAGATAATCATGGATGGTATTCCCTAGAATCGTACGCTTCACCAGGGTAGACATAATCTTTCCATCCATTCGGATATTCCAGTAGTCCTTGGTGGAGTCTGGATTATAGATCATAGCCTGCTTCTCCACTACACGCTCCTCCAGGAGGGTATAGTAGGACAGATCCTTCACACGGATAGCATGTCCATCCACAGTAGCAACCGTCTTCTTCCCATCCCTTTTCATATCAATAAATTGGGAGGTGACATAGCGCTCATATCCTGCCAAGACGGTGACCAGGATGAAACCAATAATCAGGAGATCTCTCACAATCTTCTTCCAGGTAAAAGCAGCCCTTAGGCTCTCCTTAGAGAATCTTCCTTCTTCTTTCATCTTATGAAATGTAGACCATATTGTTCTCATAGAGATCACCTGCCTTTCCTAGAATCATTATAACGTGCAAAGAGAAAGGCGACCACCCCAAATGAGGTGATCGCCTTGAATCATTCTTATTTACTTCCCAAGGAGTCTACCTGTTGTGAATAGGCAGGATGTCTTCCTACATGCGCCGGATGGCCAGGATGTCATGGCAGAGAACCGAACGATTAGCTGTGATACCAGCCTTGGTACTCTGGGCTTCTACAATCTTACCTCCACCGGCATAGATGGCTACGTGTCCAGAATAGCATACGATATCACCTGGTTGGATATTATCGTAACTTACAGCAGAACCAACTGAACGGAATCCTCCCGAGGTCAATCGGCCTCCATTGAAGTAGCCGAAGTGCTGGTAGACACTGGTTACAAATCCAGAGCAGTCGGCACCACCGGTAAGGGATGTACCTCCCCAGACATATGGATTACCAACGAACTGCATGGCATAGGATACAATTGCACTTCCATTGACACTAGCTGTTGGATTACCACCGGCTACATTATGAGAACCACTGGATCCATTACCATCACTTCCATGGAAGGTACCGTCAGAACTGTTCTGCTGACTGGATGTCGCCTTACGAGCAGCTTCTTCTGCTGCCTTTCTTTGAGCCTCTTCACGCTTCTTCTTCTCTTCTGCAGCCTTCTTCGCAGCGGCTTCCTTGGCTGCTGCCAGCTCTGTATCAATGCTACCCATCTGTGTCTTCATAGTAGCCAGGGTATTATTGAGAGAGGTCTTCTTTGCATCTAATTCAGACTTCTGAGTTTTCAGGCTGGTCTGTTCTGTCTGCAGCTGAGTCTTAATCTCGGTCATATCCTCTACCGTACCCTGATATGCAGTGAGCATATTCTGATCATACTGATAGATGGTATTGGCATATTCCACACGATTCAGCATATCGGAGATGTTCTTAGACTCTAGGATAGCAGTCAGCATAGTAGCGTTCTGACCAGACTCATATGTGTACTTCATTCGAAGCTTAATTGCTTCTCTCTGCTCATTAACAGACTGCTCAGCTGCTTCCAGATTGGCCTGGGTATCAGCAATCTCTGATTCCTTATCAGAGATCTGACTATTCAGATCTGCCACTTCAGCCAATAAAGTAACCAACTGAGAGTTGGTGGAGTCAATATTATTCTGAAGATTATCCTTATCCTTTTGAATATCATTAACACTTCGCTCTGCATGAACTTCTCGAGGCATCACTGCGCCTGCAAGGGTAAGAGTCATAACAGAGGTGAGCATGAAAGTCGCGATTCGCTTTGCAATTCTATTATTATTCAATGGATTCCTCCTCATAATTGCCTAGTTTATCACCCGATTACACCCATTATAACAGAAGTTTTCCTACTGTCTCCTCTTTTTTTCGATAATTCACTGTTTTTTCACGATTTTTTAACATTTTCCGGAGAAAGTTAAGACTCGCTCGCGAGTCTTGCGCGCCGGATTCGGGTCTGCTTCAGCAGACAAATTCCTGTCCGAATCCGTGCGCATCCTCGCGGAGCGT
>OCVV012847412.1_pt1 | contig 22220 bp, 19 predicted proteins | sample 1539721 | NCBI WGS metagenome assembly OCVV01 (sample SAMN02144230, study PRJEB22623) | gut metagenome | biome: sheep rumen | host: Ovis aries | place: New Zealand
TTGTACCTTCATTACAAAAATACAGCCGAGTTTCTCTTCTCGACTGTATTCCTATACTTTATTTTTCCTTATCTTAATGATATTGCCCTTATGGGAGCCTTTTCTCATTTGCGGTATACTTCGATCTCTTTGCTGTGATGGATCGAATAGATCAAGCATTCCTTGACGGGGAGGCCAAGGCATTCCTCCATCGCGTCCTTGTACAGCATGAGTTGGGACGAATAGCGATCATTGAGCATTTGCGGATCCTTGACGCGGTCGGTCTTGTAATCGACGATCACAAGCTCGCCGTCCTCGACGAATGCCAGATCCACCGCGCCCTGCAGGATCACCTTTTCCTCGCGGAAGGGCTCTTCGATCTCGGGATCGACCAGCTTCGCGGGGATCTTGACATTGAAGCGGTATTCCTTATACACCTCGTCGGCTTGCAGACAGCGCGTCACCAGCTCGCTTTGGATGAATCGCTCGGCACGCTGCAGATCAATGCTGTTCACCTGCGCTTCCGTCAGATAGCCGTCGGCGTGCAGTTGACGGAGCTGAGCTTCCAGACCCGCTCTTGCCGCGGCAAAATCGACAAACTGCATGAACGCGTGCAGCGCGGTGCCCTTCTCGGCGGAGGTGAGCTTTTCACCCTGCAAAAACGCGGGGCGGTCGAGATAGCGGTCATAGGTCTTGTCGGTCATCTGATGTGCGAGCGTTGACGCCGCGACCTTGACGGGCAGAGCTTCGATCGCCTCATACGGATAGCGATAATCGACATGCTGTTTCAGCTCGTCGATCAGGGCGGTATTTGCCTGAACCTCCTGATTCTCCGCCGCGAGCTCCTCCGCGTCCTCCGCGTCAAACGGCGCGTCGATCACGCGGCAGGTGAACGCAAAATCCGCCTGCGGCTCACTGTCCGCGGAAACGCCCGCGTACTCCCGCAGCGTTTCGCCGTCGGGATGGAGCAGAGCGCACATGACCAGCCAATCAGACAATGCGTTTGCGGAGCGCACCGCAAAGGGCGAGATCTCCCGCTGACCCGCGAGCTTTTTGGCGATGCCGCCTATGTAGGCAGAAACCGACCGCGAGGGGGTCGCGAGCATGATCAGCTTTTGCTTGGCGCGCGTCATCGCGACATAGAGCACGCGGAGCTCCTCGCTCATCTCATCGCGGCTGATCTCCATTGCCAGCGCGTTGCGCGGCATGGTGTTGAAGTTGGCGGAAAGCGCGGGGTCATAGAGCTTTTGCGCGTAGCCATAGCGCGAATGGAGCAATACTGAATTCGACGCGTCGGACACAAATTTGCGCGCGGTATTCGCGATAAAGCAGATCGGGAACTCGAGCCCCTTGGACGCGTGAACAGTCATCAGCTCCACGCCAACGTCCGCACCGCCGTCATTCGACGCCGAGGGCAGGTCAGAACCGTCCTCGATCAATCGATCAAGGTAGTTGACGAATCCCGACAGCCCGCGACGGGTGTTCTGCTCAAACGCGCGCGCGTAATCGAGCAGCAGGCGCAGGTTATTGGTCGCGCCCGCACTGTCGGAAGCGGAGAGGATCGCCATAAACGACGAGCGCTCATAGATCAGGGTGATCAGTTGATACAGCGGCACGGTCACGGACACGTTCCGATAGTAGGACAATTCATTGAGGAAGGCTTTACTCTTTTGGTTGCCCTTTTCCGCGTCCAGTGTGATCGCCGCATAGAGCGAGCCCTTGCGCTGTCCGATGCGGATACGCGCGAGGTCGTCCTCGTCAAAGGCAAACACGGGGCTCATCACGACGCTCAACAGCTCGATATCGAGGGCGGGATTGTTGATGACGCGCAAAAAGTTGGTGATCAGCATGATCTCTCTGCTGTCCAAGAATCCCGCGCCGCTCTCGCTGTGGGCGTGGATCCCGTACAGCTCGAACACCTCGCGATAGATTGCGCCGTAGCTCGACAGGTTGCGCATCAGCACGGCAAAATCGCTGAACGTCGCGGGACGGTAATCGTCGCCCTCCTTGACGGGATAGCCCTCGGCAACCATTTGCAAAATGCGCTCGGCGATATACCGCGCCTCGGCAACGGCAGCGTCCTCCTCCCCGACCAGATCCTTGTCGATCAGGTTCAGCTCGACCGCGGGTTCCTTTTGCGGCGCGTACTGTGCGCCCGGGAAGAGCATTTCCTCCTCATTATATTCGATATCGCCGACTGCCGTTGACATCAGCTTTTTGAAGAAGAAATTGACGGCGGACAGTACGGCGCTGTCACTTCTAAAATTCTTTTCCAGAATTATTTTTGCAGGAAAAGCCTTTGTTTCCTTATCATATATAACAGCGTTATTTTTTCTTTTCAAGAATAATTCAGGCATTGCCTGACGGAAGCCGTAGATGCTCTGCTTAACGTCGCCGACAACGAACAGATTGGTTTCATCGCGCGAGATCGTCTTGAAGATGGTGTCCTGTACCTCGTTCGCATCCTGGTACTCGTCCACCATGATGTAGTCAAAGCGGGACGATATCTCGCGCGCGACGTCGGTGGCGGTCATTGTCTCCCGATCGACGATCAGCGACAGCACCCAGTGCTCGATATCAGCGTAGTCCGCTACGCTGTTTTCTTTTTTGAGCATAGCGTAATGCCGCTCAAACAGGCTCACCGCCTTGAAGAGCTGTTCCGCATAATCCTTGAGCCGCTCGATATCATACAGGCACAAATCTTCCTCCTGCGTGTAGAGCTTTTGGAGTGATTTGACGGTATCCTTGAAGATATCGCGCGCAGACGCCGCCTCGAGCTTGAGCGGATTGTCGGCATAGCCGCGCGGGGTAGAAAGGCGACCCGCTTCAAAGGAATTGAGCGTATTGCGGATCAGGTTCCAGCTCTCCTGCTCGACGGCGCTGTGCAGCCGCTCGCAGAATACGCGATAGGAATCAAACAGCGAAAGGTTCTTATCATAGAGCTTTTCATCCAGGGAGATCGCGTCAAGGGCGCGGTCGTTGAGCAGCTGCAAATAATCCGCCGCCTCACGCGTATACTCCGCAATGATCCTGCCCCATACCGTGTCGCCGACCTCGCTAAAGTCGGTGTAGTAAGAGAGCTTCTCCGCCATCCAGCGCTCGGGGAACGGATGAGAGCGCAAAAAGTCGTACAGGCGGCTGATGTGATCCTCCAGCCTGCTGTCGCCGCGCGCGGAGGCGAAGGTCTCCACCAAACGGTGGAACTTGGGATCCTTCTCCTCATACAACAGATCGAGCGTCAGGCGCATCGCGTCGGCGCGCATCACACTCAGCTCACCCGCGTCAGCGATGCGGATGTTGCGGTCGATGTCGAGCAGGAAGAAATACTCCTTGCACAGCGACATACAGAACGAATCCACGGTGGAGATATGCGCCTTGCCGAGCAGGGATTGCTGGCGGATCAAAAAGGGATTGGTGGGATCGTTGCGGATGCAGTCGGTCAGCGCGTCCCTGAGCCTGCCCTTAAGCTCCGCGGCAGCCTTGCGGGTATAGGTGACGACCAGCAGTCGGTCGGCGTCCACACCGTTTTCGGCGTCGGTGATCAGTCGGATCACGCGCTCGACCAGTACGGCGGTCTTGCCCGAGCCGGCGGCTGCCGAAACGATCACGGAACCGCCGCGCGCGGTGATCGCATCGAGCTGATGATCGGTCCAGTTACGTGCCATCGTGCTCCCCCTCTCCTCTGAGTGCTTCAAATACCTCGGCGGCGCTCCTGTCCACCGCCTCACGGCAGGGATCGTCGTCCCTGCGCAGGCATACCGCATTGTAGACACAGTAGGCGCAGCCGTCGTACTTCTTGCCCTTGAGCGGCAGTGCGGCGACGTCGCCGTCATAGAGTGACTGCGCCATCGCAGTTGTCAGCTCGTCGATCCTGCGGAAGATCGCGCCCAGTTCCTCGAGCGATGCCAGACTGCCCGCGCTCGCGGTCACAACGCCGTCTTTAAGCTTGGCGGGGATGAACACACCCTCGCCGTCATGCTCCATATGCGCGACGACGTCGGCGTCATCGAGGATCACACCCTTCATCATATACTTCTTGATCAGCTCACTGCGGATCTTTGCCTCGGGCGTATCGGGATCGGCGGATACCGACGGCGATACGGCGGGCATATACAGAACGCCTGCGGGAGTGATCTCTCCGTAGCGATCAACACCGTTTTCACGGATCGCGTAGAGATAGATGAACATTTGCAAATTCAAGCCATACAGCAAATCGTTGATGTTGAATTCCTTGGTACCGGTCTTGTAGTCGATGACGCGGATATAGCTTTTGCCGTCCGCGTCACAGCGGTCAACGCGGTCAACACTGCCGCGCACACTGAGTCGCAGACCGTCTTTCAGCTCCACGGAATAATCGGGGATGTCCTCCCCTACGCCCAGCTCAAAATCGACAGGGATAAAGTCGCTCTGACTGAGCTCACGGATCATATGCAGGAGCAAGCGTGTGGCGGTGGCTTTGGTGCGGTACAAAAGATATAAAAAGCGCTCCGATTTTTCCTCTGTGCCGCCGAAGTGGGTGTCGATGTATTGATCGAGGATATCGGACACGATGCTCTCGACCGCATTCTCGTCCATCCCGATATATTCCTCACGGCTGTACTGTGAGAAGAACACTTCAAAGATATGGTGCATGAGCGTACCGTATTCGAGCGCGTCAACGGTCGCTTTGCGGCGCTCGCGGATATGTAAGCCGTACTCGCAGAAATAGCGGAACGGACACTTATGATACACATCGATCTTGGTCGATGACAGGCGCATTTCTTTGCCGAACAGCTCCTTCGTCAGCTCCATGTCCTTGATCTTACGCACGCGCCTGCTCAACACATCCTCGATGGAACGGATCACGTCGCGGTATGCTTCATCCTCGCTGAAATACGCCTTGAGCGCCGCAATATCGGGGGTGCGGCTGTGATAGCGGCTGACAAGATAATCGAACGCCGCTCTTTTGGAGCGCAGGCGTTCTTCGATCGGCACCATGTCATAGTTGATGAATCGATGATGGGGCAGGCTCAGCTCCACCTCGGAGATAATATCCGAGGGCATGAGGAGCTCGCCGCGCATATCGGCGGCGGGAAAGCTGAGATAGAGCCGCTCGCCCGCGGCGGTCAGCGCCGAATACGCGTAGTAGCGCTCGGTCGCGATCAGCTCCTCGATCGAATCGGAAAGCGGCAGGTGCAGGGTCTCTTTGAGTAGGACGCGTTCATCATCGGTGAACACGCCCGCCTCCACAGGGGTATGCGGGAACTCGCCGTCGAGCGCGCCGATCAGGAATACGATCTTCTTATCCGAGATCAGGGAGCGGTCGGCGGTGGACACCTCCACCTCATCCATGCCGCGCGGAATGGTGCTGACCTCGGACGCGGCGAAGTTGGTGTGTAACAGCTCCGCAAAGCGCTTGGGCGTCATCGCGTAATCACCGATCACGGCAACGGTCTTGTCGAGGATGCCGCACAGCACGTTCCACATACGGATCAAATCAGCGGCAAGCTCGTGCTCGCCCTGCGCTTCATACGCGTCGCACAGGGTGTTGATATTGTCATCTACGTGCAGTTTGTAGAGCAGCTTCATCAGCGCCTTTGCGATCGTTCTGCCGTCGGTATCCTTTACGGCAAAGGCAAAATCGCGCAGTGTGCCGATGATATCGGCGCGCAGTGCTTCTACATGCTTCAAGGTCGCCTTTTGCTGCTCGTTCATTTCATCCGCGAAGCCGTCGGGCGACGCGGTAAAGGGCGTATCAAACCTTCGTCCGCTGATATCCCAGACGAAAAGATAGTTTTCAAAGTCCGCGATATCGCCGACCGAATAGGAGCACAATCCTGTTTTCAAAAGCGAGAGAACGTCCTCGCGCTGAAAGCCGCGGTTTACGATGTTGAACGCGGCGGTTACCAGCCGCACCATCGGCATCGCGTCGATGTTCTGCGGCTTATCCATAAAGCAGCGGATACCGTACTTCTCAAAATACGATTCGAGGACGCCCGTATAGCAGTCGGCACTGCGGCAGATCACCGCAATATCGCGATAGCGCGCGCCATCCTCGACCAAGGCGCGGATCGTGCGCGCGACAAAATCGCACTCGTCATACAGCCCCGAGGCGCGGTATACCGTCACCGCGTCGGCGCTCTGTGCATACGGCTCTTTCTCCAACCGGTAGGCGTTCTCCTCCAGCGCGACCAACGCCTCATTCTGAAAACGGTACGGCGTATGTAAGGTGGTCAGCGGCGCGATCTCGATACCGTGATCGCGTGCCATGCGCGACAATCTCGCGCGGGTGCGCCGCGGGACGAAAAACAGGTTCTCGCTGTCGGGACGGCAGTCGTCCGTCAGCGCGACAAACATCTCCTTACCCATCACCATCAGCTGCTCGATCACGTCATATTCCTGCGCCGTAAAGCCGTAGAACGCGTCGAGCGCGATGGTATAGCCCTCAAACAGTTTATGGTCGGGCAACAGCTCGTACACCTTGGTGAGCGAATCCAGCGGATCCATATAACTGCGCTCCATGATCGCGTTATACGCGTCGTACACGAGCGCGGTATCATTCAGTTTCATGCGCAGGGTATCGTCCTCTGCGGACTCAGCCGCCTCACGCAAAGCGTCGGACGACAAAGCGCATTTTTTATACTCCTTGACGGCGGAGAGCATCAGCTCGCGCATATCGGCGGTATCGGTTCGCTGATCGAAGATCGACAGCTCCTCCCCCACCTGCTCAAGCGCAAGGCTCATCATCAAATGGCGAATGCCGTCATCCGCAAAGGTCGCTGAGCGGTTGCCGGTCTGCTCAAAGACATAGTCGCACAGTCGCGAGAAGCCCAGCACCATGATGTAGCGCGATACGGCGGGGCCTAATAATTCGAGGAACGCCGCCTCTGTCTCAAAGGAGATTTGGTCGGGCACCAGGAACAGGAGCTTGTCCTCTCCCTTTTGCGCGAGATCGGCAAACCTGCGGCGCAGATATTCACTTTTTCCGTAGCCGGAACGGCCGAGTACAAAACGCAGCATAATTCCTCCGCATTTACAATGTCATTGCGAGGCTCAGATGAGCCGCGGCAATCTCAACAGCTTCTTTCTGTTCTATCATACGACATGAGATATCCTGTTTTCGGTGCATCCTCATCGGAATAACGAACGGAAGCCTTCCCAATATTCGACGAGCTTGAAACGAAAATCGTATTTGTCGGCGGTGACCACCTCATACTCGCCGTCGTCGAGCTGATCCTTCATCTCAGTCTCACTCGCGGCGCCGACGCACAGCGACGGGTACATCACGCACCACCAGTTCTGCCCCTCACCGTTACCGATGGTCAGGCGCAGCGCGTCATACTCACCCGCGGGCATGGTGAAGTCATCATAATAGCGCGTGTTGAAGTACATCTCGCCGACCTGTGCCGTGACAGGATAATCGAAGCCGCGGCGCTTGATCTCGCTCGACGCGATCTGCTCGATCTCGCTCAGATGCGTTTTCGTGATCCTGATCGCTTCCGCCTTATCATCACAGCCGTTGAAATAATCGGAGCATTCCCTGAGGACACGATCACGCACACCGAGCTTCAAGCTCTGGTCAGCGGCGGAATCGGAGTTTGCGAGGATATGTACGCGCAGTACATCCTCAGATAATTCCTCACAAGAATTAACAAACGGTAAGCAAAGAAGCATCCCCGCGATGATAACAGAGCCGACAAACAGATGAATATATTTCTTCAAAAGAATTACCTGCCTTTTCAAATGGAGTACAGTATCATCTTTGGCAGGTAATGTTCGGTTTATTCACTTTGTTATAATGAAGGGGATTCAATTCTCCTCATTCTATGGTTCAACCCTCTCAACACAACAGCCGTCTTTGAGGGGCTTGGTGAGAAACACGTTGTTATATTTCTCTTTGAGAATATTAACGCATTTCTCCGCCTTCTTCTGATTGAGGAAGATCGCATAGACCGCCGAGCCCGAGCCGCTCATGGAAGCGCCCAGCGCTTTGCAGGCGATCATCTCGCGCTTGATCTCATTGATCGCGGGCAGCTCCATCACCTGCTCAAACTCGTTGTACAGGCAGGTAGCGAGCCCGCGGATATCACGGCTGTAGAGCCGCTTAATCAGCTCGTCGGTATAGAGGAAGCCTTTGGGCTCGCGCGCGTCACAGGCGGCGTATGCCGCGGCGGTGGACACGGAGATTGCGGGCTTGCAGATCACGATATGACAATCGGGCATGGCACGCAGTTTTTTGAGCGTCGTGCCGGTATCGGTCGCGAGCATGGTGCCGCCCAACAAACAGAACGGTACATCCGAGCCGAAGTGGGCGCAGATCTGCGCCATCTCATCCATGCTCAGGCGCGTTTCAAAAATCTGATTCAGCGCCAGCACAACGGCCGCACCGTCGGTGGAGCCGCCCGCCAAGCCCGCCTGCGTCGGGATCTCTTTCTCGATCGTGATCGAAAGCGGTGCGGGTGTAACGCGGGTCTTGTCGAAAAACGCCCGTGCCGCCTTGCACACGATATTGCTGTCATCCGTCGGCACATCGGGATAATCGGGGCAGGATACGGTGATCCCCTCGCCCTCGCCCGACAATCTCTCAACGGTGACGGTGTCATAGAGAGAGACCGTCTGCATCACCATCGCGACTTCGTGGTAGCCGTCGGCGCGCTTGCCGACGATATCGAGCGTCAGGTTGATTTTTGCCGGCGCTTTAACCGTTATTTTCATCTTTCAATTCCTTCAAAAACTCTTTCATCAGCTTCATCGCCTGTCTTAAATGCTTGATCGAATAGCAGTAGCTCAGGCGCACATAGCCCTCGCCGCATTCGCCGAACGCGGAACCGGGCACCAGCGCGACGTGCTTGCTCTGAAGCAGGCGCGTGCAGAATTCATCACTGCTCAGCCCCGTGGATTTGATGCAGGGGAAACAGTAGAACGCGCCCTCGGGGTTGAAGCAGGTCAGCCCCATCTCGTTGAGAGAGCCGACGACAAAGCGGCGGCGCATATCGTACTCGCCCTTCATCATCTCGATGTCGTCGTCGCCGTTTTTGAGCGCTTCGATCGCGGCATACTGCGCCGTAGTGGGAGCGGACATGATACAGAACTGGTGGAGCTTGACCATCATCGCGCAGATCTCCTTGGGCGCGAGCGCGTAGCCCAGTCGCCAGCCCGTCATCGCGTATGCCTTGGAGAAGCCGTTGATGACGACCGTGCGCTCCTGCATACCGTCGATCGAGGCGATGGACACATGGTGCTTGCCCTCATAGGTCAGCTCGGAGTAGATCTCGTCGGAGAGCACCATCAGATCATGCTTCTTGATCACCTCGGCGATCGCCTCCAGATCCTCGCGCTCCATGATGCCGCCCGTCGGATTGTTCGGATACGGCAGGATCAGGAGCTTGGTCTTGTCGGTGATCTTTTCTTCAAGCTGTTCGGGCGTCAGACGGAAGGCGTTCTCCGCCTTTGTCTGAATGATGACGGGAGTGGCGCCCGCCATGATCGTCAGCGGCTCATAGCACACGAAGGAGGGCTGAGGGATCAATACCTCGTCGCCGCGCGATACCAGACAGCGGATCGCGTTATCGATCGCTTCACTGCCGCCGACCGTGACAACGCACTCGGTCACGGGGTCATATGTAAGATTGTATTTTCTTTTATAGAATTTTGTTATTTCCAGGCACAGCTCCTTGAAGCCGCGGTTCGGGGTATACCAGGTCTTGCCCTGTTCGAGCGACTCGATACCCGCCTCGCGCACATGCCACGGCGTCTGAAAGTCGGGCTCGCCGACCGACAGAGAGATCACATGATCCATCTCATTGACGATATCGAAGAAGCGGCGGATGCCCGAGGGCTTCACGCCTTGGATCGACGGCGTCAGCTTTTCGGAATAATTCATCAGACGATCATTTCCCTTCCGTCTTTTTTCGCGTCGACCAGCGGTACGCCGTCCTCTTTGTAGCGCTTGAGGATAAAGTGGGTCGCGGTGGACAGGATGCCGTGCATCGCCGCAAGGCGCTTTGCAACAAAGGAGGAAACATCCTGAATGGTGCTGCCGTTGACAATCAGGAGCAGGTCATAAGCGCCCGCCATCAGGTAGACGCACTCCACCTCGTCATACTGCATGATCTTCTCGGCAATATCGTCAAAGCCCTTTTGCATCTGCGGAGCGACCTTGAGCTCGATAATCGCCATGACGCCCGCGTCGGGCACGCCGTCCCAGTTGATGACCGCCTGATAACCGCGGATCACGCCGTTGTTCTCATATTCCCTGATACGCGCCTCGATGGCTTCCTCGGGCTCGCCGAGCATCATCGAAAGCTGCGCGGTGGTGTAGTTGGAGTTTTCACTCAATAAACGTAATAGCTTGTCCATTATATTCATCCTTTCATTGTTGTCGGTTTAAGATTAGGTTCAGATCGGGCGCGCACGCCTTTTTCTGCAACGACCTTGTTATCACTATGTCATCTGCAAGGCGGGCGTTTGACAGACGTTCAGGCTGTCGATACAGATCGCCGTCGCCAGACAGAAGATCTCTCTTTCTTTTTGATGGAGCATGAGCTGGGTGCAGCCGCGGGCAAAATCCTTGCCCACCGTACAAACCACGGCGGTATCCGCGTCGAGGATGGAATAGGAGCCCATCAGCACATCGCCGCGGACAAAGAAGCTGATCCCGCGGAAGCGGATCGACGCGCGGCGGTTGCCGACGGCGATATTCAGCCGCATGCTCTCCCCGCCCGCGCTGATACTGTACACCGACAGCGCGGTAAAGCCGAGGGAGCGGATCTTGCACACGGTATTGCCATCTAAATCGCAAATGCGGATGCTCTCGCCCGAGGGGTTGCGTTTGCCGGTCACCGTATAGCGGAGCTTGCCCCTTTCATCGGCGACCTGATACCGCGCGTTCAATGTCGAAATATCACGTTGTAAATAGAGTTTCACTTTTATCACCACGGATATTATCGGATGATTTCACCGATTCATGCAAATAGTTGAATGCTTCTTACAAAATGCTCTTGCGGAAGGTGTGTCCGAACAGGACGAAGGTGCCGAGCGTACTGTCAGGCTCATATTTGACGAGGAAGCACGAGGTATACCCGAGTATCAGCCAGAAGAAAATGATCGTGAACGTCGGATTGAACAGCAAGCCTACCTCGATAAACGAATAGACCAGATAGGCGCACAAGAACGAGTACATGCACGGCAGCACACTCTCATGCAGACTGTCATCCCGAAACACATGTATTGTGATATGCTTGAAGAACCGCAGTCCGAAGATACTGAACAGCACGAAGCCGACCACGCCCGAGCATACCAATATCGTAATATAGCCGTTATGGAAATCGGTCATAATGGGCGCTAACGCTCCGTACTTATCCGAGAACTTGATACCGTCGTCAAAGATACGGGTACCGTATTCATAGATATTGCCCTTGCCGATACCGAGGATCGGATCCTGCAAAAACATTTTTGACGCCTGCTGCCAGAGCACAAAGCGGCCGGAATCGAGATTGGAGTTCTCGTGCTCAAAGGTCACGGCGGCCTCATCCTGCGCGATCTTATCGGTCACGGGATCGCCGGTGATCTCCGACGATGATTCCGCGGTACTCATGATCTGCACAAAGCCCGCCTGTGTGACATTGCGCACAAAGAACACTGCCATAACGATGACCAGCCCCGCGGCAAGGCACGCGGCGGATTTAGTGACGATTTGGCGCACGGTGAATTTTGACTCGGAGCCGAACATCTTGTATATCACAAAGAATATCGCGTATCCTATCAACAGCATCAGCGCGCCGTTGGAATCACAGAGCAGCAGCGAGATCGCGTTGACCGCGACGCACGAGCCGATCCAGATACGGCTGACGCGCTCGCGACCCGATATCGCGATGAAGTCCTTTTTGAGCAGCATATGGCAGCAGAAGATCGCCACTACCGCGACAAAGCCGAGCAGATTCGGATTGATGAACATGCCGTCAAAGCGGTTCTCATAGACGATGAACTTGAACCATAATACCTCAAAGCTGATCTCCGCCATCAGGAATGCCAGTCCGAGGATCCCGAGCACCGTAGTGGTATAGACGATGAAGCGGCAGATGGAATACAGCTCGCGGCGGAAGTTGAGGTGCTTTTCGGTATGAACGGAATAGAACACAAAGAAGCATATCGAAACATGCAGCAGCATCATCAAATTGTAGGCGTTATACAAGAAGGAGCTCGCCATGTGAACGATCATTGTCACCAGCGACGTGACCACAAACGCGAACAGCCATATGCCGTAGCGCGTTCGCAGGATCGTGCGCTGCTTGACCGCATTGTAGATCATCAGAAATACGCCCCAGACAAACAGCACCGCGAGCACCGCATAGGCGGGGATCAGGATGAACGACAGGTTGCTGCAGAACATACAGATCACGTAGCTGCGCCGAAACAGCGAGGTATCCAAGAGCGCTTTTTTGAACTTACTCATAACTATCCTCAACGAAAATGTCAGTCACCGGAGATCACGTGCTTCACGGTGGACAGCATCAAATAGAGATCCCTGCGGAATCCGAAGCGAGAGATATATTTCAGATTATATTCCATCTTCTTGGGAAGGATCTCTTCCACATAAATGCGATCCACCTCATCGGGATCGCTGACGTCGCCGATCATCGCGTCCTCATCCTTGAAGCGGATGGAAGCGAGCGAGGTGATACCGGCGGGCATCAACAGCGTCGCCATCATCTCGGGCGTGTACTGCTCCACATATTTGACGACCTCGGGGCGTGTGCCGACAAAGCTCATCTTTCCCGACAGCACATGGAACGCCTGCGGCAGCTCATCCAAGCGGAACTTGCGCAGGGTCTTTCCGATGCCTGTCACGCGGTTATCGTGAGCCGAGGTGACCAGCGCGCCCTGCTGATCGGCGCCCACGGTCATGGTGCGGAACTTCCAGATTTTAAAGCGCTTGTTGTTGGTCGTGACGCGCACCTGCTTATATAAAACAGGCCCTTTGGACGTCAGCTTGATGATGATCGCGATCACCGCCATGGGGATCAAAAGCAGGATAATCATGATCAGCGACAGCAGGATATCCATCACGCGCTTTAATACCAGACTGAAACGCTTTTTATCTAAAATATCATAATATTTTCTTACCTCGTCGCATTGGAACTCACGGGGTAATTCTTTAAACGGTAAGAGAATCATAACGCCTCCGAACGCACCGCGTCTGTCACAAAACGGTTTCATTCATTACTATGCGGTAATGTCCTGATACTATTCTGTGCTGAACAAAAGCCTATAATCTTAAATATTATACTATATTTCACCATTTTTTTCAATATATTCTCAAAAAATCCCATACGAAAATCCGACACGATTTCACAAGTTTTTTTCGTCATGAACATTCATTGATTTTTATTGTGAAATCTTACAAAAATCTCTTGACTTCGTGACGATGTCATAGTAAAATCATATTAAAGAAAATAAGTTTGAGGTAATGAATGGACAACAGTTACAAACCCGATCTGATCACCCTGATCGACGAGGATAACGTTGAACACAACTTTGAGATCCTTGATACCATCGAGAACGAAAAAGGTGTTTTTTACGCGCTGTATCCCATCTATGACAACGCCAAGGACAGCGTAGATGACAGCGGCGAGTACTACATCATGGAGGTCATCGAAGAGGACGGCGAGGAACAGCTCGCAGAGGTTCAGGACGAGGCTCTGTTAGATGAACTCAGCGCGATCTTTGAGAAGCGCTTTGAAGAGCTTTTCGACGATGTTGAGGATGAAAACGAGGAAAAGAAATAAGGCTTTGCTATCATTGAATTGTCATTACGAGGCAATTTAGCCGCGGCAATCTCAACCGCTTAACAAAAGCCATTTTATCCGTCCACATCCTGCCTGACCCGCGTATCGGTCGCAAATAACCCTACAACTTTTAAATCGGGAGCTTAGCTCCTTCGGCGGTGTGCAGACCTCCCATCCTTTTGGACGAAGGGAGCCTAAAGCCGCAGGGCGGGCACCCACCTGTCATCGTGTAGGCAGGTTATCTCAAGACCGTTACGGTCAGGCGGGATACCTATAAAAGTGAATACTGAATAATGAATAGTGAATAATTGTGGTGCTGTCCAAATCTTTTGAGGTGCTGTCAAAATCTTGATTTTGGTTACAGCACCCATGCGTTAGCTGATTTGGCTAACAGCACCCATGCAAGGCACACCCAAGAAGCGGAGCCAAAGGCGAACGCTGATTGGCTGTGTGCTACTGCCGAAGGGTGGGTTGCACCCACACCCGATTCCTATATGTAACTAACGACATGAGGCGATAACAATTCACCTTATCCGTCTCGCTTGATCGCTCGACACCTTCCCCTCAAGGGGAAGGCTTTTTCACATCTATCCAATTTAAGGAGAAAAGTATGAAAATATCTGTTTTAGGCTGCGGACGCTGGGGCAGCTGTATTGCGTGGTACCTTGACCGCATCGGTCACGAGGTGGTGTCCTGCGGACTGGAGAATGCCCCCGAGCTGCAACAGCTCCTCAAAACCCATCATAACGACTATCTCACCTACCCCGAGAGCATCACCGTCACCTATGACCACCAATTCGCCATCGAGCGCGCCGAGGTGATCGTGATCTCCATCTCCGCGCAGTATCTGCGCGATTACATGCAGACCATCACGCAGTATGACCTTGACGGTAAGATCATCGTGCTGTGTATGAAGGGCATCGAAGAAAGCACCGGCAAGCGTTTGACACAGGTCGTCTCGGACTTTGTCGATACCGACAAAACGCCTGTCGCGGTATGGGTCGGCCCCGGGCACCCACAGGACTATGTCAAGGGTATTCCGAACTGCATGGTCATCGACTCCGAAAACGAGGACGTCAAACGGCATCTGGTACATAGCTTCAACAGCGAGCTGATCCGCTTCTACCTCGGCACCGACCTGATCGGCTCCGAGATCGGCGCGGCGGCAAAGAACGTCGTCGGCATCGCCGCGGGCATGCTGGACGGCGCGGGCTGCACCTCTATCAAGGGCGCGTTAATGGCGCGCGGTACACGCGAGGTAGCTCGGCTGATCAAAGCCGCAGGCGGCAACGAGCTCTCCGCTTACGGACTGTGCCACTTAGGCGACTATGAAGCGACCCTGTTCTCACCGTGGAGCCACAACCGACGCTTCGGCGAAATGTACATCAAGGGCGAAAAATTCGAGAAGCTCGCCGAGGGCGTGATGACCAGCAAGGCGATGCTACGGCTCGGCGAACAGCTCGGCGTTGATCTGCCGATCACCACCGCCGTCTATCGCATCCTGTTCGAAAACAGTAATGCCAAAGACGAGCTCTCCGCCCTCTTCACCCGCTCGATCAAAGAGGAGTTTTAATTCTAATTCAGAAATATTACAGCAGGACTGTTTGTCAGTCCTGCTTATTTTATTGTACATTTTGCCTAATTTCATGACAATTATTTTGTGTTGCACAGACTCCTATAATATGATAGAATGAAGAAGCCAACAATTTACAAATGAATATTGATGATATGATGCATTTCTTACGTGTTTGTGGGGATAGTGTTTTTTGTTATTACGACAAAAACACTATGCTCTATTTCAACTATCCCTTTTCACGTTTGAAGTGTTTTGGATCATTTGTAAATTGTTTGGCGACAATCGTAGAGCAATGTGTTTTTAGCGCACGACCTTTACGGTTGTGCGCCTTTTTTCATTTATACTAATATAAAAGGAGGAAACAAAATGAAAAAAGCAAGTATTCTCGTACTATGTATCCTAATTATCCTGTCTGTGACAGCGTGCGGAGGCGATGCTTGGCCGAAAAACGGGTTAGGCGCAATGTTGCCGAAACCAAGCTCGGGTACTGTTAAAATCGTAACTAACAGTGATAGCTTCTATGCAACTGTCGACAAGTCAAAAGAGGATGAGTTTGCAAAATATGTCAGCGCATGCAAAGAGAAAGGCTACACTGTTGATGCAAAAGAAGACGGAAACACCTATGACGCGTTCAACGAGGATGGTTACCACTTGGAATTAACCTCGTACACCTCAAATAACAATATGCAGATCAAATTGGATCCACCTATTGAACTTGGATCACTCAGGTGGCCGAGCGGAGAAATCGGGGAAAATAATCCCACAACCGGATTCCAAAAAAGGTAAAACCGAAAGTGAAAGAGAAAATGGATTTTCACTTTATGTCGGTGATACAACGCTCGACCAGTTCGATGCTTATGCCGACAAATGTGCCGACGCCGGATTCAATGTTGCATATGAAAAAGGAGATAAATACTATCGTGCAGACAACAAGGACGGCTATCATCTCTCTTTGGAATACTTAGGCTTCAACATCATGAGTATTAATGTAAGCAAAAATGAAAGCAAAGACAGCAATACTGCCACTGCAAAAGATAAGGGAACAGATAATAACAGCTCAAGCAGTTCTTCGTCATCCAAAGCGGTAAGCGCAGAAGAAAAACCGGCTTCATCTGCTGCTGATAAAAATACAACCGGCAGCAACGAAATCCGACCGGATATCAAAGAAGCGATTGACAGCTATGAAGCCTTTATCGATGAATACTGCGAGTTCATGGCAAACTATGATTCATCTAATGTGCAACAGATAACAAAGTACACATCACTGGTTGCGAAAGAATTGGAAATGACCCAAAAATTCAACGCACTCGAAAACAACGATTTAAACGATGCTGAGGAAAACTACTATATAGAAGTTCAATTACGCTGTAGCCGGAAATTGAATGACGCTTCAAAGAATATTAATTAAACTATGCAACTAATCGACACAACATGCGCGCACTGCGGCGCTCAACTTACTATAGACAAAGAGAACAACCGAGCGTTTTGCAAATACTGTGGATCCGAATTTATTATTGAGCAGCAGAATCAATCCATCGATGATGACAACGCCGAAAGAATAGGATATCAGTTTGAGAAAGGCAGACAGCGTGCCCAAAATGAAAATATGTATCAGCATAATGCTAATGTCAATTTGCCTCCACCTCCCCCTCGAAAACGACATATATTCTGGTGGGTAATGGGATGGATTTTTATATTTCCCATCCCGGCAACAATACTGGTCGCACGCAACAAAAACATAAAACCACAGATTAAAGCACTCATTATTATCGCTGTGTGGGTGGTATACTTTCTGATTGGTGTATTGTCAAGAAACAGTTGAAAAACTTACTTAGAAAACAAAAAGGTAATGGCGTTGACCATTACCTTTTTGTGTTATTACTGCGCGGTCGCGAATTTCTGTTTGAGTTGATCGATCTTGGTCTGCTCTACGTCACAGACATTGTACCAGCCCTTGTTCTGCATTTTGGAATAGATCTCGTCCTGCATGGACAGGGAATCATCCAGCGCGGAGTTGAACGCGCCGAGCACGTTCTTTGTCGCGGATTCGACCGCGCCGTGCAGGTACAGATCGCAGCAGCCCTTTTCGAGCAGCAGCAGGTTTTGCATCAGGTTCTTGTCATCCATCATGATTCCTCCTTACAGCAGTGAATAGAAGCGGTTGAAAATCTGGGAGTGGCGGGTGGTCAGATTCTCTACGCATGTTTTGAGCTCAGGGTCAGTAAGGCTCTGTGCGGTTTCCTTACACTTCTGCTGAAAATACTGCTCGTGTCCGAGGGCATCCTCGATATAGAGCAACTCTTTGTCGGTCATATCATTACCTCCGTTTGATTTGGTAATGATAGTATGTGCAGGATGAAGAAGATTATTCCTGTTTGCTGAAAAAATCGGCGGCACAACAAAATGCTGTGCCGCTTCGGTTGAGATTGCCATGTCGCCGACGCGCGCGTCCGCTCCACACAATGGCAATCCAAATATTATTCTTCTACAGAATTAAAAGTGAATTTCTCACCGTCGTGATCGCAGGTGATCGGCTTGGTGCTGTCAAAATCGGGCTCGAGCATCCGCTCACTGAGCTTATCCTCGATGTTGGTGACGATCGCACGGCGCAGGGGACGCGCACCGTAGGTATCGTCAAAGCCCTCGTCCGCGATCTTCTCGACCGCCTTATCGGTGAAGGTGATCTTCACGCCGAGCGACTCCAGACGCTTTGTCAGCGTGTTCAGCATCAGCCGCGCGATCTGCTCGATCTCGGGCTTGGTGAGCTTATTGAACACGATGATGTCGTCCACACGGTTGAGGAACTCGGGACGGAACACCTGCTTGAGCTCACCGAGTACCAGCTCGCGGACATTAACGTCCTTCGTGGTATCGCCGTTGCCGTCAAAGCCGAGGGCGTTGGCATGCTCGGTGATCCTGCGCGCGCCTACGTTCGAGGTCATGATGATGATGGTGTTCTTGAAGTCCACCGTGCGACCCTGGCTGTCCGTCAAACGGCCGTCCTCGAGGATTTGCAGGAGCATGTTGAACACATCGGGATGCGCCTTTTCGATCTCGTCAAAGAGCACCACCGAATAGGGCTTGCGGCGTACCGCCTCGGTCAGCTGACCGCCCTCCTCATAGCCGACATAGCCGGGAGGGGAACCGACCAGACGGGATACCGTGTGCTTCTCCATGTACTCGCTCATATCGAGACGGAGCATGGCGTTCTCGTCGCCGAACATCGCCTGTGCCAGCGCCTTGCACAGCTCCGTCTTGCCGACGCCTGTGGGGCCGAGGAAGATAAACGAGCCTGTCGGACGCTTGGGATCCTTGATGCCGACTCTGCCGCGGCGGATCGCTCTGGAAACGGCGGAGACCGCTTCATCCTGACCGATCACACGCTCATGTAGGATCTTCTCCATATTGAGCAGACGGTCGGATTCCTCGCGCGTCAGCTCAACGACAGGGATATTCGTCCATGCGGAGACGATCGCGGCGATATCCTCGGCGCTGACCTCATGGTCGCTCTCCTTGGTGCTCTCCTCCCAGCCCGACTTTGCCTTTTCGAGCTGTTCGGAAATGTTCTTTTGCTCGTCGCGCAGCTGTGCCGCACGCTCAAAGTCCTGCTCGTTGATTGCGGCGGTCTTTTCGCTCTCGAGCTGTTCGAGCTCCGCCTCGAGATCCTTGATCTCATTCGGATAGGTCAAAGCGCTCAGGCGTACCTTGGAAGCCGCCTCGTCGACCAGATCGATCGCCTTGTCGGGCAGATAGCGGTCGGCGATATAGCGGGAGCTAAGCTTGACAGCCGCTTCGATCGCTTCATCGGAGATCTTAACCTTGTGGTGCGCCTCATAACGGTCGCGCAGGCCCTTGAGGATTGCGATTGCGTCCTCCTCGTTCGGCTCGCCGACCTTGACGGGCTGGAAGCGGCGCTCCAAAGCGGCGTCCTTCTCAATATACTTGCGGTACTCCTCGAGGGTCGTCGCACCGATGACCTGGAAGTCGCCGCGTGCCAACGACGGCTTGAGGATGTTTGCCGCGTCGGCGCTGCCCTCTGCCGCGCCCGCGCCGATGATGGTGTGCAGCTCGTCGATGAAGAGGATGATATTCTTGCTCTTCTTGACCTCGTCGATCGCGTTCTTGATGCGATCCTCGAACTCGCCGCGGTACTTAGTGCCCGCGATCATGCCGGTGAGGTCGAGCGCCACCACGCGCTTGTCGCGCAGGTGCTCCGGCACCTCGCCGTTGGCGATCTTCAGCGCCAGACCCTCGGCGATCGCGGTCTTGCCGACGCCGGGCTCACCGATCAGGCAGGGGTTGTTTTTGGTACGGCGGGAGAGAATCTGGATGATGCGTTTGATCTCCTCATCCCTGCCGATGACAGGGTCGATCTCGCCGTTCTTTGCCGCCTTGGTCAGATCGCGTGAGAAGCTGTCCAGCGCCTTGCTGTCGCCCTCGGCGGACGACGCGCCGCCGTTGCTCTCAAAGCCGCCTTGATGCTCGTTCTCCAGGCTCGCGCTCATATGGTCGGCGATGGTCTGCGGGGTGACGCCGAGGGCGCGCAGATAGCGGATCGCGTAGCTGTCGCGGTCGGACAGCAGGGCGATCAGCAGATGCTCGGTACCGACATAGCCGGATCCGGTACGCGCCGAGTACATCACGGCGGTCTGCATCACACGCTTGGTGCGCGGCGTAAAATCGTTCGGGGTCAGAGCGGTGGTGCCGCTGTCGCTGTCCATCATCGCCTCTAGCTTTTCGGCGGTAACGCCGCTGTCACGCAGCGCGGTATATGCGACGCCGCTGTTCTCTTTGCACAGACCTAAGAGGATATGCTCGGAACCAATATAGGTTTGACCGAGATGCTCGGCGCTTTCGATCGCCAGATTCAGCGCCTTGTTCGCTTTTTCCGTAAAGCCTTTGAATGTGTATTTCATATACCTTACCTCCTTTTAATGCCGCAGACAATTCATGGATTTCCAAATCATGCCGCAGGCAATTCATGCTGTCACAGACAGCAAATCATTCATTTATCGGCGGGAGCTAATACGGGTATCACGCCCCCATCATCGGCGGGAGCAAGCCCCCGCCCTACAGAATCAGTTAAAACGTTCCCTTAAAATCTCCGCACGTTTGATATCGCGGTCGCGGGGGCTCATATCGTCGCCGTAGCGCGTCATGATCGACGCGGGCTGGATCTCGACGATCAGCTTGTCGATGCTGTCGGTGGAGAGGGTCTCGAGCTTCTTTTCACTCACGCCCAGCCGCACCAGTGACAGCAGACGCATCGCCTCGCTGTGATCCATCAGCATCGCGCTTTTGAGGATGCCGAGAGCGCGGTGGATCTTGTCCTGCGCTTCGATATCGTTCAGCAGATTTTCACGCGAGCGCATCTCCTGCGCGATCAATTGTGTAGTGATATTCTGCAAATTATCAATCGCCGCTTTCTCGGAGATACCGAGGGTCACCTGATTGGAAAGCTGATAGAACGCGCCCGCGGGCTTGGAGCTCTCGCCATACAGTCCGCGCATCGTCAGACCGAGCTTGCTGAGATTCGCGCCAATCCGGTTGACAACGCCGGTCATCTGGAGCGCGGGCAGGTGAAGCATCACCGACGCGCGCATGCCCGTACCGAGGTTGGTGGGGCACTGGGTCAGGTAGCCGAGGCGCTCGTGGAACGCGAAATTTAATTTCTTTGAAAGAATATTATCGATCTGATCCGCCAGCACATAGGCTTCATTGAGCTCAAAGCCGTCCTTGATGACCTGCAAGCGGATGTGATCCTCCTCGTTAACCATGATGGACACGGTGTTGTCGTCGCTGAGATAGACCGCGCGTCCATCCTGCTCGCTGATGAAGTCGGGGCTGACGAGGTGGCGTTCGATCATCGCCACGCGGATGGTATCGGGGATATTGTCAAGATCGATGCGGTGGAACTTGATCTCACAAGCCTTGAGCGCCTCCCCTACCTTATCGACGACCTCACGCGCTTTATCGGCGGAGAGTCGGATCGGGAACGGGTATTCCTTGAGATTACGCGCCAGTCGAATTCTGGTCGATACAACTGCTTCACTCATCGTTATCCCTCCAATCCCTTGATCTCGTCACGCAGCTGCGCCGCGCGCTCGAAGTTTTCTTTTTCGATCGCCTCTTTCAGCTCTGCGCGCAGGGCGCTGATCTTGTCCTCAGACGACGCGGTGTCATCCGTCTTTTTCTCTTCCTCATTCACGGTGTATTCGATCACGCCGGGGCGTTTACCCTTGTGCTCGGTGTTGCCGTGGACGTTGCGGATGGTGGGCATCAGTTCGCTGAAAAACGTATCATAGCAATCGGCGCATCCGACCTTGCCGGTACGCTTGATATCGTTGAGGGTGCTGCCGCAGGTGTTGCAATGAGCGGCGCCGGAGATCGCGGGGAGCGCGTTCGAGAAAAAGCTCGAGAGCAGACCGCCGAAATCAGCGGAAAAATCGGTGAACATCGAATCATATCCGAGTTCGTGGGCACATTCCGGACAGAGCCGGTATTCGGCATATTTGCCGTTGACCATCGTCTTGACATGGGTGGTAGCTTCATTCTTTTTGCAGTGTTGACATAACATGGAAATTCCTCCTTTAACAACAATGAAAGTTTATCATATACCTTGACACTTATGTGTCGAGAAGTGTGAGAAGCATATTTTTGAATACGGTGGCGCGGATGGAATCGCGGTACTGCTGGGGTACGCTGAGATATGCTCGCTCTCCCACCGCCGCCGCCATCAGCTTTGCGGTGCGCGTATCGATGATTCCGCGCGTGTGCATATTGTCGAGCATGATCTCTGCCGTCGCCTTATCCAGCGCGGCGCCGATGGAATTGACGATGTGCATGATCGCGCCGCCGCGCGTAGTGTTGATACGGGTGATGCGGATATATCCGCCGCC
>OCVV011127816.1_pt1 | contig 22214 bp, 16 predicted proteins | sample 1539721 | NCBI WGS metagenome assembly OCVV01 (sample SAMN02144230, study PRJEB22623) | gut metagenome | biome: sheep rumen | host: Ovis aries | place: New Zealand
CGATATCTACCTTACAAATGCGAAGTTTATCCGCGTTCGGGTGAGGCAGGATCTCCTCGATCACTCCCACGACCATATTTTCAAAACGGTCAGCCAGGAACTCTACGTCCTCTACCTCGACCGTATCCATCGTCAGATCATATGCCAGTTTTTTCAGATCTGTATCCTCGGGGAGGTCTACAAAATCTTTGATCCATGATAATGATAATTTCACTTTCTATGCCCCTCCTTATCTGAACTGTTTCAGGAATCTCAGATCCGCGCTGTGGAACAGTCTCACGTCGTCAACGCCGTAGCGCATCATGACAAGTCTGTCCAGACCGATATTTACATAGAATCCCGTATATTCATCCGGATCCAGTCCCGCCGCGCGCAGAACATTCGGATGAGGTGATCCGCCCGGCATTACTTCGATCCATCCTACATGTTTGCACACGCTGCAGCCCTTGCCTCCGCAGACCTGGCACTGCATATCGATCTCAAAGCCCGGCTCTACGAACGGAAAGAAGCCGGAACGCATTCTGACAGGTACGTTCGTACCGAATACCTTGCTCAGAATAGTCTGGATCAGGACCTTTCCTGATGTAAAAGTAATGTCTTTATCCACGATCAGCGCCTCATACTGGAAAAAAGCTCTCTCATGATGCGCGTCTGTAGTCTCATTTCTGTATACACGTCCGGGATAAACGAAACGGTACGGCGGTTTATGAGTCTGCATATATCTTACGGAACCACCCGTCAGATGCGGACGGAGACAAAGCTTCTCATTTGTGCTTCCGCTGTCATGCCCCTCCAGCCAGTATGTATCCATGCTTTCACGGGCAGGATGATTCTGCGGGAAATTCAATTTGTCAAAGGCGTACATCTCACTGGAGATATCATCCTCCTGGAACACCTCAAAGCCCATGGAACGGAACGCGTCATTCAGATCATAGCACATCTGTGTGATCGGATGCAGTCCTCCGTTTGGCGGCAGGATCCCGGGTACGGAACAGTCAAAATCCGGTGAGACCTCGGAAGCCTTCAGCTTCAGTTCCATTCTCTTCGCCTCGATCATCTCTGTCGCCTGCTTCTTCGCCTGATTCAGAAGTTTTCCCATCTCGGGGCGGAAAGCGACATCCAGCTTCGGTATCTCCTTCATCATCTTGCTGAGGGAACCCTGCTTTCCTACAAAGGCGCTCTTAACGTTCTGCAGCTCATTCTCGCTGGACGCTTCGGCGATTTTTGTCTTCACCTCTGATAAAATACTGTTGATCTTATCCTTCATTGCGATTTTCCTTTCTTTCGTATATGTTTATCCGGCATTGATCTCATATGCCGGAGGGTTTGTGTCACAGGAAATCTGCTTTCCTCTGTGCGGCGTGTGCATCCCCCGGAGGGTTTGTTTCGCAGGAAATTGACACAGTCTCCTGTGAAACAAAAAAAGTCCCCTGTGAAAAACTCACAAGGGACGAATATATCGCGGTACCACCCTTATTCAGAACGATCCTGTTAATGACGGTATATGTTTCCCGCCGAATGTTCTGCACTCATTTATGTGCTTCGATCCTGCCGCACGGGCATCCGGTTTAACGCTGTGAAAAGAACGATCTCATCAAAGCTTTTCACCTGAAGGCTCCCATACTGAAATTTCCGGAAGGTTCGCGCGGAATGCTTGCAGCCGGTGACACTCCGTCTCTGTATTCGCTGTATCCTCTGTACTCACATATGTTCTCAGCCTGAAATCGAGACAATTATCACACAGTTTTAGATTTTTGTCAATCCTCATCCACATCTGCCATCCGGCGCAGGATCTTCTTTGTGGCGCTTCTGATAAACGGATGCTTTCTGACTGTCAGTCCCGTAATATGACGGTACGTGGGCTGCTTACGGTTATATTCATCCAGGATCTTCTGCAGTTCCTCACGGACCGTCTCCTCATCCATTTCTTCCGCCAAAGCCTGCTCCGGATAGATCCTCGCCGTCAGTCCCGTGCCTTCGCCTGTCACGATGACCTCTCCTACAAGCGGTGAAAGAGCCAGTTTGTTCTCGATCTCCTCCGGAGAAACATTTTCGCCGTTGGATAAGATGATCAGGTTTTTCACCCTTCCGTTGATAAACAGGAATCCGTCTTCATCCATATATCCTTTGTCTCCTGTGTGGAGCCATCCGTCCTTCAGGGTCTCTTCTGTTTCCGCCGGCATCTGATAGTATCCCTGCATAACGCTGCTTCCGCGCACCAGGATCTCATCATTTTCGAACCGTATCTCCACATTCTCCAGAGGTCTTCCGATCGAACCGTCCTTGTGATCCTCCGGCGCGTTCATGCTGATAACAGGTGAGCACTCACTCATTCCGTAACCTTCCAGAACAGCAATGCCGTACTCGGCGAATTCGTCTATATAGAACGGCTCCAGATGCGCGCCGCCTGTAAATATGATGCGGAGGTTTTCTCCGAAAATCTTTTTTGCCAGTATTTCCTTAGGAATAGAAGCATCAGCCGCAGAAAGTCTCTTATAGATCGTCTCGATCATCATAGGCACCATCAGGATCACATCCGGATTAAAGACAGACATGTTCCTTACCAGATGCAGCAATGAATCATTGATACAAAGCTCAGCTCCCAGCGAGAATCCCTTCAGCCAGTCCATGACCAGACAAAAAGCGTGATGGATCGGCAGGACACTCAGCATCCTGGTTCCCGGCGCCGCCTCATAGTGAACAGAAAGGACATTCTCTGCGATGTTCTTCTGCGTCAGCATAACGCCCTTGCTTTTGCCGGTGGTTCCTGACGTAAAAATGATCGTGGCCACATCGTCCGGATCTGCGGCAGGAGCATCAGCGCCTTCTGCCGCGCCTTTCCTGATAAGCTCCGAAAGGGGACTGATCGTAATTCCTGCCCCTGCATCCGGTATTTCTGACTTTTTGTTCTCTTTTTCATCCAGCAGCCATATATTTCTGACTTTAGGACATGCTTCTTTGATCGCCTCGATCAGCTTCTGATCATTCAGACAGAATACTCCTTCAGAGTCGGAACGGTCTATCAGGTCGATCAGGTCCTCCGCCGGCAGATTCACGTCCAGGGGAACTGCTACCATGTTTCCCGTCATGATCGCCAGATAGCTCTCGATCCAGTCAACGGAGCTCTTTCCTGTGATAGCTATGTGCTTGCCCCCGAACCCTGAGGCAAAAAGTCCCCGGCGGATCTGCTTAGTCTCGTTCATCATCTCCCCGTATGTCTTTTCATGTATCTGCTTTTTCACGAGCCATTTGACCGCCGGCATATCAGAATATGCTTTTCTGCTGTTTTCCATGATGTCTCTGATTATCATCTGTATTTACCTCCAAATATAGGGTACATATTTTTCCTTACGTCTCAGACCCCTCAAATTGATCAGTCATAAGTCCGCTCAAGCATCTCCTGCTGATCATCCTTAAGTACGTTCTTTTCCTCGGGCTGATCATCTTTAAGTACGCAGACTGACGCTCATGGCTGCCTGCAGCCTCAGATCTTCAGTCCTCTGCAAGCTCTGCCAGTATCTCCAATGCGTCGCCGATCGTAAGCACTTTCAGCATCTCATCCTCGTCCAGTTCAACGTCAAATGTATCCTCCAGTTCTCCGAGGAAGGACATAAAATCCAGAGAGCTGAATCCGAGATCCTCTCGGAATCTCATCTCATTTGTCATATCCTCAGCCTTTACCTCACAGTACTGTGCAACAATTCCCTTAAATGTATTTTCTTTTGTCATTTTGATCTCCATTTCCTTTATTATTTTTATCCTGCTAAAACTTCCCACTTCATGATGATGGGACAGTCGGAATCATGAAAAATAACATCGTAAAGGTTTTGGCTTGCGGCCGGCCCTTTGAATTTTCAAGTGTAAACGCCGAAAATTCATTAGTACCGCTGCCTGCAAGACAGAAGCGGGAGCGTCCTTGAGATGTTATTTTCATGATCAGACTGTTTCATAAAAGACCTGTGGGAAGTGTTTTATAAACTAAAACTTTCCCTTCACGATGAAAGAGCAGTTAATCTCAGACCTGCTCCATGATCTCTCCCAGCGTCATGTCCGGCTCGGCGATACCCTTGAACAGAATGCGCATCATGTAATAATACATCAGTTCCATATCATGCTCTTCCAGATGCGCTGTCTGATAATGGTAGGAAAAGTTCATTCCTCCGTCGGCAGTATGCGAAACCGTCAGATACATTTTCTTTGTCGCCGCGCCATTCGCGAACCATTTTGCATGCATCGGAATATTCGCGATATATTTATTGTCCGGCTGTACCGGCATCGGCTGATAGGTCAGATAACAGCTCACATAGGACGTGTTCTCAGGCGTGTTATATCTTTTCCTCAGCTCCTCCACGATCAGCGACGGATCGTAATTACTGTGCAGATACACCTTGTTCTGGACATTCTGTATCTCGTAGGCTGCCGTCATAAAGTCTGTATCCGCCGGGATCACAGTACGGCACGGGAACATGATCGTTCTGCTTCCGCCGGACGTCCACTCGGAATGTGTGGATCGGCGTGAAATAAAGTTCTCGATCGTGATATCCTCCTGTCCATTGTTTACCTTGGAAAGGTATGTACGTATTCCCAGAAGCAGAAGATTTGTCATGGACAGATGATGATTCATACAGAAATCGATCAGGTTTTTCGTCGGTTCCGGCTCCAGGTGGTAATCCTTCACCTTCACCATCAGATCTTCCATCTCGATATCCGCCGCCCGCAGATTTGGATCGTTGTGTTTCTTTCTCGCTTCCTCCAGGACCGATGGTCCCTGGGGATCAGCGTAAAGAGGCTCACCCAGCTCATCTATCCTGTCGCTCCAGAATTTCTGATCCTTCGCGAAACGCTTCGAAGCTCCCGCCTTCTTCAGATCTTTTTCAAGCTGCTCTTTATAATCCGCCAGGTCCTGCGGATATTCGGAGCCAAAACGATAATGTGTGTAAAGGCTCATCAGGTCATTGATCATGACCACCAGACCGCTGGAATCGATGAGGCGGTGATCCATGTGGATGAAAAATCCATTATAGCCCTCCGGCAGCCTGATCATCGTCACATCGCACATCGGGATGTTATCTCCGTCCATCGTCTCGTAAGCCCACGACTGCATCAGGTCGTCCGCCTCCCGCATAGTCATGTTTGATATATCTTTGAAAGGAATATCTCTTGTTTCCTGCTTAACTATATATTGTTTTACATTTCCGTCCTGATCGGGCTTAGTGAAACGGATCCTCATACATCCGTACCTTTCGAACTCCAGCTGGATACATTTTTTCAGAAGTCCGAAATCAAGCTCTGTCTGAAGAGCCGCCACCACGCTGACTCCGGATACCTGCTGTGTTTTATAATCCCGGATCCAGTTGTGATGCATTTTCTGTGCCGCTGTTAACGGAAAATATTCTCTCATTGTTTAACCTCCATTACTCGGGTCTGTTTTTTGCCGTCCTGCGCAAGTTATCATTTTTGAGGTCCGAAGTAAAGTACCCTCACACTTTAACGGATAATTATGATAGAATTGACTTATACTTCTCGGACACTTTCAGCCGATGTGTCCGGGAAAACGATTTCTGCCATACTTACATTATGCAGCCCGATGACACGGCAAAAATTGATCTGACGAGGAATTAAGCTATGACTACTAAAATTCGCGACGAGAGATATCAGACGGCGGAGGAGGCGATCTTCGACGCCTTTTTTCTGTTGATCAGAGAAAAACCGATGGATAAGATTTCCGTCAGTGACGTAATAAAAAAGGCCGGCGTTGTACGCTCGACCTTTTATAACCATTTTGAAAATATTCCGGACATGATCGCCGGCCTTGAAAATAAGATCCTGAATGACATTTCAGAGATGATGAATGATTTTCACGCAAAAAATGACACTGAATTCTGCATCAGATTTTTCTCTTCTCTGTGCAATTACACGAAGGACAATCCGTATCTGATAGAAATGCTGAGCTCTCCCGCCCAGAGCAATTCTTTCTTTGAAAAAATGCTGACCATGCTGCACAACTACGTTACGGGACTTACAGCAGTGTCTCATAAATCCGAAGAAGAAAAAGAACAGTTATCCTACGGCATCGCCTGCGCCATAGGCGCCACGATCGGCATCCTTCACAAATGGACCCGGGATCAGTGCCGCGTCCCGACGGAAACCATAGCCAGACTTCTGGCGGGAAATTTCGTCAACGGCGTTCTGCCGATGATATCATGACGCATCATACCGTTCAAAAAAATCCAGAAGCTTCCGCCTGTACATGTCCGTTTGTTTATAGGCGCTGCCCGTATGCCTTGCCCCTTCGACTATGACCATTTCCTTCGGCCCCCGGCAGGCGTCGCAAATCATCTGAAGATTCTTCGGATAGACAAATGTGTCGTCGCTTCCGTGAAAAAGAAGCACAGGCCGTCTGTTTGCCGCCAGGGCCGGACGCGTATCCGCTTCCGCCATCCCAAAATCCGCGATTGCTCTGCAGAAAAGATCCACCAGAAGCAGGTGCAGCGGTATCCATCTCAGAAAGAACCAGTACCGGGCCAGGTCGCTCAACTGAGATTTCATGGAAACAAAACCACAGTCGGAAATGATTCCCTTCACTTCTTTCGGAAGGTTTCTTCCGGAAGCCATAAGGACAGCGGAAGCGCCCATGGATTCTCCATACAGATACACGGGCAGAGCATGTCCGTTGCCAAGCTTCACCGCTTCCCTGCTCCACCTTACGATATCCTTCTGTTCTTTCGCTCCAAAGGTGATATACCTTCCTTCGCTCTCCCCGCAGCAGCGCTGATCCACGAACAAAAGATTACATCCATGCTCATGCAGAAACCGCGCGTTGAAACCGAACTCCCCGAAGGACGTTCCCTTATAACCATGGCTCAGAACAAGTGTCCGTTTTGCATCCTCTGCCGGAAACCACGCGGCGTGAAGCCGGAGCCCGTCCTCGCTTTTTATATACAGATCCTGCATATCCTGCTGAAAACACCACATTTTTCCCGCAAGATACTCTTTCTCAAAACCGCAGCTTCTGGGATGATTTATTTTCATCATCCTCAGCTGAAAACGTTTTTTCTCCGGAATATCCTTCCTCTTTACCTTCTTCAGATTTTTCGGCTTTCTGCTCCTTACGCTGATAAACGTGTCAAAAAAAATATATCCGCTCTCAACGAAGATCATTACTGCCGTTAATACCGCCGGAATCCACTTCAATACTCTCTCTTTGTCTGGTTTCTTCATCATTTAACTTTCCGCCGCTCACCCTGTAATTTTTATATTTATGCTGAACGTAAATTCCGTTTCATTGAATTTATATTCATCAGACAGCTCCGGCCCGCAGCTGTTGGAACCGATGCCGTTTTGCTTATGATCGAGGCAGAGCACGGTGCTGCCGCATGGCAAAAGCTCAAAATTATGCTTTTTTTCCGTCAGCTCTTCCTGCGTGAAGACAGAAGCATTAAAAGAAAAACTTCTTCTCTCATCCGACCACGCCTTTATTATAGCATGCCCGGATCCATCTTTTAATCCGTCTTTTGGCCTTTCCGGATCCTTCTCCAAGATCACCAGGCTGCAGTCTGAACGGCTTCCGTTTTCCTGCGGCTTCAGATAGTCTTCATGCATCTTTTCCACATCTGTCGTGAAAAAACCATGGTACGCAGCTCTTCGTTTATCCTGATAGTTCTCCCGGGGTCCCAGGCCAAAATAGCTCACACGCTTCATTTCCTCCGGCAGGAAAAGACGCAGTCCGAACCTGGGAAGTTCCGGAAACTCCGGATTTTTTTTCACATCCATGGTCAGGGATATTCTTCCTGAGGCGCCGACCTTCCACACCGCCTGAATATCCATGATCCTCTGTACAGATACCGCTGTCACTCCTATATGTGATCTTATCTCTATTCCCTCCGCGGTCTGGGTGTACTCCGTTCCGTAAGCTCTCGCCGCGGCCCGGTCATACATTGCTTCGTACCATCTCTGCTTCAGATACATGTCATTATCTGTCGGTGCTCGCCAGAGATTGATCTCCATGGGACGGTCCAGAAAATCCTTTCCCCCTGCTGTCAGCTGACGAAAAAGCCCGGTACGTTTATCATAGGTATATACAAAATCGACCTTTTCCTCTTCCGCCGCAGCTTCACGCCTTATTCCGGTTATATCTCCCTGATCCGGTAACGCCGGTTCTTTTGTTCCCCTTCCTGTGATCACGAGGCTGCAGTCATCTTCATCTACGTAAAGCCTGCGGCGCCGGCCGTCTTCCCGCTCCTGTCCGGAGCATGCTTTCTCTGATGTTATCGTGTTAACGTTAAGTACATCTGAAGCTTCCCCGCCTTCTCTCTTAACGGAGCTGTGTTCATGCTCTTCTTTTTCAACCGTCATGCTCCTGAAAAAATCATGTTCCAGCTCCAGCTCATCAAATCCCAGTTCGTGACCTTCCGGACGCAGCGCATCTTCTTTCCGCAGTGTGTAGACAAGCTTCAGGAACACACGTTTCCCTGCGGGAATGTCATCGTCCTCAGGAGAGACAGGTGCTGCTGCGGACGTTTCAGGATCGTCGTTCTCCGGAAAAAATGGTCCATTCGATAATTTCGTTATTTTATCACCGGCCGGGAATTTTTCCTCAGAAAAAACTTCCGCAAGCGGGATCCTGAGCTCCCCTGTCTTTCCCGGCAGTATTTCCGGCATCTGACCGTCAGCTATTCTTCCGCTTATTACAGTTCTTCCGCCGCAGCCAACCTCAAAGGATGTTGTCAGAAACTCCGCCGGCCGCAGAAAATTCATATAATTCTTCAGCCTTACAATGACCCCGTCACCGTCTGTACGCCAGGAAACCACTCGCAGAGGGCGGTGAACGTTTTTGAACTCATACAGTCCCGTATGCGGCCTGCGGTCCGGGCATACCAGGCCGTCCACGCAAAAGTTACCGTCATGCGGAAACTCTCCGTGGTCGCCGCCGTAAAGGTATTTACCATCCTCAAGGACGGCGTGATCGCACCATTCCCATACGAACCCGCCGCATAAGCCCGGATACTTATCCATCACCTGAAAGTAATCTTCATAGTCGCCCGCGCCGTTGCCCATGGAATGACAATATTCGCACATGATAAAAGGTTTATCCGGATCTCCGGCAAAGTATTCATGTATCTCGGGGATAGAAGGATACATTCTGCTGTACACATCCAGATCATCATAATCATAATCTATGTTCCTTCCTTTGTGGAAGGCACTCTCATAATGGGTCAGACGGCTGCTGTCAAAGTTTTTCGTCCAGGCCAGAGCGTTCTCTATGCCGCAGCCGTATCCGCCCTCGTTTCCCATGGACCACATGACTACGCAGGGCCTGTTTTTGTCCCTGTGGACCATTTTCATCACTCTGTCCAGAATAGCCTCGTTATATTCGGGATTATCTGTCAGAAGCTCATTCCAGCGGCGGCTGCGCTCCTCTATGGAGCCGTCTTTGTAATAAAGCTGCCACGGACCGTGGCTTTCATTGTCCGCTTCATCGATGACAAAAAAGCCATATTCGTCACAGAGCTGATAAAACATCGGCGCGTTCGGATAGTGGCTGGTGCGGATACCGTTAAAATTAAACCGGCTGATCATTGCCAGATCCTTTTTCATCCGTGGAACATCGATGACATAGCCGGTCTCCGGGTCGGAATCATGCCTGTTCACGCCATGGAATCTGACCCTCTGCCCGTTCACAAAGACCATATTGTCCTGAATGCGGATTTCTCTTAATCCCACTCTCTCCACAATACACTCATTCTCTGTGTGAAGCACCAGCTTATATAAAGCAGGCGTTTCGCTGCTCCAGAGCACCGGGTTCGTAATCTCCGCTATTCCCTCATTCCTGTAAACAAAATCCGAGATCTTCTTTCCTTCAGGATCATACAATACAGCCCGAACCGGAAGAACGCCGCCGGCATATTTTGTTTCTATGCGGATACAGGCCTTTTTTTGCTCCGGCTTCAGTTCGGTGCGGATAAAATAATCGTAAATAAAATTTTCCGGACGTTTCAGAATATACACATCCCGGAAGATACCGGACATCCGGAACTTATCCTGATCCTCCAGATAGCTTCCGTCGCACCATTTCAACACTAGCACGTTCAGCCGGTTTTCTCCCTCCCGGATAAGCCCGGTCACCTCGAATTCGGCAAGGGAATGGGATACCTGGCTGTAACCCACGTAGCTGCCGTTCAGCCACACATAAAAGCAGGAATCCACGCCCTCAAACTCCAGGAACGCCCTCGGCGCCCCCGCATCCTTTCTGTAGTCAAAAATACGTTCGTACGCTCCGCAGGGATTATCTACCGGCACATACGGCGGGTCTGCCGGAAACGGATAACGAAAATTCGTATACTGATGTCTGTCAACGCCGTACATCTGCCACATGCCGGGCACTTCCACGTCCCTGAATCCCTCCCTGCTGCTGCCGGATTCATAAAAGGCCTCAGTCAGATCATAGATACTTTCAAAATAACGGAATTTCCACTTCCCGTTCAACAGCATGAAACGGTCAGAATCCTCTCTGTGTTCCACCAGCGTATCCATCGGCACCGAAGCCGGGATATAATAAGCCCTGTCAGGCATCGTATTTTCATGAAGCATATGGGGATCTTCATAATATTTTGGAATGATCATGTATTTTTCCTCACAACACTGAGATAAATCTTCTGAACGCCCGGCGTCCTTCTTCTGTATTCTTAAACACGCCCGCATCCTCCAGCACATGGACAAATACCTGTCCCACTTCCTCTTTAAGGATGTCCCGGACATTTTCGTCTGTGATCCTGATGTCCGCGGCTTTATATTTCTCAAGGACCGCCTTCGCCCAATCAGCGTGCTTTTCCAGGCCCGGCTCGTCATTTACGTTTTTGCCCTGCACCATGCATCTGCCCAGAAGCTCCAGCTCTTCCTTCAGCCGCGCCGGAAGCACTGCGAGACCCATGACCTCGATCAGGCCGATATTCTCTTTTTTGATATGGTGATACTCCGGGTGGGGATGAAAAACACCCAGCGGATATTCTTCGGTAGTAATATTATTCCGCAGAGCAAGGTCCAGCTCATACACGCCGTTCCTTTTCCTTGCGATCGGCGTGATCGTATTGTGAGGCTCTCCTTCGGTCTCCGCAAACACGAATGCGGCCTCATCCGTGTACCCGCGCCATTTCTCCAGAATATGCTCCGCCAGGTCGATCAGACGGTTCTCATCTTTATGGCGAATGCGGATGACCGAAAGCGGCCATTCTACGATGCCGGCTTCCACATCTTCAAAACCCGGTATCATAAATTTCTCCTCATACGGCGCCCGCGCCATTGCAAATTCATAGTTTCCGCCCTGAAAATGATCGTGTGACAGGATCGAGCCTCCCACGATCGGAAGGTCCGCGTTTGAGCCCAGAAAATAATGCGGGAACTGTTTTACAAAATCAAACAGCTTAACAAACGTGCTTCTGTCGATCTTCATGGGCACATGCTGACTGTTAAATACGATACAGTGCTCGTTGTAATAAACATAAGGTGAATATTGGAAACCCCAGTCGCTGTTATTGATCCTGATCGGAATGACACGGTGATTCTGACGCGCCGGATGATTCATGCGGCCCGCATATCCTTCATTCTCCATGCAAAGCTGGCACTTGGGATAACTGCTCTGCTTTGCGTTCTTCGCCGCGGCGATGGCTTTCGGATCCTTTTCCGGCTTCGAAAGATTGATCGTAATGTCCATAACGCCGTACCGGCTTTGAACCTGCCATTTGACATCCTTTTTTATCCGCTCTCTCCGGATATAGTTCGTATCCTGGCTGAATTCATAGAATCTCTTTGTTGCTGCCGTTCCGTCCACGGAATACAGATCGCGGAACACTTTTATCACCTGACTCGGTCTTGGCGTCAGGATTCCCATAAGCCTCGTGTCAAAAAGATCCTTTGTCACGATGTCATCACTTTTCATGATTCCCAGCCTGAACGCTTCCTGCATCAGGTTTTCCAGAATATCCTCGAGAATGATCTCTTCACCGGAAATGTCCTGCTCCTTATAATCATCCTGTCTGAAAAGATCCAGATACTGATTGATGATATAGGTCCTGTCCTCTTCCCGGATCAGACCGGCCAGTATCCCATATTCCGTCAGTTTCCGGATCTCACCATATAAATTCATATGCTGCTACCTCCTAAGTACATACTGTACAAACGTTAAAGCCTTAGTCGTGATCATGAAAAATAACATCGGAGACGATGTTATTTTCATGATCACGGCTGTTAAAGAAAAGCCATGTGGTAAGTTTTTGTAATTTAGTCAAATACCCTGATCCCGCCGTATTTCCGTACCTTCAGCACACGGCAGGATCCTTTTCCGAATACATCGTCGATCTCTTCCCTGTATTCCTCCACCATCTCATCGGGGACAAACGCCTGTATCGTTCCCGCGAATCCTCCGCCGTGCACTCTTACGGCACCTTTGCCGCGCAGGACCTTCTCGCTGACCGCAAGCCCTATGGAAAGCCCCTGCTCGCGCACCTGATGAACGGCAAAAACATTCTGCAGGTATTTAAACGAAGAGTTTCCGGATCTTCTGATCAGGTCGCGGAAGCCTTCGAAATCATGCGCCTCCAGTTCCGTCCTCATCTCTTCGACCCGCTCGTTTTCAGAAAAATAATGCATGGCGCGAAGCACTGCTCTGTCACCGCATTCGCTGCGCAGAAGGGGAAGATCCTCATAAAACTGTCTGCTCTCTATCTGCCGCAGGACGTCAACGCCGTAATGCTCTGCGATTAGCTTCATCTCCGCGGGAATAGCCGCGTAATCCTCTGTCAGATCCGCATGGGATCCTTTGGTATCCACGATACAGAGGCTGTGCCCGAACTCTTCAAAATCGATGTTGACAGGCTTCACGACCGGCGCCTCTGTGTTTTCAAAATCAATGTAGATCAGCCCTCCCACAGAGCTGGCCATCTGATCCATCAGACCACAGGGCTTTCCGAAATATACATTCTCCGCATACTGTCCTGTTTTTGCCAGAAACACCGGATCCGGCTTCATATCATTATAGAGGCCGGAAAAGATCACTCCGATCAGGATCTCCAGCGCCGCGGAAGAAGACATTCCCGAACCGCCCGGTACATCGCTTGTGATGTAAGCCCGGAATCCTCCCGTCCGGTATCCTTCCTGTTTCAGTCCTGCAGCTACTCCCCGGACCAGTGCTTTCGTAGTTCCGAATTCGTTTTTCCGGACTGCAGTGTCCGAAACGGAGAGACTTATGATCGGATATCCGTCTGATTTGATCGTGATCATATCGTCATCTGTTTTCTGAACGACGGCGATCATATCCAGATTAACGGAGGTCGCCATGACCTTGCCCCGCTGGTGATCCGTATGATTTCCGCCTACCTCGCTCCGCCCCGGCGCGCTGTATATCTCTGCTTTCTGGGCGCCGAACAGATCTTCAAAATTTTTGATCGCTTCATCATACCGCCCCATCTGGCCGGGGATCATTTTTTCATCCACGTAAATCTCTGAAAGCCGCGCAAGCGCCGGCTCATCCGAAAGCATTTCCTTTAATTCTGTCGTTGATCTTGCCATTTTTTCCTCCATAAAAAAACCGGTGAATGATCCCGGTATATATTTCTTTCTGAATTGCGCAAAGGACGGCATCAAAGCATGGAATACCAGAGTATGATAAAAGCCGCCAGTTCCAGGATCAGCGCCGCGATATGACCGTACATGATCTTTTTATTTGCGGAAGAATATGATGCGATATGTACCGTTCCGTTATCCGAGACCCTGTAACATATCTCAAACTCTTTCCCGACAGTATATTTATCCGCCGCGTTTCCCGGCACGGTGATCTCTGATCTTTTCTCTTCGCCGTCGATCATATATGTCAGTATGACGTCCAGCGCCTTTTTTTCACGTTTTCCTGAGGGCACATGCTCCGTGACCTTTTCTACCACCGCGGTCGTCACATCCTTATATTCGGTCACGATGCGAAAGTATTGAAAAAAACGCGCGGCTGTAAATATCATGAACCATACGATAATAAATAAAGTCAGAAAGGACAGCATATCATTCCTCCAAAACAAAGTCCGCCGGCGGACATCAACTCTCCGGCTCCTCAATCCCGGGGGAGCGAACCGGCATATTTTCACCGGTCACTTCCCGCATATTTCATCCTCATAGTTAAATACATGATGCTCGAAAGCATTGATGATCATTGTGTCTTTATATTTTGTCCTTATGGGTACGTTCATTCCGTAATTACGGTGCACATGACCGTGCAGCATATATTTCGGACTGTATTTATCCAGAAGACCTGCAAAGCACACAAAGCCCCTGTGCGGCAGATCATCCATGTCGCCCAGCCTGTGCGCGGGAGCATGCGTCACCAGAACGTCGAAGCCGCCGTGATATTTGATCCGGAACCAAAGACGGCGGATCCTGGCTTTCATCTCCTTTTCCGTATACATATACGTCCCTTTTTCGTTGTATCTGTAGGAGCCTCCCAGCCCCAGGAAGCGGACTCCCCTGTACTCAAAGATCTGATCTTCGATGCATACACAGCCTTCCGGCGGCGCTTCCTCAAAAGCATCGTCATGGTTTCCGCGAACATACAGAAGAGGACATCCGGCCATCGTTACCAGAAATTCCAGATATTCCCGGCTCAGATCCCCGCACGCCACGATCAGATCAAACTCTTTCAATCTTCCCGGCTGATAAAAGTCATAAAAGTATTTGGATTCCACATCAGCAACCGCCAGAATTCTCATAATTACCTCAAATCCTTCTTTACCTGTTCAATTCCGGTAATGTCCACTATCTCTTTGGATCCTTCATCCAGCTCATCATATCCGGGGATCGCACCGACCACATTTTCCTCCAGGTAGTCCATATTTATCACATCCTCCACCCGCAGAGAATGATTCATGGTCTCCCAGTTGATCCTGCCGCCATCCTCCGTTTCCGGATTATAGAACGGTCTGCATATTCCGGTGCAGACAGCTTTTCTCAGGACTTCCGCCATATATCGAACGCCCTTTGGCAGCCTCTCCGCGTAGATCATATCGACTACTCCGGCGGACATGCCCCAATAGTAATTCAGCGACCTGTTCGTCTTTTCATCCTCACTCTGAAACGTTCCGTTCAGAATACTCTCCAGGATCAGCTCGTAATATCTGCCCCAGTTCCATACAGGCAGCGCCATGGGCAAAATATCACCGTCCTTCACATATGTAAGCCCAAACAAAGGCTGTTCCCATTTTTTCCTCTTTACATCGTCTCTGAAGGAAATCAGGCTGATCCCTCTGCTCTTAAGCTTTTCCGTTGTGGGCCCGATGCCCCCGTTGACAGAAGACCATTCCAGATATACCTTTGCTCTCGGGTTCACCATCTGTACGCCTCTGGCAAAAGCATTGATCTCCGCTATGTTTCCGTAGATCGGATATTTACAGACATACCCTATCTTCTGTTCCTCACAGATGGCTCCTGCAATGGCGCCGGTTATAAATTTTGCCTCATAGGTCCTCGGATAATATGTCCTGATATATCTGTGCGGCGTATTCAGAGAACAGTTCAGGATCGGTATCTCAGGAAATTTCACCGCGGCTTTGAGACATCCCTCGTTCATCTCTGTCGCGGTAGCAAACACTACCGTCGCTCCCTGCTCTATGACTGCGCTGATCGCCTCCTCCGTACTGTTCTTTTCCACATGCATGCAGGAAATGGTCTCGATCCTGTCTCCGAACTTTTTCTGTACCTGCCGGCGTCCCAGTTCATGCTGATTGCTCCACCCCAGCGTTTCAGGCGTTTCCCGGTACAGAAAAGCCGCCTTCTGTTTTTTTAATACTCGTATGGACGGAATGATCTTCTTTTTCTTTTCCTCCGGGTCAAGCTTGACCGCCAGCGGCTCTTCTTCCTGCTGAAGGGCGATCTCCTTCCATATCCGGAAAAGCATCCACTGCATATCCTGCCTTGAAACATTATCCAGGGAGGTGTATCCGTAAAAATCCAGGAACACCAGCAGCGCGTCGCCGACCGTAGATCTCAGATGCTCTCCCCCGGCGTCTGTATATGCTTTTTTGAAAAGATAATATACCGTCGCGAAATGCCTGCCCTCTTCCTCGGTCCATATGTCCTTTGGTCCTTTGCCCAGATAATTTAACAGTTTTCTGTATGATCCCGTTTTGGAAAACTCTATAAAATTGATCCTGCTGTATTTATAAAACTCTGTAAATTCATAATAAATCTCAACTTCCCGGCTTCCGTCTCTTTTGGGAAGGATCCTCGTCACGTTCGCGGCGATGGTCACCGCGCCGAAATATTTCAGTACGCTGACACGTTTATTCCCTTCCTCCACATAATACCGGTTCATGTATTCATAAACTTTTACCGGATCTCTGATGCCTTCCTTCAGATGACTTGCGCAAAGCCGTTCCCATTTCTGTGCAAACTCTGAATACTCATCCGCGATCGGCATAAAGTTTCTGGCAAAGCTTGTAGTTCGGCCGGCGGTCTTTGTTCCCGCAATGAACTCCACGGGGATCTGTACGAGTCCCAGATCGACTCTCGAATACGCTTTGTTTTCCGGGATAATATCATCAAGTATCGGAAGATAGGGTGATTCCCCCCGTGAAACACTCTGACGATATTGTTTACGCCCCGCTTTCAGGGCACTCGTATATTCACGCTCCATAGTAACGCCTCTCATTTGAAAAAAAACAGCCGCCCCGGACCACCGGAGCGGCTTATCTGCGGCTCTTAATTATTCATAAGATCAGAAATCATATGTCTTGCATTTTGGCGCATGCGCTTCTACAGACTCCGCATCATACCATATCAGATTATTGCTTGTCTCTTTGTCAAACAGCTGGATCAGCTTCGGTTGGGTGGTAAAATTAACTTTGTCGCCGATGGATACGTCTCCCTCCAGATCGACCGTCTGAAGTACCATGACCACGTCGTCTCCGTTGCAGTCTACATGAAGGTTTACTTCTGATCCGAGCATCTCGGATACCTCTACGATACCTGTCAGATCTCCCTTGCCGATCGATACATGCTGAGGACGTACTCCGCAGATGATATCGCAGGGCTGCTGTCCGTTCTGGCGCAGGGCCTTCTGCTGGAAATCGCTTAATTTAAAGGATACGCCTTTGACGTTTGCGTAATAAACGCCGTCTTTCAGCTCCAGCTTACAGTCGTCGAAGAAGTTCATGACCGGCATGCCGATAAAGCCTGCTACAAAAAGATTTACCGGGCGGTCAAAAAGATCCTGCGGCGTACCGATCTGATTTACAAATCCGTCCTTCATGATCACGATCCGGTCGCCGAGCGTCATTGCTTCGGTCTGATCGTGGGTTACATACATAAATGTAGTGTTGATCCTGTGACGGAGCTTGATGATCTCGGCACGCATCTGGTTACGAAGCTTTGCGTCCAGATTTGAGAGCGGCTCGTCCATAAGGAACACCTTCGGATCACGGACCATAGCCCGTCCGATCGCCACACGCTGTCTCTGTCCGCCGGAAAGAGCTTTCGGCTTCCTGTCCAGATACTGTGTGATATCAAGGATCTCCGCTACCTCGCGGACTTTTTTATCAATATCTTCCTTCGGCGTTTTTTTCAGCTTCAGCGCGAACGCCATATTATCGTACACTGTCATATGCGGATACAGTGCGTAGTTCTGGAATACCATTGCGATATCGCGGTCCTTCGGAGCGATATCATTGCAAAGCTTTCCATCGATATAAAGCTCTCCTCCCGTAATTTCTTCCAGACCTGCTACCATTCGGAGCGATGTGGATTTTCCGCAACCTGACGGTCCGACGAGCACGATAAATTCCTTATCGGCGATCGTCAGATTAAAGTCATGCACAGCCGTTACCTTGTTGTCGTACACCTTCTTAATGTCTTTGATAATTACTTCTGACATATTTCTTAAATCCTGACATCAAAGCCTCCGCTAAAGATGCCTCGCAGAACCCCGAGCTTCCCGGGGAACGCATTACGACAGGTCTCCACACTGCCGCACCGTGGATTCAACGGTCATCCTCCTTTTTTGCATGTCCACAGGCCATTTTGTGGAGTGGCACAGTGTCATGGAATTATTTAATACGTAAATTTTACCAATATGCCGATTTACCAAATATGGTATTTTGTATAAAACTACTGTTAGAATGTGTGGTCTCCATGAATTACTCTCCTTTTTTTACATGTCCCGGCAACAAAAAACGGAACTCACCTCCGTCCCCGGTTCCAAAAAGCGGAACCCGCCTCCGTCCCCGGTTTCACAGGCCGTCGAGCTTCTTCAGGTCGTCCAGTATATCTTTTTCGTCGGCCTTCGGATCGTACATTTCCGCGTCCTCCGATTCGCTTTTGGGAAGAAATTCCTCAAACTGTCTGAGCAGCAGCGTGGATCCGAGCATTGCGATGGCGCCGAAACCGAACATGCACCACAGGAACGCGTAAAGCGGAAGATTCTGAATATCTGAGTACGTCAGCACCAGTGGAAAAACATTAAAAAACAGGATCACAAGCGACCTCAGAGGCCTCCTCAGGGCAAAAAACCAGCCATTACGGATCAGGTGCGGGATCGTGTCGGAAAAAGCCGCCATAACAGGCATCAGAAAACAAAACGAAATAACTGCTGCCAGAATGATCGCCCAGACCCCCAGACTTACCAGCTCCATAACGCCGCCGGCCTCTCTGCAGATCCGGAGATCCAGATACAGGACTCCCATGACTGCGGCGAAGGCAAGCCACGATATCGTACCCTGTCTGAAATTTCCTTTAAAACCTGACCAGAATTCCTTAAAAGGATTCAGAACGCCGTCTCCGCGAAGCGTCTTCAGCATAACGTGATAAAGCGCGGCAATACCTGCCCCTATCGTAAAGAACGGAATACTGAAAACTATAAACATCAGATTTGCTCCGATGATAATCCCCGCTTTCGTCATAAATTTCCCAAAAAAACTATCATTATCCAGAAATCCATGCAATAATGACGACACTTTTAAACCTCCCCGTAAATATAATCCAGAAAAGCTTCCACCTCATCCACATGCTCTGAATACGCCCCTATTCCCAGTGCGCAGGTGTCCGTATAGATGTGATATTCGGTCATAAGGACACTGTCGCTGATGTCAATGCCCACAGGTACCGGCCCGTCGCCGTATTCCTCGTCAAAAGGCTCGCTGTATAAAAACCTGTCTCCGTATTTTTCTTTGATGCCGGCACATTTCTCCGAATCAAGATCCAGAAGACGCCCGCTCCTGCCCAGTGCTGTCAGCGAATCCTTTTCCATGGTGACTACATCCAGTGTTCCTCCTTCTGTGTATGCCGTAAAGCTCTCGAAGTAACTGTTTCCCGTCACATTTTTGCTGTAGTCAAAATAGGATGAATTGTTAAAGACCACATTCTTTTCATCCAGATCAAACCCCATTCTGTCCACGTAATCCTGCCAGAATTCGGACCCGCTGCCTACATCCGCGTACGTATTCGTAAACATGATGTAGATCCAGTTGTCGGTAACAGCGAAGAAAAACCTCTGAATAAAAAAGACAGTAAATATCACCGCCGCAAGGATCCCTATGATCCACAGCTTATAGTAATCCCATATATATTCCGCCTTCGCCTTACGGCCGTGTATCCCGGCGATCTTTTCCCTTTCCTTTTCAAAATTACTTTTCATTATCCGTACTCCATCCGGATCGCGCTCTTCATGTTTGATTCAATACCCGCCGCCTATAGGCGGCGGACTCCCCATCTGAGTTGAACGTTCACACGATTTCTCCTCCACAAAACGCGGCTCCATGGGATCACTCTTTGTAAGCCCGTTATGACACTTTGACAAAATGGATCTGCAGCGCCGCGTAATCCCCGATCACCCACGGGAAGGTAAATCCTCCGTACATCAGCGCTTCTCCCGTAAATTCCTGATCGTCCGCCTCAAAGCGCCTGCCCATCTCTTCGCTTCCGAAGTACAGAAACGGAGATTCCGGGAACTGCTTTGTTTTATAAGCCAGCTGGTAAACGCCTTTCGGATCGAGGCCTTTCAGGTGAATGTGCATCAGGGCCGGATTTGGCTGCGGATCCGTTACGACCAGATTCACCTGTACCTCCACCTGATCCTCGCTGACGAACTCCCACGCCTCAAAGGATTTCTTTTTGATCTCGCTGAGCCGGTAATATCGTCCGTTCGCGATCAGGTCATAGTTTGCCTTGTAGGCGTGGATCTGATCTCTGATATCCTCCTTTTCCTTTTCTGACAGAAGGCCGGGATCAAGCTCATACCCGAAGGTCCCGGACATGGCCACGACGGCACGCGTGTGCAAAGGCGTGCTCCGTCCTGTCTGATGATTCGGAGATGCGGACACATGCGCTCCCACCGTACTTGTGGGATATCCGAAAGATGTCCCGTACTGTATATTCAGACGGTTGATCGGATCTGTATCATCCGAACACCAGATCTGCGGAGAATAATACAGGATCCCCGCGTCATAACGCGCGCCTCCGCCTGAACATCCCTCAAACAGAATGTCCGGGAACTCTGTCGTAAATCTTTCCAGCATATCATAAAGCCCCAGCACATAACGGTGAGCTGTTTCTCCCTGATCCCGTATTTCCGGCGACCTCGAATACAGATCGCAGATGGAACGGTTCATATCCCATTTGACATAGTCCGCGCCGATGTCGCGAAGGACTTCCGCTATCTTTTCATAAATATGATCGCGTACTTCTTTCCGCGCGATATCCAGCACCAGCTGGTTCCTTGAACGGATCGGTTTTCTCTCCGGCATGGCCATGACCCAGTCCGGGTGCGCCCTGTAAAGATCGGAATCTTCATTAACCATTTCCGGCTCGATCCAGATCCCGAATTTCAGCCCTTTTGCCTTGATCTTTTTTACCAGTTCCGCCAGACTTCCGCGGAGTTTTTCCTCATTGACGAACCAGTCCCCAAGGCCGGCGTCGTCGCTGTTGCGCTTACCGAACCAGCCATCGTCCAGGACCAGCATGTCGATCCCCAGACCGGCAGCTTCATCCGCCAGCGCCAGAAGTTTCTCACTGTTAAAATTAAAATATGTAGCCTCCCAGTTATTTAAAAGCACCGGCCTTGGGGAAAGCTTATACTTTCCTCTGCAAATATGGTGACGTATCATTCTGTGATAGTTATAGGACAGGCAGGACAGTCCTTCATGCGTGTAGGTCATCATTACCTCGGGCGTGTGAAAAACCTCTCCGGGCTCCAGAGTCCATGCGAAAGAATCATCCTGGATCCCCATGACGACCCTGACGCTCTCGAACTGGTCTTTCTCTACCTCTGCCTTAAATCCGCCTGAATATACGAGCATGAAACCATAACAGCTTCCATGATCCTCATCCGCCTTTTCATCACACAATATGATGAACGGATTCTGCTGATGACTGGATGTTCCTCTGTTTGATCCCACTGTCTGAACGGAGTGCGAAAGCGGATTTCTCTCCGTCTGCTTCTCCAGGGCGTGTTTTCCGTGAAAATGTATCAGATCCCAGTTTCCGTAGGGAATATCCAGGCACATTGAGGACGCCTTTAAAAGTTTCATGGTCCCGCCGCCTCCATTGATCATGCGGGCAGCCCGCGTGATCATGTCCGTCTCCTCAAATACTCCGTAAAGAAGCTCAAGCCGCAGTTTTGTCACAGGATCCTCCATCGTCAGGATCAGCGTCTGTACTTTCTTTTTTTCATCGCCATTGTAGGACGCCGGCATACCCGGAATGGAATATTTATCATCCCTTATCTCATATTTCAAATAGCGGAAATCCGCCCCGCGGCTTCCGTCCCCGTTCAGCACCGCAATGCTGTTTATGCGGTAATCTCCCACGCCGTAACCGGTAAATTCCTGCGGAAGCGTGTTAAAGGAGACCGTGCGGTCCGGATATACGTTATCCGGATTGCCCGCGCAGGCTCTGTCCACTGTCATATGGATATAGCTCATATCCACGTCGTCTATCTTCTGCCCATAATAAAGATGTTGAAGAAATCCATAATCATCTATCTTCATCTGATAGCTCGTGTTTGCTGTGCTCAGTGTGAATCTCTTCTGTCTGTCATCATATCTAATGGCCATAACTACTACCTCGTCAAAATCAGCAAAATATTGGGCTGTTAATATATAAAAACTTCCCACATGACATTTCTGAAACAGTCTTATCATGAAAATAACATCTCAAGGACGCTCCCGCTTCTGTCTTGCAGGCAGCGG
>OCVV011316778.1_pt1 | contig 22205 bp, 11 predicted proteins | sample 1539721 | NCBI WGS metagenome assembly OCVV01 (sample SAMN02144230, study PRJEB22623) | gut metagenome | biome: sheep rumen | host: Ovis aries | place: New Zealand
CGACAAAACAGTAATGGAAAACATTATCCGAAAAGAAGTGTATCACTACCATGAAGTAAAATCAGACTGTCCGAGCGTTATTGATAATCTTTGGAGGATTATAAATGCGATTGAAACTAAAAACATGATTACCATAACCTACTTCAAGATGAACCGTGACGAGGTAAAGCATAAGATAAAACCCGTAGCCGTGATGTTCAGCGAATACTATTTTTACATGATAGCTTATAAATCTGATGATAAAAATTTCAAGCCAATATATTTCAGGGTGGACAGAATTTCCGCAATAACCGAACACCGTGAAAAATTTCAGCTTGAAAGAAAATATGACTTTGACGAGGGCGATTTGCGTGAAAAAAATCAGTTCATGTTCCCTGGGGATAATATAAAGATAAAATTTGAGTTCACAGGGCTTTCAGTGCAGGCTGTACTTGACAGACTTCCTACCGCAAAAATCACCGAAAAGGACGGCAATAAATACACTATCGAGGCAGAAGTAAACTATGGACGTGGAATCATAATGTATCTGCTTTCGCAGGGAGCATGGGTTAAAGTTCTCTCCCCTGCTCCGCTGATTAATGACATCAGGGCGGAACTGGACAAAATATACAATTACTACACATAAAACAGCAAAAAATCCGTCAGGTATATTCTGATATATTTTTTAACAAGACATACATATGTCTGCCATGATATGTATAATGAATTGTGACAGTTAAATATTTATATTTTCAGGAGGAATTAAAATGAAATTTATCAGAATTATGACAGCAATAATTTCAGTTTCACTTGCAGTCTCTGAACTTATTACACTAAATTCAAATGCCGATTTTAAAATTGGTGATTTGGACGGTAACGAAATTATCAATGCATCAGATGCATCACTTGTGCTTAGTGAATATGCTGCTCTGTCCACAGGAAAAGAATCTATATTAACTTTGGAACAGAAAAATATATCAGACATAAACAATGACGGCTTTATTGACTCTGTAGACGCTTCAAAAATTCTTAGTTACTATGCCTATCAGTCAGCAGGCGGCAGCATTAACTTTGAGGAATATCTCAATAACCCCGAATATGATATGAAATATCCGAAAATTACAAGTTCTTCCGTTGAAGCTTCCGCCAGTGTAGGGACTATATACATTTCAGGTAATTATGATTATGTTGAGTACAAAATTTATAACAACAATGACAGCAACAGTTTTAACGGTTCGGGAAATTTGTCCAATATACAATTAAGTCCCATTGAAGATTTCAATACATCTGATATCACATGGTATGCAAAAATAACACCTTATTTCAATGACGGAACAGCAGGTTCTTCAAAGATTGTAACAATTCCCGCCGAAATGACTGCAAAGCCTGAAGTTACATTGGGATATGTAAAGACTTACCGTGATGTTGAAGGCACTAAGAGTTTGCTTTATATTGACGGAAACTATGACTATGTTGAAGTTAATGCTTATAGTACTTACGGTGGTGACAAAAACAGTTTTTACAGTTCTGTTCGTTCAAACAAGGGAGAATCTGACCCTATAACCATGACTTCAAATGCTCTGGGAATGTCTGAAAGTAAATATCTTTTTGCAGATGTTACTCCTTATTTTTCATCAGGAAAAGCAGGAGAAACTGTAACATACCAGTTCCCCGAAAAAATAACTGTGACAGGTCAGGAATATAAAATGTTTTACAGAGATTTGGTTGCAAGTTATAACAGCAGTACAACAAGAGGTTCAAGCAGCGGATTATTCAGTAAAGCATACAACAAATATGCCCTCATCTTCATCAACAATGACAATATACCCGAACTGCTTGTCACAAACAGTCAGTCAGGTGCAGGTGTTCTATACACTGTTGTCAATGATGAACGTGGCATTCCTGCTTTGAGACAGGTTCACTACTGGGAATATTCAAGAGATGCTTCCATTGAACGTTATATGGAAAAGCAGAATATGTTCATAACATTTGCGTGTCCAAGCTCATGGTCAATTACTTATACAAGCATAAACAAAATTCTTGAGGACGGTTCAGGTCAGAGAGTTCAGACAGCCAATTATGACGGTTGGAGCGGTACAGAAAAATATTACATTGACAATGTTCAGGTAAGCAAATACGTCTATGATAATTTCATACAGACAACTAATAACAATGCCATAAATGTATATGACATTCTTTCAAGCTACTCAGATGTAATGGCTAAACTTTCATAACAAGATGCTCAGTATTTCTAATAGTAATAAAGTCACGCTTGATTAACATAAAGTGAAAAAAGAGCCTCCCATGGTATAATAGAAACCATAGGAGGCTTTGTTATGGCAAGAAATTACAGTCACATACAGCATAATGATTAACATTAAAAAATCGGTGCTGTTCATTCCGTACAGCCTTTATTTCAATTTTATTCTGTATGCATAGTCAAAACTTTTTCCGCTTTCAAGCTTAACCGCATGGGATTTTTTTGAGAGTTCAGGTTCATCGTTATCAAAATCTGTCGGTACAGATGTCCACGGTTCAAGGCATATAAATTCAGCATCATTGTTTCCTGTCGCAGACCATACAGTTATACAGTCTGACTGCGGAAATTCAAGAATTACAGCGTGTTCTGACTTTTCAGATTTAAGGGAGATTATATGCGAATCAGGGGACGGCTGAATTATGGAATCATAGTCAAAAAGTGACCTGCTTACAGGGAGTATGTGACCGTCAACAAGTTCCTTTACCTCCATACCGTTCTGATGATTTAACTTTTCTGATTTTTCATATTCGATATAATAATCCGAAAATTCGCCCTCATTATTTATCGGACAATTGAATGCAGGGTGTCCGCCAAGATAAAAATATATCGGCTTATCATCAGTATTTTCAACAGTATTCCTTACCTCAACACCGTCATCATAAATCTGATATGCAACTTCCAGACGGAATTTAAACGGATACTGCGACATAGTTTCATCATTGTCTTTCAGTTCAAAGGCAATTTCATTTTCAGTTTTACGCACAAAAGAAAACTCCATATCACGGGCAAAGCCGTGATTTGCCTTCATCATGTATTCTTTCCCGTCAACAAGATATTTTTTATCTTTCGGAGAACATATAAACGGAAAAAGAATCGGTGCATAGCGTTTCCATGCATCTCCGCACTGCCAGAGATATTCAATTCCATTAAATTTCAGTGAATGAAGTTCAGCACCAAAAGTATCAGCCGAAATTGAAATATTTTCATTTTTGATTTCATAAATCATAGTATTCACACTCTCTTTCTAAAAATAATTTATGCCAGTTCTGAACCTGTATCGTCTGCAAAAAATGATATCTGCACACCGTCCTCCAAAGCAAAAACGTAAATCATAGTACCCTCGCCGACAGGATTTCCGCTCCATACTGCATAATCATACTGCGTTTCATCTGGACTGCCATACATTTCGGATAATTTATTTATCCAGAAATCATAATTGTTTACATCTGAATCAAAGTAATTTATTCCCACAAGTCCGAGACTTGTAAAGCAAAGCACACTGTCACAATTTTTGCCTAAATAGCGGACATTTTCATATTCCATGATTAATTCCCACGGCTGACCCGATTCTTCTGTGCGGTACTCATAAAGCTGAGAATAGCGTGACATTTTCGCACGTTCACTTTCGGGACTGCCGTAAAATTCAAGTCCGTTAATTAAATAATCTTCCGAATTATCTTCTTCAACAGTTTGAATTTCAGTGACCGCAGTTGTAACCGAGGCAGTCAAAGCCGTTGAAACTGTTGAAGAATTATTTGTAACTGCCGTTACAGTTGATGTACTGCCGAAAATACTTCCCTGCACTTCATTGTTTGTATTATTATTTGGATTATCATTATTATTCGGATTATCGGAACTATAAATTACAGTCCCGTTTTCATCGGTTACGACAGAAAAATTATCTGTTGAAACAGTTGTACTTGTCTGTTCACTGACCTGATTTGAAGAAACAGTCGTGGAACTGTAATTCTGCGAATAATCCGAAGGAGTTACGGGAACTATCGGGGTACGGATTTCGGGTGCGGGGATATTTCCGCCATAGGATTTATCAGGCGAATCCGCAGATGCATAAAATGATACCTGTACGCCCTCTTCAAGGTTAAAAAGATAGACAGCCGTATCCTTGCCGAGCGGATTTTCATACCATGAAGCCATTCCGCTGCTTTCCTCTGTGGGGTAGCCGTATTCGTTTTCGAGAACGCTGAACCAGTCTTTATAATTTTTATTTTTATCAATGTCATGATAATTGAATCCGACAAGCCCGTTCTCCGTAAAGCAAAGCGTCAAATCGCAGTCCGTTTCAAAAAGAGAAATATCCTCATAATCCTGCATATTCTGCTTGATTTTCTGTTCATTCTTTTCACGTTCTGCGACTAATTTTTTGCCGTTATCGGTTAATTGATTTTTAATTTCGTCATAATTTCCAAACCATTCAAGACCCATTAAGGGTGAAAGAGCATTTTCTGAAATTTCCGAACAGCCGACAAGAGAAAATGCAAGAAAACAAACTGTTAAATATATTAATTTTCGCATTTTTCCTCCTAATCAATTCTCTGCGCCCTGACAGTAACTCTTGTTCTGCCGTCAAGTGTACAGGTGAAAAGTGTCAAATCCCATTCGTTTTCACTTCCCCTGAACATACTGTCAGCGTCATAACCGCTTATATATTGCGTATTTACCACATTATAGCCATAGGTTTTCCCGTCACAGTCGGTGAAATAAATTTCGTCACCTGAATTAAGATTTCCGATTTGTCCGAAATGGTTATTATAATTATGTGCAGCTATTATCATATTATTATCCTGCGGATTTCCGCTGTAAAGACAGGGCGAAATCTGCAAACTCGGATAACTCCAGCCGTCCAGAACAGGCAGTTCAATCCCAAGTGAGGGAAGCGAAATATAACCGACATAATAATATTCATTGACGGTTATGTAGGTGATTTCGGGATATTCTGACTGTGCATCTTCGCCGTAAATTTTTTCTTTTTCTTCGGGATTTTCGTTTTTATCCTCATCATATGGCTTGAAAATATCTTCTTCGGGAATATCATAATCAAAAACGCTGACATTTTCATCGGGTGGTTCAGGTATTAATTTTTTCAGTTCAGATAAATTTTCCTGTGATATTTTATACGCCTTTTCGCTTTCCATGAAATTATGCAAACAAAGGAACAATGCCGAAATTATCAGCATTGTTCCTGTTGCTATAAATATTTTATATAGTCTCATTGTTTTCCTTTTTCGGCTTTAATTTTATTCCCATGAATATGAATATTACTCCGCCCAGCGACAAGGGAATTACAGGCCACCATAACTGACCCGTCTGAGGGAGACTTCCTCCGCCTGAATTGTTTCCGCCTCCGCTTACAGAAGTTGTAACTGTTGTTGTGGTTGAAGATGATGTGGTACTGCCTGAACTTCCAGATTCTTCGGTACTCGAAGACGAAACATCTGTGTTGTTGGAAACAATTTCGGTAGAAGTAGTCTGTGTATCCGTTGAATTGTCCTTATCATTTGTAGTCTGAGTTGTAGCAGTTGTAGTGGTATCTGAATCATCATCACCGCCGACATCAGGTGTCTGAGTGGTAGTAGTTGTTGTTGAAGTAGTTATCTGGTCATCGTCCCAGTCGATAGAGATGTCGGGATTATATGTATTTTTTATAAGGTACTGCTTTGAATTAAATTCAATGCTGACAACATATTTTCTCGGAATTTTACGTTCAACAACATTCCATGAAGCCAACGGGTCATTTGATACCCAACTGTATTCCCAGTCATTTTCCTCACTGAGAATAACTGTTTCGACAAATTCCCCGTCCCTGTACAAATCGACTGTTATATCGACAGGGCGCATTTCATAAGCATCATCATTATCAATCCAGACTTTTTTCACTTCATATGCAACATCACTCGCACTGAAAACTGATGTCCTGTAAAACTTCGGAAAAACAGTCTGTTCAGAAGAATCTGCAATTTCAATAATAACAGGTGAAGGTCTGTAAGAATAATTTCCACGCTGTACTCTTTTGCCGCTTGCAAGATAAACTCCCTTTTCAAGCCCTCTGAAAGAAACATCTCCGTTTTCATCGGTAACTCCCGAAACAATCGGAGTATACTGAAAAGCCATTGCATAACCTTCAAGGACAGTTGCAGATGACCTTAAATTTTCAGCGGACAAATCCCGCAAATCCACGGAATATCTTTTGAAATCGCCTGTAAGGACAATCTGCCCGTCAATTCTCTCGCCCACACGGTAAATATTCCATTTCATATCAGGAATCTTGACGTTTTCATCAACACAAGAAAGCGTTACAACCGTATCAGCCGCAAAAACTTCATCTGAAAGCGGTAAAAGACAGGCGAAAAATGCCATGATACAAACAAATATAATATTTTTAACTTTCATTGTCATTATCACGCCTTTCCTTTGGTAATTTATTTATTATATATCTGTCAATCGTTATATTTTTTCTGTATCTTCCGTTGATATTCCAGTAAATCAGCAGGAAAGCCACAAGTATTGCAAGAACTATTCCAAAAACTTTCATATTATCAACCTGCATTGCATCAGCGGAAACTTTTACCTGTCTGTCATAAACAGTCGCTATGCGGTGCGCCCTTATCAGTAATCTGTGACTGTTTATGCCGTAGGGCGTGCAGGTCATAAGCGTTACATAGTCTTTATTCGGGATAATAGAAAGTTCCTGCGTTTCAGTCGGCAAAATGACAAGTATTTTCTCGACCTCATAGGTAAAAACTTCATTCAGAATATTTACCGTGAAAATATCTCCCTCAACCATTTTATCCAAATCGGTGAAAAGCCTTGCACTCGGCAGACCTCTGTGTCCCGAAATGACCGCATGAGTATTCGCTCCGCCGACAGGCAGGCTTGAACCCTGAATATGCCCTGTTGCTATCTGCAAAACTCCCTCGCTTGTGCCGTGATAAATCGGAAGTTCAACATTGATGTTCGGTATCGAAATATAGCCCATTATTCCCGTTCCTGAGACATTCAGGATATCGTTGTACCCCTCAATTTCATCAAAGTCACTGAACGGCGCAAATAATTTTGCAAGCTTGTTATTGTATTCATGTGCCTGAGCGAGCATTTCCTCAGCCTTGCCGTCATCAAGCTGTGCGACAGCCTCTTTATAGCTTGCAACAGCCCTTGTCTGATGACGCAGATTCCACCAGTTTGAAAAAGTCGGATATAACATCACGGAGAGACCCACAAGAAAAATAAAAGCAAAAACAACTGTTGAAATATCAAGTTTTTTCTTCATATCTTCTCCTTGTGGATTTCTCCCTGATGCCCGCCCCGAAGGGCGGGGACAGGGTTAATTAAACTGTGAAATTAATTTATTATTCTTCTTCTTTTCTTGAACGCTTCTTGGATACGAGATAAACTGCTGCGAGAGTTGCTGTTATGCCGCCGCCTGCGATGAAGAGTTTAGTACCCATACCACCTGTGCTGGGGAGAGATGTGCTCTTGCTGTTCTGGATAACGCCTGCAACACCGCCATTTGTACCACGAGCGTTCTCTCTAGGAGTTACATTGCCAATGGAAAGAACGTCCATATCTTCACCAGCAAGTGTACCCTTGATAGCATATTTTGTCTCATCTTTAATCCATTCATCTTTTTCTTTCAGTGCATCAGATGCGGTACCGCTCCATGCCTGATCGTTGACAGTATTTGCAGTCAGAACAAGTGCAAAATTAGCAGCATCGCCACTGGGAGTGGGATATCCCTCAGGAGCTTTTGTTTCAGTGAGGGTGTATGTACCGTCATCAAGACCAACGAGTTTGAAGAGACCATTTGCATCAGATTTAATAGTGGTTGTAACACCGCTTGTGAGTGTCTGGTCTGCAACTGTATAAGTGCCGTCACCATTGTCAATGAACTTGATTACTGCGTCACTACTGTTCTTTAATGTAAATTCAGCACCCTCAAGGTTCTGTTTTGTATCAGCATCTATTTTGTTGATATCAACTTCATATGTGAATACAATTACCTTGTCCTCAGGTGTGGTATCTGTACCCTGTTCATCAGTAGGTGCCTCTGGCTGGTCATTGTTAGTAACAGGATTATAATCGGTATTAGGATTATGAGAATATGTCAAATCAACCTTGTTCTCCTGACCGTCGAGACCAATAACAGCATCTGCATTCAGCTTTGCCGAGTAATTAACTGTAACAATCGTGTCCTTATCAACATTTGCATAAGCCTTGATGTTCTCAAAGGAAACAGTCAGCTTACCATTAGTTGAATCCCATGCCACACGGCAGTTACCGTCAGTACCCTTATCCTCAGTTCTTACAGGCACAGCAGGAGTATCAATGACAGTTTTCGACTTGATATAATCACTCACGTTCTTATCTGATGTGTAGCCCTTTGCAACCAGTGCTCCGCCTTCTGCCGTGAGGGTGTTCCAGTTAGTCTGTACATACTCTAACTTCTCTTGATCACTCTTAGAAGCCCAGCCCTCAACTGCGGAAAGAGCATCATTAATTTGTGTCATAAACGTAGATGTTGCAATCAGTTCAGTGTGCGTTACCGCAGCAATTGCATTAGTATTTTCCGTTAAATAACCCGATGCAAGTTCGTACTTACTTGTTGTACTATTCCAAGTAAATGTCATAGCATCATTTGTGCCAACCTTTACTGTAACACTCTGAGGCTGGTCAAACTTATTGGAAAGTGTATCAGTAAACAGATAGTAGTATGCATCATAGTCAGCGAGTGTCTCAGGCATAGAACCATAAAGCTGGAACGGAACATTACTGCCAATGCAATAGTCGGCTACATCATTCCACTTGTCGCTATTCACAACTGCATTCTGAAGAGCGGTCTTGGTACCAGTATAATCAGTAGTTGTCTTTGCATTCTCCTGAACCTTCTTAATAACCTCAGGGTAAGACTTCTTCGGAACAATCTTAATGCCATTTGTATCCTTTGTGCCATTAACCTTGAGGATAAACTTGGAAACAGCATCAGGCTTGTCATTTCCAGATGTCGAGTCAGTAGTAGGGGTATATGAATCAGTAATGAGATAATAACCTTCTGCAAGATCAGCACCATTTGAAATATCAGTACCGTTAGTAGATGCCAGTGCTGTACCCATAATCTCTGCGAGTTCCTCTGCCTTAGCTGTACCATTTCCGACATCTGTCAAAAACTGAGCAAGAGCAGATGCTTTCTGCGCATCTGTCGGAGTTGCACCAAGTGCATCAATAACATCACCAATCGACTGCCCAAAATCATCATCAACCTTGTATGCACGGAAACCTGAATTATTCAGAAGTGTATCTGCGGCAGTACCCAAGCCAGTTACCTTCAGCTCATAGTCAGCATCATCCGTAGAGCCTTCTGTTTTACCGGATTTCAGCGTCCAAGTACCCGTTAATATCTGATACGCTTGGTACTTATGTGTTGCATTATCCTTGTCAGGTGTCACATTTGTCACATTATTTGCCATAGAGCCATCTTTTACAACAGAAACTGCAACATCTGCTGCGCCTGCGTTCATCATTGTGGGAGCTACCATTGTTGCTGCGAGTGCCATTGCTGCGACCATAGCCGCAAATCTTCTTGTCTTTTTCATAATTAAATCTCCTTTAAAATAATTTTGTCGTTGTTCGGGGTGTTTCACCGCACCCCGAACGAGGTTTATATTCGTCTGAGCTTTATCATATGCCGTGAGTTTAATCATTCATCTGACCACCTCCGGCGTTTGATTGTAACATATCCCACTGCACTGAGCATAAGCAGTATTCCGCTTATTGTGTAATAAAGCGTTGTGCCGCTGCCGCCCGATTCGGGGAGTTCTGCTGATTCAGGGGTCTGATTCAGCGTATTTTTGATTTTAATTAAAGCATCACCGCTCTGTGAAGCGTTTATGCTGTAATCTGTTTCGTCATCATTATCCTTGAAAGAATAACTTGCCTTATAGCCGTCTGCATCGCTTATTTCCTCTGCCCAGTAATAGTAATTTGCAACCGTTCCGTCAGATTTGATATAATACTGCGGGAGTTCGGAAACTGCAATCTGCCAGTTATCGGAAGCCTTTACTGTTTTGTCGATGTAGCCGTGTTCAGCAAAGCTCAGTTCTTCCTGCGGTGTTATGGCTGATTGTGTTGAATTTTCAGATGCTCCAAGCTTTGCGGCAAGAAGTTTTGCTGCACCAAGTCGGAGACCGGAGGCATTGAAACGGGTGAATTTTGCGGTTTGCATAAGCTGTTGCTGGTTGACATTTTCAGGCTCACCGCCGCCCGAGGAATTGGATTTGACAGTAATTACAATTGTGTAAGTTCCATCGTTTCCAAATGCAATTCCATCATCGCCTGTCATCTCGGCAAATGTCTTAGTATTGCTAAGGTTTTCAAGCATTTTAGCTCCCGGAGCCCAACCGTAATCAATCCCATCATGATTCCATTCATTCCAATCCTTGAAATACATACTTACATTACTTGCGTTTTCTGGCTCAGTTACTTCATATTTTACTGGTATAAGATTCTTTAAATTTTCATCAATTTCTATCTTTGGATTAAATTCTCCATTATACATAGATGATTTTGATACTACAAAAGTAATGATATTAGCTGAAGGGTTATAAGAATATGAATATGATATATCAGCTGATTTTTTATCTTTAACACTTCCAGTTTTAATTCCAGTTGCCACATTCACATCAACTGTCTTTGTTGTCCAATCAGATTCATTATCAGCATCATGTCTTTTTATGGTTACTGTATAAGTACCTGCCTTTGAAGCTGTAACGCCCTGTTCTGAAATAGTCAGACCGTCAGACGGTGAATCATTTGTCGGAGTAACAGTATATGTGAAATCACCAATAAACGGAGAAATGCCGAAAGGATTATTCGCAAGCGGAATATTATCATTTTCAGTCATATTCAGCGGAGAAGTAACATTAAAGACATTAGAATATGAAACTGTAATATCTTTTGTAGCGGTAAGTGTTTTTCCGTTGCTGATATAAGTAGCTGTAATTGTTGCAGTACCGATACCATTTACCGTCATTACGCCACTGGAATCAATGCTGATAACATTCTCATTATTGCTTGAATATGTTGCATCTCCTTTAACGTCATCATTTATAATGGTATAAACGTGCTGTACAACGGGTGCAGCATCTCCGCCTTTCAGTTCATATTTATCAAGTATAAGATCTAAGTCAGGTTTTTCGATGATATGCACTGTAAGCTGAGTAGTCTGTCCGTCCTCTGATTCAAAGGTAACAGTTACGTCTCCCTTATCTGCATCTGATTTCGGGGTAAGTGTTATTTTCTGTTGTGATGCATCAAGTGATATATTAATCTTATCATTAGTGACAGGCTTTACAGGGACAGTAGATGTAATAATTGCACTCACTGTACTGCCCTTATAGAGTGTAACTTCCTCCTTATTCAAAGTAAGTGTAAGCGGATTCTTTCTTGCATTTGCCGAATCTGCCACTGTATCACGGTGGATTCTGACTGTAATCATATCATTTGTATGATTTTCGTTTCCGTCGCTCCAGTCCTTACTTATATTAAGCTGAGTAGTTTTGATTGTGTTTTTGATTGTCATGCTGTCTTCTGCACTTGCTGTCATACCGTTGTCTTCATACTGCACACCTGAAATATACCTGTATGAATTTTCGGTCAGTCTGTAAGAATCTCCGTTTGCTGTATGTGTTCCTGTCTCACGGATATAATAAACATATTCTTCGCCAAGAGCATTGGTTTTAGGGAGATTTTTCAGAATCAGCTCATAGCCTTTTGACTTTTCAACATCATATGTACCATAGAGTGTACCTGTTGCAAGGCTGTTGATGTCATAACTTTCACTCGGCAAATCTACATTTGTGGGATTAGTTTTTGTGTGTATTTCGCTTTGAGTATACTTGGAACGAATTGCATTATAGAATGCTTTTGCAATTTCCTCATAACCTCTTATATTGGGGTGACACTGGTCAATCAGCATTATTTCATCTGCGCCGAGTTCGTTTCCGTTTTCATCAATAACCTTTACGGCTGAATTTACATTAACAAGAACGATTTCATAATCTTCATCTGGTTTGTTGATAGTATTTCCGTCGATAAGTGATGTAATACCGTTATTGAAATTTTCTACAAGCGTATTTGCCTGTTGCTGTGTAGTTCCTGCGGGGAACCATTCAAGTCTCGTAATATACGGGATTGTTGCGGCATAAATCTTGAAATCCTGTATGCCTGCCGCTTTTGCTTTGGCGAAAATATCTTCGACAAGCTGCTTATAACGTCCGACTGCGCCCTCACTCTTTCCATGCATTACATCATTTGTACCTGCGAGAAGTGTAAGTGCATTAACGCCTGTAAAGTCGATACCTGCAACTCTTGCACGCATATTTTCAATTTCTTCGCTGTTTACACCATGATTCTGAACGCTTGCCGAGTTAAATCCTCCGTTGAGGAGTTTTTCCTGCAAACGGTTAGGATATCTGTACTGCTGTTCGATATTATTGAAACTGCCGAGCGTTATCGAGTCACCGAGAGCAATTACCTTGAAATTACTGGGTTTCGGAACATCTTCACCAACAACTTCTTCTTCTTTGAGAAGTTTCTGATACACTTCAACCTTGATTTTATCGGGAATTGCGGGATTATCGCTTATATTACTGATTTCATTTCCTGATGAATCATACCATTTTTTAATTACTTTCAGTTCTATCGGCAATACATTTGTGACGATAACCGACTGTTCATCTGATGTAGAAGTTTTGCTGTAAACAGCCTCATAATTTGCAGGAACATTTCTTTCTATTACATAGTAGTAATATGTTCCGCCCTCATCATCAACAGCAGGAAGGTCATTCCATTCAGCTTTCCAGTCATTTGCACTGCTGAGTGTTGCCCCATAGGAATCAATAACCGAAATAATTTTCTGCTGTTCGGTATCATCATCGAATACCGCAGTCATAACGGTTTTACCTGTATTATTGGGATTGATTGTTACCTGCTTCTTATCTGATGAAATTGCACCTGTACAACCATCGTTATCGAAACTGATACTTTTAACATTTTTGGTGAAATCAACAGTTATTGGTGTATTCTTCAATGCAAGAACTACACTGTTTGAAGAACTGATATCATTTCCAACTGCATAGTTTTTGGTGATTGTTTCATTTTTTGCTATTTTATTCAAATCATCTGATGTGAGGTTTGAATTTGTGGACTGTACAAGTTCAAATTTTACGTCACCTGTATGTGATTCATTGTTATCGTCCCATTTTTTCTCCGCCCTGACATCAACTGTATCTGAGCGCAGGTCAGTGTTAATCATTTCAAGAATACCCGTACCGTTGCTAATCATTCTTGTTGTCTGCGGATTTCCGAACTTGCCGTACATTTCCTGTACTTGCTCAGGTGTAAGCACTTCAACGATTTCAAAATTGTCAAAATATGATAAATCATATTCTTTATTTTCCGTATATTCCAGAGCAGTTATTACACTCTGGCTTGTTACACCTGTGAGCTTTACTTTATCCGGAAGAAGAATTTGATAATTATTTGTGCTGTTGAGAGTAGACTGTTCTTCTGTAAGGTTCAGCTTTACTCTGTAACTGCCTTTTATGCCGTATACCTCGAATTTAATACTCATAGGATTATTTGTTTCCGAATCCTTTGGAGGATTTACGGCTCTGCCGTCAGCATTCAGCCATTTCTTTCTTACGAGAATACCCTCTGAATTGTTTACCTGTACAACAGTACCGTCCTTGTTTGTACCGTTTCTGGTATAAACAGGCTGGAACGGACATTCTTCACTTCCTGATTTAAGCTTTCCGTCACTTTCGTCAAGTGTGTAAGTCACATTATTATATGTTACTTTTGTTTCTCTGACGAAATAGTATACAGCCACGCCGTCAATACCGCTCGGCAAGCTTTCCCATTCAACTGTCGGTTCAGGAGAAGAACTGCTGAAAGCGAGTGTTTTTGAATTTTTAAATGAAGCTGTATTGTTAATCAGCATATCCGAAGTAACTAATTTCTGATTTTTTCCGCCTCTGTCTGTTGAATAGTAAAGTTCAAATGTAACTTCTGCACTTTCAGGAATATTTGCTCCTGTAAATATTTTCTGTGCTTTAATTGAAATTTCCTTTGAGTTTGGTATATTGAGCGTACCGTTTACAACTATATTCTGAACTTTGCTTCTGCCGTTTTCATATTTTGCATCAGCGGGAATATCACCGTTATATCCGTTATATGCATAGTAATAAACAAACTCACTGTTATCTTCAAGCGAACCACTTGCATCGGGCTGTTTATAGCCTTCCGGTGCCTGAATTTCAACAAACTTGTAAAGAGTTGCATTTTCAAGCAGAAATTCATGAATAGTCTCATTATTACTTGGTGTACTTTCATCATCTGTATCAGACAATTTCAATACTGCCACATTATCCGGTGCATAATGCTTGTCACCCTGTACGGTTTCAAGATATCCGTTAGTAGTTGCGGGGAATGTAAACTCACGGACTGTTTTTGTTGAACCGATAATTTGATTGTCTGAAATTGCCGATGCATAAACCCATTGATTCTTTTTGGTATCCCATTTGGCAACCTTGAATGAAGTATTAAGCATATTCATTGAGTAGTCATTTACATCAACTTTATAGATTTTCGGGTATTTTGTTGCCTCTGATGTCGCATTGGATTCCTGAACATTAAGCTGATTATGCTTTTCTTCGTCCCAGCCGCTTCCGTTATCGGTTTCAAACGATGCTTTATTGCTGAAATATATCTTGTCGCCTTCCTGATTATCTTTTTTAGGGGTATAGCCTGTAACACGATAACTGTATTCAACACGGACGTGCTGCTGGTCGGGAACTGAAACATTGAGGATTACGGGGATAGAATCACTGCTTGAAACGCCTGTAAATCCACCATTTGTAGAATATCTGAGAGCGTTATATGACTTGTCACTTACGTATTGACTTAATACAAAAATATGTTTTAAGCCATTAGGAACTTGATAATTCCACACTTTTTGTTTGTTAAAATTACCCGCCCATTCTACAATGCCATTGGGCCAGTAAAGATTACTTAAATTATAATCATCTGTACTATAAGCAAGAAGCACAACATCGCCCATATTATCTGATGTTTTAGATAATATTTCAGGATTTTCATTCATTGTAATCGTAAGATTCTGCCCCTCTTGCCAACCTGTAATTTCCCAATATCTATAAGTCACATTGTTATAAATGGTACTATTGGGGCTGGAAATTGTAAGTGGATTACCGTCAACCGAAGCTGAAACACCGTTTTCAGCAACATTATAATCATTAATCTTATCTGATGACTGATATGATTCGCTCTGACTGATTATTACAATTTTGCTGTCATTTGTATAATCATCAGGAACTGTAAACTGTGCTGTCACATTTCCATTACTGTCAGGCGCACTAAACGTTGTAATTTCGTTGTAACCACTACCTAAATCTAACGGATTTATATTTCCGTCTTTATATACAAACAAATACAACTTTTTTTCGTTTGACTGGAAATCGGGATTTTTGGGAACTGTAATTGTGACGTTTTTTCCAACTTCCCAACCGTCAACAATCCAATACTTGGATTGATTGCTCCAAAGATTTCCGTTCTGTGGTTCTGAAAATGTCAGGTTTGTTGATTCAGCATAGTCATAATCAACAGTATAACTGAAATCCTGAATCGGATTGAACTTATCAACTGCACCGTTTTCATAGGGATAAACTTTTATGTCATCAAGAACAATCTTTATATCCTTATTACTGCTGTCAGCGTCTATTCCGAGTTCATCAGTGATATTGATATATCCGTCATTTGAGAGTTTTTTTCCTGTCGGATTTATGTCCATATAGTATTTTGCAATACCGCCGCTGATAGTGGGGATAGTGCCTTTGTCAAGGTGCTGTGTATCATCTGTCGAATCCTTGTTTACTGAAAGCGTAGCATTGACATTCTTGTCAGAACCGTCAATCTTAACTGAGTTTATAAGAAGTCCGCCCTGAAGTGCTGCGTCAATCTGATTTGCAGGAATCGCAGTATAATACTTAAAAGTTTTAAACTGTGAATCTTTCAGATTAATCGCAAGTGTATTGCCGCTGGGGGTTACAGTAATCCAGTAATCCTGAAGAGTGGTTTCCCAGCCGCCGTTGTCAATTTTGGGAGCATATTCTGAAAGTCCCTCTTCCGAACCGTTGAGATAAATTGCTCCTGTGGGGAGTGTATCGGTATAGTTTTTCTCTCCGTCCTTGAAATAAATCAGCCAGCCGAAAATATAACAATCTACATCAGTACCGCCTATTTTGACCTTTTTCTTAGGCACTTTGGAAAGGTCGATATCGGTTATTTCATTTCCGTTTTTATCGACTGCGTTTTTCATTACATCGAGGTCAGCCTTATTGGTAATACGCAGTGTTGAAGAATCCTGATTTGCCATTACAGGGGCACTTATATGGCTTATTGTATAATTCGTGTCAATATCTGTTTCAACAATCTTGTAGTAGTAGCGTGAAACGCTCTCAACACCATCAACTGTGTGAACTACCCACTGCGGAAATTCACTGCCTAAAAGCTGACTGCCTGTGTTTGATGACTGAATTACATAGTCATCGCCGATTTGTTTCCATGCACTGGAATCATCAGGAGGACACTGACCGTTTTCGTCTTCTTCCGCCTGCCATACCTGAACGGTATAAGTATTGGGTCTGGTATTGAATTTATTGCTTCTGTCGTCCCATGTTTTCTCCACATACAGGCTCATGTTTTTAACATTGTTTGGGTTCTCACGTTCAAAGGTAAGACCGTTTACAGTTTTTGGTTTACCCTCATATTCAAGTTCGTTGTTAAATTGAGCTGTACTGCCGTTTTCAACGCCTGAAACATCGGCTGTTGTCTTATATGTAATTGATATATAGTGAGTGTTAGCGAGTGTTGTGTCATCTGTAAACTGAACTACAAATTTTTCAGCGTTTTCAGTTCCGTTTGCAAAGTCTGTAATTTCATTCCCAATGGCATCGTAATAAACGATAGTATAACCGCTTGTAATTTCGGTTTCTGTCGCTGTTTCGCTTGTTTTGCCCATGAGCTTTATATTTGCAGCCTGAGCGGGAGTTATATAGTGCTGTCCGCCCTCAGCTTTAAGAATATCAGTAACGGACTTGTCACCGGTTTTGAAACCGCTGTCGTTTATGAGATTTATTTTCCAGTCGAGAATACGGTCTTTTTTATCAGCATTTCCGATTGCTTTTTCATTTGCAGTTGACTGATAAATCTTGCTGGATTCAACACGCTTGTGACCTTTTCTTTCTCCTGTACCTTCTTCTCCCTTATTTGTGCCGGGCATCTGTCCTGTTGCAGTATTTGAAACTGTAACTTCTTCGCCCTGCTGATATTTTGTAAGATTTTCATTAGTGAGATTATTTGCGATGTCCTGCATATAGAAAATTTCTATTACAGAAATCGGTATATTCTCAACGCCGTCTTTGAGCTTTACAGTCAGTTCATTGGAATTTGGTGCTTTTACAAGTTCAACATTTTCTGTGATATTGACTGATTCACCGTTTGTATAAGCGTTGAAAGAAATATACTGTCCGTTTCTCTGGTTATTGTCATAAATCAGATTTGTGATTGCATCATCTGTAATCTTATAGCCGTTAAGAGTTGAACTATTTGCATAGACTTTTATTTTCCATTGGAGCTTATCAGTTTCAGTATCGAAAATACTGCACTCTTTTTTCATGCTGTACTGATGTTCATATGTAACTTCTGCTTCATTATCTTTATCAGGTGCTGGGGGATTGTCTGATTTGGTTGATTCAACTTCTGCTCTGTTGCTTGTTGAAATCTCACCACTGTCATTAAAATCACCTGTGAGTGCTGTTTCATAGACAACTTCCAAATGGCTTGGAAGATTTGAATCCTCAAATAATAACTCATTACCATTAAGTGTAAATCCGCTTGGTAGTTGGGTTTTCTGATTATTGGAATCGAAAACATAAACTTTCAGACTATCGGAAACCATATTAGGAAATTGAGTATCAGTAATTTTTGTTTTGTCGAGACTGTCACCTGATTTATTTCTTACATCAATTGTCCAGACAACTTTCTTTCCCTCTCCCCTGCCTGCATAAGCGTAGTCGGGAGTACCTGATTTGGAGGCTTCGAGGGCATTTTCGATAGTTACTGTCTTTTCCTGTGAGCCTTTATCTTCATCGCCCTTTTTCAGGGTTGCATTGTTCTTGTATGAATGACCGCTTTGGGCACGCTGTTTATAACTGATTGTTACCTGCGGTGCATTGCCTGTAAGACTGAATCCTGTATCACTTTTTGAAGCAGCTCCGTCAGGATTTACAACTACTTCATATATACTGCTCCAGTCCACAGTTGAACTTGAATTATTTGATGTATCAGTATCAGTAATCGAATCATTAATAGTGTATTCAGACAAATCAATATGACCATTGGGGTTATTTATTGTAATATTCCACTGAACATATTGTCCGTCACTATCTTTTGCACTGCGGCCGTCCTTAGACATTGAAAGTTCTTCATCATCAAATTGAACTTCAACCTCTCTGCCTTCAAGGGTAAATTGTCTGTCACCGTCCGCACTGTCCTCTCTTGCAATTTTGGCATCAAATGCGATTGTACCATTGAATCCGTTGGAACTTTTCGAGAGATAATTGATATAATCATCTGTAAAGCGAATTACAATCAGACCTGTCTGCGAGATTGAATAGTATCCTGAAGGAACTTCATTACTCCATTCATCATCAATTACAAAAGAACCTTTTCCGAAATAGTCCTGATTGATTTCAACAGTATTTTCAGGAATCTGATAATATACGCAGTGAGAATCGAGTATTCCTGATTCGGCAAACTGTCCTCCGTCATAGCCATATGAAAGGCTCATGCTGAAATGCAGAGGGTCTGCATTTTCTGCATCAATTATTGTTGTGCCGCTCTCTGTTAATTCTGTATTTCCAATTTTTATTTTTTTAATTTTTCCGGTGAGACTATCGCCCAGAGGACTTCCCTGAACATCTTCAAACCATGCGGTAGCATTATCACCTGTGGTCATGGTCACACTTTCTATCGGAGTGCTGATTTTGATTGCCTCAGCGGGGATAAACTCCGCATAAGGAACAACAAAAGTCATTATAAGGGACAGCGCAGTGACCAAAGCGACTGCTCTTTTATTAATTTTTCTCTTAGAAAGCATCTGATTTATTTTATTATATAAGTAGTTCAAAACTGCACTCTCCTTTCAAATTAAAATTATTCATTGTTCAGATGATACCGAAAGCCTTAAAAGGCATAATTCTGAAAAACACTTTTCCTATTACATTTTCTTCGGCTATACAGCCGACAGTTGCCGACCTGCTGTCGATACTTACTGCTCTGTGGTCGCCCATTACGAAAATTCTGTTATCGGGGACTTTGTAGGGCATTTCTATATCGCACTCACCGAGGGCGAGTTCGCTGACATAGGGTTCATCGAGCTGTTCATCATTGATATAGACCGTGCCGTCATCTGAAATATTTATGACATCGCCACTGAGGGCAATCACACGTTTGAGAAGCACTTTATTATTATAATAAAAAGCGATTATATCGCCTCTGTCTGTCTCTGAAAACTTACTGCAAAGCAGGACTTCATCATTCTGTAAGGTAGGTGTCATGCTTGTACCTGTAACTCTCAGGACGGGCAGGAGCATATTTGAAATTATAATTGCTATTGCTGCGACTACTGTAAGAGAACCGACTGTACTCATCATTGTCCTGATGAAGCCTTGTCTGTATCTGAGGCGTTTGAGTTCTTTTTCAAACTGCTGTGTACTTGGAATATCCTTCATTCTTTGGCAATCTCCTGTTTATCCGTCTGAAAATTCTCATCAGGAGGAAGTTTTATCTTTTCTATAAGGGAATCTATACGTTTTTCGAGCATGGCATTTTTTTCTTTAAGCTCATCATTTTCCCTGCTCAGGTAGTAAAGGATTTCGATGAGGTCAGAACGTTTAAGTCTGCGGAGCTGTTTGTCGGTCATATTCACCTCTTATAAAAATAAAAAAATCTTTACCTCACTAAATTTCATGAGGAATGTTTTTGATTAACAAATATTACTTTTTAACATATTCAACATAATATGTTTTGTATATGCTATATTATAACACTGAAAATCCAATATGTCAAGAGTATTTGTTATTTTTCTATAATTCAGACAAATTCACGGCTGATTTTTGTGAATTTAATATAAATAGCAAAAAAATTGTGCTTATTTCCGTTAAAAAAAGCTGTTTTTCCAAAAATCATTGACTTGCGGAAAAACAGTTAATTATATTTATAAATTATAAAAAATACAATAAGAAAATAAATAAACTTAATTCAAAAAATATATATAATTTTTCTTTTATTTTTTACATATAGTAAAACTATGATATCAGTCATGTCTTTCGTCCTTATTTGTGAACATTTCGCAGAATCTTCCTGCAAAGGCAGGGCTTTCACCGTTTGCATAAAGATGAGAAGTATCTCCGAAAGAAAGAAGCCTGAAAAAAGCTTTTCCCTCCCGTCTTTCCTCCGTGGCGATTGTCGTCACGGAAGTAGGGGCGGCAATTGTGCCGTGCCATAAAACCATTGGAGATATTCCCAAAAGATGACCGATTATTACACATTCAACTCCGAAATGGCAGAAAAATGCTATCGTATCGGAATTGGGCTTTTTTGCGAGATAATAATTATTATACCTCTCATATCCGTGATTGCTGAGAAAATCATCAAGTCCGTCATTCACATATGCTATACCGCCCTGTATATCAGCCTCAGCCATTACAGGGACTTGTGTCCATTTGTCCTTGTCATAGTATTCGGGGATACTTGTCCAGTTTTCGGGGAGCATATCCCATGCTATGCGTCTTTCGCCGTTATTTCCGATTATAAGATTTCTGTCAAATTCATGAAGCCAGTCGAGAGTTACGGCAGTTTTCCCGCATTTTTCGAGAGTATACCCCGCAGTTTCCCTTGCCCGTCCGAGTGGTGAAACGTAATATTCGGAAATATTCATGGGAGCGATTCTCTGCGAGAGCAGTTCAGCCTCTTTTTTTCCTTTTTCGGTTATGGAGTCATTTTCATAGTCGGGGTCAGCATGGCGGATTATCAGTATTTTCACGTTTTCACCTCATTATATTTCTGTTACAAATGGAGTTATAAGTATAATTATCATACATACAGGGCAGACAAATTTTATCATTATATTATAGAGAAGCTTTGAGCGGAATTTTTTCTGTCCGTGCATTACTTCATCTTCAACATACTTTGTCTTTACCACATAGCCTATCATTATACAGGTGAGAAATGCAAGTACAGGCATCATCAGGTTATTTGTTATGAAATCAAAGAAATCAAGGAACTGCATACCGAAAATTTTTACATCTGACCATATGCTGTAACCGAATACCGAAAGAAGTCCCAGAATTATTGTGATTATTATTACCACAACAGATGCTTTCTTTCTTGAAAGTCCGAATTTTTCGATAACTACTGCTGTTACAGTTTCCATTAATGATATTGATGATGTGAGTGCGGCAAGTGATACCAGCACAAAAAATGCTGTACCTATTATGCTTCCCGCAGGCATGGACTTGAATACTTTCGGGAGTGTGACAAACATAAGGCTTGGTCCTGCATTGAGCGCACTTGCATCTCCTGATGAAAATATAAATACTGACGGCACAATTATTGCTCCTGCAACAAATGCCACAAGCGTATCAAATATTTCTATCTGTCTGACTGAACTTTCGAGGGAATCCTCTTTTCTCATGTATGAGCCGTATGTTACAAGTATTCCCATAGCTATTGACATGGAATAGAAAAGCTGTCCGACAGCCGCAGCTATGGTCTTGAAAAGTTTTTCCGCTGAAAAATCGCTGAAATCGGGCAGGAAATAATATTTAAGCCCGTCCCCTGCGCCTTTGAGTGTACAGGTATATATTGCTATTCCCATAATAAGTACAAAAAGTACAGGCATAAGTATTTTGCTGAGTTTTTCTATACCCTTTTCAACGCCCAGCATTACCGCCACTGAACCGAGAAGAACATATATTATAAAGTATAGTGTAGGTTGTCCTGCATGGCTTATGAAGTTTTCAAAATATGAAAGTTC
>OCVV012844016.1_pt1 | contig 22205 bp, 16 predicted proteins | sample 1539721 | NCBI WGS metagenome assembly OCVV01 (sample SAMN02144230, study PRJEB22623) | gut metagenome | biome: sheep rumen | host: Ovis aries | place: New Zealand
ACAACCAAGAAGAACCTGTTTTTATTTGTTTTTACTTGTTTTTTTCTGTTTTTTCTTCGTCCGCCGAAGGCGTAATTCTTACATCGAACTTACGTTTCTTTAGTGCTTTTTGAGCAACTTGTAGAAGAAGCGGATGAATTTGCCCAGTGGGGTGTAGCGGATGCCCCAGTCGGTGATGGCTTCGGCAAAGAGGGCTTCGATGTGTGGGTCTTTCTGCGGGTGTTCCACTCGTGTGAGCGGAAGAGGATGTTTCATCGGCTCGCGGTCGTAGAGATAGTGTTGCAGAAGGTCGAACGAACGGAAGTGGGTGCCACTGCGGAGGCCGATGTTGCGCACGAGGGTGTGGCCGGGTGTGAGGCAGAGTCCGTGTGCCTTGTAGATGGCCAGTTCCCAGCAGATGTCCCATGGGATGGGTTGCTTGTCGAGGCTTTTCAGACAAGTGAATGCACCGCCATACTGGATGGCGTTGATGTCGTTGTCGGTCATTCCCTTGAGGGCTTCGGCCCGTGTTGCGTAGTGGACGAAGTGGTTCTGCCAACGGTCGCGCCATGTGCCCCATCCCCATCCTCCCATGTGGGGGGTGAAATAGAACGGAACGGGTGGCTGGCCGTTGTTCCCTTCCGTAGGGCAGAGGGGGTTGAGCAGGCTCAGGTGGGTGAAACCGGCCACGTGCATGACTTGGGGATTGTCTTGGTAGAGGTCGAAGGCTTGGTTCATATACTCCAGAAAATAGGGGGAGGTGCAGATGTCGTCTTCCAACACGATGATGCGGTCGTGCTGCTTGAACACCTGTGCAATGCCTTCGATGATGTTGCGTTCGAGGTAGAAGTTTTTGCTACGCTCCACGATGGTCATGCGTTTCAGTGTGCCTTTTTTCTCGGCGAGTGTCTGAAAGCGGTGCAGTTCCTGCCTTACGTGGTTGACTTCCTCCCATGACCTAGTGTCTTTCCCTCCATCGGAAAAGACGTAGAGTTCGGTCTCGGATGCCAAGGTGTTGCGCACGAGACATTCGAGGGTCTTGAGCATGTTGTCTGCTCGGTTATAGACAAAGAGGGCGATTGGGGCTAAAGTCATGGGGATGGAATTAGTTCTGTAGGGTTTCGGCATAGAAGACGGCATGGCCTGTGCGGTGGTCTAAGGGAGGGAGGGTCATGTAGTCACCATAAATGTTGCTGGTGTAGCGTTCGGGTTGGGCTGGTGCCATGAAGGTGTGGCCCTCGAACAGGATGCTGGACACTGGGAATATGTCTTCGTTGCGGTGCATGATGCCATAGCCGTTGGTGTCGATAATGTTGCCTGTGTGCTGGTCGTGGGGGCGAAGGATGCAGGCAATGGCCCATACGGTACGGAACCAGATGCGTTTGGTGCCAAACCAAAAAAGTTCGGCCACGGAGCGCCATGAATAGTAGTGTCTGGCTCGGAGAATGCCGTTGGCCTTGCTGTAGCCTCGAAGAATGTGCTTGCAGAACTTTCGCGAAACACGTGGATAAGGTTCGAATGGAAAGATATCGACGAAGATGCCCTTGGGATAGGATTGCTGGAAGTCATCGTCTGCCTCGATGAGGAAGGAGTCTTTGTCGCGTATCTTAATCATGGGCAGCCGGGAAATATCGGTCTCGGGAGTCTGCACGTAGAGCCAGGAAGGGAGTTCGTGAGTAGCCACTTCGAGAAAGCGTGGTATATCCTCTTTGCGCATGGCTATGTCGATGTCGTCATCCCAGGGGATGAAGCCTCCGTGGCGCACGGCTCCGAGAATGGTTCCGCCGTCGAGCCAGTAATCGATATGGTGGTTGGCGCACACCTGGTGTATTTCCTGCAGGATGGTCAGTTCTTTGAGTTGTATGGACCGCAGGTGACGCTGCATGTAGTCCTTGTGATTATCCATTGTCTTTGTTTTTTAAGGGTGGAGTGGGTCTGCCGAAAAGGTGTTCCTTCAATTGGGGGCTGACCCGGAGAATGTTGCTGACGAGCAGGCAGAAGGCAATGACGAGGAGTGCCATGCCGACAGCAAGGGTGATGTCGATGACGAAATTGGGCTGATGGGCGTCAAGCCACTTTCCCACAGCTGGAATTTTGGGCATGAAGATGAAGTGGAGCAGGTAGATGTCGAGGGTGCGCACACCGATGTATTGTAATCCTCGACCGATGCGGGTCTGCTGCGTGAAATAGGTCTGGTAATGTCGGAAGAACATCACCACGGTCAGCATCAGTGTGTACATGGCCATTGTCTTGGGAAGATTTGTCCACTCCCTTTTCAGCAGATGCCATCTGAAAATGTCGGCGCAGCAGAGGAAGGCGAGGATGACCACGATGGGGAAGAACCATTGGGTGTCGAAAAGTCGTTGAGTGGTTGTCCAATGGCGGTGAACGAGATTGCCCAAGAGGAAGAAGTGCATGTACTGCATCGTTTCGTAGAAAGAACTGTACATCATCCAGTCGGTCTTATACCAGGTGCCGAGAGTTTGCGGCAGATAGAGCGACAGGTAAGCACCGATGGCCACGACCCACAGGACGGCGATGGCCGTGTTCTCGGCTTTCTTGCCGATGCGCTGGAAGAGAGCCGCCACGATGTAGTAGATGAGGAACATTTGCAGAAGCACCCATGTGAACCAATATCCTCCCTTGGTGGGGCTTTCCATGCGGTACATGAACCCTTCGGCGAAAGACATCTTGCTCCGCAGGACGATGCACACGCACAGGAACACCAGCGCAGGCAGCACTTGCACCTTGAACTTCTTCCATGTGAGTGCGGCAAAGTTTTGTGGAGTCCACACCCACGATGCTTTGTAGGCCAGAAAACCGCTGACAAAGAAGAAGAGGGGCATGCGGAAGAGCACCAGGAAGGGGAGGGATACGGAAATCTTTTCAGACTCCAGAAATCCAAACTCGGCCACATGATAGGCCACGACCAGTATCATGGTGAAGCCTCGCATGGCATCGAGCCATTCTAACCGTTGTTTTGTAACTTCCATCTTGACGAATTAGTTCTTGGGTTGAAGGGCTTTCTTCCATCGCCCCGACAGCCACGGCACCTTCTCCACGTAGGGCACCAGCCAAGTGCAGATGCTGAAGACAAAGACAAGGAGGACGATGAAGTCATCCCAATGGCCATAGATGCTGTGGCCGAAAGAGATGTGGATGAAGCGGTAGAACTGGAGGATGGGATAGTGAACCACGAAATAGACCATGGAATGCTCACCGATGTAGTTCACTACGGGTACTCTGCCAAGGGGCAGTTTGAGGAAAAAGCCAGAGAGTCCCAACAGGATGATGACGGTGTTGACAAAGGCTGCCAGACTCTCGCCCTCGAAGCGGTTGGCACTCATTACGTACTCGCCGTGCCACAGGATGTTGAGGATAATGAAAGCGAGGATGAGTACAGAAGAGAGGATAAGAGTGGGGCGTCGGCCCATGCGCTCTATCAGCCAGCGCCAACTGCGTCCCATGTTGAAAAAGAAAACACCCATCGGCACGTTGCTCAGGCTCATGGGCAACGGATTGTCGAGTGTCCACATCCAGTAACTGATGAAAGGACAGGCGAGAATCACCACTGTCTGGAATACTGAGATGGGCTTGACGATATGGATTTTCTTGATGAGATGAACCAGTACATAGGCCGAAAAAAAGGAAAAAAGGAACCAGACGGGTTCGTTACCCCAGAAAGAACTGGTTTCCCAGAGATGATTCCACTCCATCGGTTCGATGGGCTGATGGTAGCGGTCAATTTCAAAGGGAAGAAAGATGGCATAGATAATGAAACCAATGGTGCCCCATACCAGATAGGGGATGAGCAGTCGTTTGGCTTTTTCGGTGATGTAGGCCTTTGTGTTGCCCGAAACGGTTTTGTTGAAATAGCCAGCCTTGAAGAAGAAAAAGCACATGAAGAAGAACGACCATGCCATCACCTCTTTCCACCAGTCGTCGCCTTTGTGGCCACAGAAGGAGATGGTGTGGAGAGTAATCATGCGGATGATGCAGATACCACACAGGAAGTCGAAGGTGTGATTACGCTCTTTCATGGGTGCAAAGGTAAGGATTTTCAGTGAATAAGTAAAAGTGAAAAGTAAAAAAATTTGCTACTGTACTTTTACTTTTTCCACCTTCCACTCAACCAGGGAACTTTCTCTACATAAGGCACCAGCCATGTGCAGGTGACGAGGATGAAGAGCATCATCAGGATGAAGTCTTCCCAATGGTGTGCCACGGTGTGGTGGAACACCAGATGAGTGAAAGAGTATAGGAAGATGAGAGGGTAGTGGGCAACGAAATAGACCATGGAATGTTCGCCGATGTAGCCCACAGCGGGTACGCGTTTCATGGGGAGTGAGAGCAACAGTCCGGATAAGCCCACCAAAGCGCAGATGGTGTTGATGCCTGCTCCCCACGGATGGTTGTGAAACTTGTTGAGGCTCATGTCGTACTCTCCATGGAAGAGTTTGTTGTTCACCACAAATGCTGCGATGAGCAGGATGCTGACAGCGATGAGCCAACCTTTGGGTACACGGGTCTGTGCCCATCGCCATGCGTGGCCTAAATAGAAAAAGAACATGCCCATGAACACGTTGTCGAGGCTCATCCACAGTGGATTGCGTTGTGTCCACAGATAGTAACTGATGAAGGGAAAGGTGATGGCCACCCATTTCAGGTATTTCACCTTGCCGATGAAGTGTGTCAGCACATAGCAGGCGAAGAAGGAGAAGAGAAACCAGACGGGGGGATTGCCCCAGAAGCGGCTGTCCTGCCAAAGGTGTTCCCACCGCAGGATTTTGTAGTAGCGATGAAACGAGTCGGGAAAGAGGAGCAGAAAGCCGAAAAAGACGATGCTTCCGATGGCACCCCATACGAAGTAAGGCACCAGCAGGCGTTTCATGCGGTCTTTCAGATAGGGTAGCGTCTTTCCCTTCACCCCTTTGTTGAAATAGCCGGCCTTGAAGAAAAAGAAGGACATGAAGAAGAATGACCATGCCATCACTTTCCCGAACCAGAACTCGCCGCGATAGCCACAAGTGCTGATGACGTGCAGCATAATCATACGGATGATGCAGATGCCGCACAGGAAGTCGAAGGCATGGTTGCGTTGGGGCATGAGGGAAGTGTTGAGGGTTTAGAGTATAGAGTTGAGAGTTAGGGTTGAGGGTCAGGGTTCATGGTGAGGCGGTCTTCCACCATGCGTTCCATGTAGGACTGGATGAGGCCCTTCAGTTCACGCTCCATTTGCTTCTCCACCTTACCCGTCTTGCCCAACAGGTTTTCCTTCAGATACCAGTCTTTCTTGTAGTTGTAGATGGCTTTCGTCTCGCCTGTTTCGGTGAAGATGAGCACGTAGTCGCCCTTCACATAATGGTAGAGGCCGTTGTTGCTGGTCACAGCCCATGTGTCTTCATCGGCAGTGTGGAGCAGGTCTTGGCCAAAGGCGACGTAAGGACGGTCGTACCCCAGATAGTTCAGCACCGTCGGCATGATGTCTATCTGTTGGGCGATGCAGTGGCGACGTTCGGGCTGGATGGTGCCCGAAGGGTCGAAGATGATGATAGGCACACTGCAGATGCCCAATTCTGTCTGATACATCGGTTCTGTGGTCAAGTTCGTGTGGTCGGCTGTAAGCACGAAAATGGTGTTCTTGTACCATGGTTGCTTCTCTGCCGTCTCGAAGAAGAGGCGCAAGGCGTTATCTACATAACGGATGCACTTGTGCATGATGTTGGGGTCGCCTGGCTCATCTTTATAGATGTTCTTGTAACGGTCTGGCACGGCATAGGGATGGTGCGAACTGGCTGTGAAGACGGAAGTGATGAACGGTTCTTTCATCTGGCTCATCTGCAAAGCGTAGAACTGAAGGAACTCCTCGTCCCAGATGGCCCACATGCCGTCGAAATCTTTGTCACCATTGAAACGCTTGTCTTGGTTGTACTCCGTGCGGCCAAAGTAGGCATCATATCCCGTCTTTTTGGCAAAAGCCTTAAAGCCCATCGAGCCGTTTTCTGCTCCGTGGAAGAAAGCGGAGTGGTAGCCCACTTTGCCCAGTTCACCCGCCAGTCCGCTCACTTCGTTCATGGAGGCGGGTGTGAGGAAGAAGGGTTCGATGAACCGTGGAATGCTCGACAGGATGGAAGGCATGCCATCGATGCTCTTGCGGCCATTGGCAATCGTCAGGTCAAACGTGAGTGACCGCTGGATGAGCGAGTCGGTGAAAGGGGTGTAACCTTTGTAGTCGTTGTAGGCACCGATGTATTCTCTTCCGTAACTTTCCATAATGAACACCACCACATTCTTCTTGTTCATCACCACGCTGTCTGCTGGTTCATGGATTGGACTGTAGATAGAGTCTAACTCTTCTCTGCTGAAGAACTTAGGGTCAACAAACACATTCTTGTTGATGGTGCGTATCATAGAGAATGGCGTGTTCAGAATCAGTGCTGCTTCCGATGACTTGTTCACGTATTGGTTGGCGTTGCTGATGGTGATGGGGCGCACCGCTGTGGTGACTCCTCCTCGCATGCCAGCGATGGTGAGGGGAATGTAGAGTCCGAAGCACACCGTGTGGAGGGCATAGTAGATGAGCATATCTTTGGCACCACGCAATTGGAACTTTCCTTTCGGCCTCACATACAGAAGGAACATTCCGACAATCAGCACAATGCCCACCAGCACCAAATACCAATGGCGCAAAAGTTCCACACCAATCACATCGCCGATATTTCCTTCGTTGCTAAACTCCTGGAAGACAGACGAAGTGGTGCGTCGGCCTGTGTATTGGAAATAGACGGCATCGGCCAGATTGGCGATGATGCCCACAGAGTTCACCACCACATAAATCCACTTGGCCATCTGTTGCCACCAGTCTTTCTCCTTCCAGTGCAGAGGAATCAGCATCAGGATAGCATAGAGAGCGTTGGTGTAGAGAATGGCCGAGGTGTCGAACATCCAGCATCCCTTCAGTGCTTCTCCAAAGTTCAGCGTGTCGAAGCCTTCAGCGATGACAGCCCAGTTCTCGACGAGGTAGGTCAAGCGGCACAACCCATAGACGAGATAGATTGTCAACAGGTTGCAGATGAAAGCCAATGGGCTTGAAATGAAGGACTTATGCAGTTGTATGTGTCTCATTGTATTTTCTTTTTCTTTTTATATTCCTCTATGCGTTTGGCGAAAGCCGCATCCTTGTCGTTGTTGGGTTCGGGGGTGAAGGTGATGCGTTCAGGAATATCCTTACCGCAGTCCGTCAGGCGCACCGCGTCAGACGGGCTGTTTTTTTTGATGTATAAGGAATCATAGAGCGTCCCGTCGTTGGCATCGTATGCCGCAAGGAAAAGCGTGTCGCCGTGGGTGCGCACCTTCTGAAAATAGCGGCTGCCCGAACCATATTTGTCGAAGCGGTCGGCATCGAACTCTATGCGGTAACTCTTCGGTGAACAGTGGCTTACGGTATAGACAGGAGTGGTGCGTCCACATGAAGCCCTCGCTGCATCATCATCGTCAGAAGAAAAAAGTCGCCCAGCGCATGGGCTGGTGGTCATGCGGGCATAGGCGTGTTCATGACCTTGCAACACCAAATCCACCCCATTCTCACAGATGAGGTCGTTGAACATCCACCGCTGAATCAGGTTGTTCATCGAACCTCGGATAGAGTAGAGCGGATGGTGCAGCACGACAATCTTCCATTTTGCCGTGCTTGCCCCCAGTTGTTCCTCCAGCCATCGGCGTTGAGTCCACAGATAGGGAAACTCGCGGTTACTGTCCAGACAGAAGAACTGCACATTCTTGTAGCGTACAGTAAACACCTGATTCTCACCTATCATAGAGTCGAGATAATAAGAGTGGATGAGCGAGAATCGGCGTTCCAGTTTGCCAATCACCCCTTTCAGATAGTCGTGGTTACCTGTCACGGTCAGCACAGGCACCGCCTGTCCCACAGAGTCGAGGCTTTCAAAGGTCTCGCCCCAGTAGGCATCGGTAGGCCGTTCGGTCAGGTCGCCTCCGCACACAAAGAACTCAGCATCGGGGTTGGCTCGGAAGGCCCTGCGCAACAGTCGGTTGGCAATGCCGCCAATAGAGTCCTGAATGTCACCCATGTAGAGGAAAGAAGTCTCCTTCTCCTCAGCATCAGGCAGGTGAAACGCATGCCATCCCGACACAGCATCGCCCGTGCAGACACGGTAGCGGTAGCCATGTCCAGCCTGCAACCCACGAAGGCGAGCCACATAATAGGCAGCCTTGCCACTGCGCGACTCAAACACCTCACCTGTTGCCATGATGCTCTCTCGTTGCATACCGTCCTGTTGGTCAACCAGTTCCACATACGCCGACTGTGTCTCATCTCCACAAGTCCAACTGATATTGCGGCTGTGCATGCCGTCCTCATCGCCGAACGTGAGCAGTATTCTCGTGGGAACAGCCGATGCCTTATAAGGGTCTTCTTCAGGATTGTGGAACCACACATCCCAACGGTCGATGCACCAGTATGATAATGCACCGACCACCGCCACAAGCACCCACCTCCAAACAGCCTTCCTCTTCATGTTCTTTCCAATCAAGTTGCCTCTCTCTCAAGTAGCCCAGTGCATGGGCAGATTAGCACACCTGGCTACCGCCCTTCACAGGTTTCTCCACTGTGGTGACGCTGATGCTGCCATCCCAGTTTTCGGCCGACAGAATCATGCCCTCGCTCACCAGCCCGTTCTTGAACTCGCGTGGAGCCAGGTTGGCGATGAAAAGCACCTGCTTACCCACCAGTTGCTCTGGCTCATACCATTGGGCAATGCCGCTCACGATGGTGCGACCCTTCGGAGTGCCATCGTCCAGTTTGAACTTGAGGAGTTTCTTCATCTTCGGCACACGCTCACACTCCAGCACCGTGGCCACACGGATGTCGAGTTTCTGGAAGTCGTCGAACGCCACCGTCTCCTTCACGGGAGCCACCTCTGCGTTCGCTGCCTCGTTGGCCTTGATGGTCGCCTCCAACTTATCAGTCTGGAACTTGATGGTCTCATCCTCAATCTTCGAAAAGAGCAGACTGGGCTTGCCGAGTTGCTTGCCAGCAGGCAGCAGGTCGGTCTTGCCGAGGTCTTCCCAGTTGACCAGCCCATGCGCTGGGCGAATCTCTCCATCCGGCTGTGAGCCAACAGCCAGTTCCAAGCCAATCATCTCTCTCAGTTTAGCCGACGAGAAAGGCAAGAAAGGCTCAAACGCAATGGCCAGATTGGCTGTGAGTTGCAGAGAGATGAAGATGACGGTCTTCACACGTTCAGGGTCCGTCTTGATGACCTTCCAAGGTTCCTCATCGGCAATGTACTTGTTGCCGATGCGGGCCAGGTTCATCGCCTCCTTCTGAGCCTCGCGGAACTTGAAGCCCTCGATGAGTTCCTCTACATGAGCCTTCACCGAGGCAAACTCAGCGAGCGTAGCCTTGTCAGTATCAGTCAGTTCGCCACACTCTGGCACGATGCCGTCGTAGTACTTCTGGGTGAGTTGCAGGGCGCGGTTCACGAAGTTGCCATACACCGCCACCAGTTCGTTGTTGCAACGAGCCTGGAAATCAGCCCAGGTGAAGTCGTTGTCCTTCGTCTCGGGTGCATTGGCCGTGAGCACATAGCGCAGTTCGTCCTGACGGTTGGGCAGTTCCTCCAGATATTCGTTCAGCCATACGGCATAGTTTTTCGAGGTGGAAATCTTGTTGCCTTCAAGATTGAGAAACTCATTGGCTGGCACGTTGTCGGGCAGGATGTAGTCGCCGTGCGCCTTCAGCATCGAGGGGAACACGATGCAGTGGAATACGATGTTGTCCTTGCCGATGAAGTGTACCAGACGCGTCTCGTCATCTTGCCACCACTTCTGCCATGTGCCCCATTTCTCAGGCTCCTTCTCACAGAGTTCCTTCGTGTTGCTGATGTAGCCGATGGGGGCATCGAACCACACGTAGAGCACCTTCCCTTCGGCACCTTCCACAGGAACAGGGATGCCCCAGTCGAGGTCGCGTGTCACGGCACGGGGCTTCAGGCCCCCGTCGAGCCACGACTTGCACTGACCATACACGTTGCTGCGCCACTCCGGGTGTCCCTTCAGAATCCACTCTTCCAGCCACTCCTGATACTGCTCCAAAGGCAGATACCAGTGCTTGGTGGCCTTCTTCACCAGCGGGTTGCCGTTGATGGCATTGACGGGGTTGATGAGTTCTTCGGGTGAGAGCGTGGCACCACACTTCTCACACTGGTCGCCGTAGGCTCCTTCGGCATGGCAACGTGGGCATTCACCCTTGATGTTGCGGTCGGTCAGGAACTGCTTTGTTTCCTCGTCATAGAACTGTTCCGAGGTGATTTCCACAAACTTACCCTCGTCGTAGAGTTTCCTGAAGAAGTCGGCAGCAAACTGGTGGTGGGTCTTGCTGGTGGTGCGGCTGTAGATGTCGAAACTGATGCCGAAGTCGGCAAACGACTTCTTGATGATGCCATGATAGCGGTCCACCACGTCCTGCACGGTGCATCCCTCTTTCTTCGCACGGATGGTCACGGGCACGCCGTGTTCATCGCTGCCACACACAAACAGCACCTCGCGACCCTTCAGGCGCAGGTATCTTGCATAGATGTCGGCCGGCACATACACGCCAGCCAAGTGGCCGATGTGTACAGGCCCGTTGGCATACGGCAGAGCCGCCGTTACCGTTGTTCTCTTGTAGTTCTTCTTGTCCATATTAGTTGTTGTCATTAAATTTCTCGATGTGACAGGAGTGCTGTTTGGTCTGCCTGTCATAGTTGATGCCCACCAGCAGGAGGTTGTCGGCATAGTCCTTCACCTTGGCGGGATAGTTCTTGCGTTTGATTTGGTCGATGGCGCTGTCGGCATCGCGGTTGCACTTCAGTTCCAGCACGATGGCTGGCGAATCCACATTCTTGCGCGGAATGAGCACGATGTCGGCAAAGCCCTTTCCCGTGGGCAGTTCGCGGTGCATCACATAGTCGTTGCGGGCATAGTAGTAGGCAATGGAGAGCACACAGGCCAGTGAGTTCTCGTTGTTGTAACTGAGAATGCTGGTGTGCTCGTCGTGGGCAGCATCCACCCCCTGAGCCACAGCCTCTTCGTCGCCGTCGAGCGTGGCCTGCAAGAGGTCTTCCGACCGCTGGAGTGCATCCACCACATGGACCCAGTTGTTAGCCTTCACGGCATTGACCATCTCGCCCGCCACCTCGCGGTTGGGAATGTAGCACTCGTCCTTGCGCCAGTTGTAGGCGAGGTAGCCCAAGTGGATGAGTACGGTGAACACATCGTCCTTGCTGCGGATGATGGACATGTCGTTCAGGAAGGTGGTGGGGTCTACCTTGCAGTGTCCGCCTCCCAACATCTTGATGATGTCGTCCTTCAGCCCCTCATAGTTCATCTGGATGTAGTTGGTCACGGCATCGTAGGCACCTGTGCTGGTCCAGTAACTGCGGCAACGGCGGCTTCGCAGAGCCATCATCACCGAGTTGGGGTTGAACATCGAAGGCTCATCACCTATCTGGTAGCCATCATACCACTTCACCAGTTCGTCTTCGTCCATCTTGTGTTTCTTGGCCAATGCTTTTACTTCCTCGCCTGTGAATCCGAAGTATTGCGCCATGTTGAAGGGTTCCACCATCGAATACTCCACAAAATTGTTGAGTGCCGACTCGGTCTTATACTTCTTGATGGGGAGAATGCCCGTCATATAGACACCTGCGAAGGCATCGCTGGCACTCGCACTTTTGAACATGCGTCGCAGCCAGTTCACATAGTCGTCCATGGCCGAAGTGCTAGGCTTGAACTCTCGGCAGATGGCATCCCACTCGTCGATGATGAAGATGAACTTCTCGCCTGTGGCAATCGCGATGCGCACAAGGCAGTTCATCAGGTCGTCGTCCTCGCGCACGGCCACTTGTGGGTAGGTTTCGAGCACTTCGGTCTTCAGCGCGGCTTCGATATGGGTGACAATGCTCTCGTCCTTGAAGCGGGTGACGAACTCCGTCATGTCGAGGTAGATGACCGGGTATTTGTTCAGATGCTTCTCAAACGATGGGTCTTGCGCTATCTGCAAGTCGCTGAACAGGCTGCGCGAGTCGCACGAATGGTCGTAATAGGCACAAAGCATCCATGCTGCCAGCGATTTTCCGAAGCGGCGGCAGCGGGTGACACAACTGAACTCCCTCAAGGTATTCAGTGTATCATTCACTACGGCTATCAGTCCTGACTTATCCACATACTCGCCATTGCGGGCAGAGGCGAATCCTGCATTCCCTTTGTTGATGTACAGTCCCATCTTCTTGCTGGTTTGAGTGATTGAACTGCAAAGTTACTGATTTATTTTGGGATAGAGGCGATGGTGGGGGCTTTTTTTGCCGCTTGCCCCTTTTCGGGTGGCGAAAAGGGGGTGAAAGTGTCTTGTCGGGATGTGAAAAAGACAAAAAGAAGGTCGGCAGAGGATGTCTGCCGACCTTGCTGTATAGAATAGTTGATGTTTCGATTAGAAACTTACGTATGCACCGAAAGAGATGTTGTTGCCGCTTACGCCGAGGTTGAACTCGTTGTTCTTCAGGTCACCCATCTTGAAGAAGTTGTAGCCGAGTTCGCCTACGTGAGCCACGAGGCTAACCTTGTCGCTGAGGTTGTAAGCAAGACCTGGCTTGAAACCAAGACCCCACTGAGTGGCATTGTTCTTGTCTGCCCACTGAGCGTGGCTGTAGTGAATTCTTGTGTAAGAGAAACCACCATCTACGAAGAAAGTGAAGTCACCAGCCTTAGCGAACTTGTAACGAACATAGGGATTGATCTTGAGTGCGTTTCTGTTGTAGTCGCCACCTTTAAGACCGAATGGAGTACCTTCAGCATAAAAATCATAGTCGTAGGTTTGTGCGTAGCCGTCACCGTTGTAGTTAGCGTGAGAGATGCCGATAGCCAAAGCCACGTCGAACTTGTCGTTGATAGTGTAACCGATTTCGGGGATGAGGTTGAACTTGGCACCTGAACCCTGCTTGTCACCATCTACAGTAGTCTTGCCTGCGCTGAAACCAACTTCACCGCCAATCCAAATCTGAGCGTTTGCTGCGAGAGATGCAACTGCTACGAGAGCAGTAAGGATAATCTTTTTCATAACTTTTCTCATTTTTACAATTAGTTTGTCCTACTCTTTTTGTTGTGTCATTCTGAGGTTTTCGGAATCCCCTCCATGTTGGATGACGGTGCAAAGATATGATGTTTTTTTATATCCACCAACACTTTTTAACAGAAAATGATAGAAAAGGCTAATAATACAGACAAAAAGGACAAAAAGTAGGCTTTTCTTCCATGTTTTTCTGTTAATTTTGGTCATTTTAACAATTCGGACAGGCCGTGGTGCTGACGGATGGGTTGAGAAGGTGGTTTTGGCATCGGGTTTTGGGCGTTTTCTCCGTTGCCGGTGTGGTGCCGATGGGGGTGCTTCGGGGTGCTTTCCCGAAGTGCTTAAAAATGGGGGCTTTCAGTACCTCAAAACAGGTGTGAGTCACACCCCTACCATAGGTGTGAGTCACACGTGTACCATAGGTGTGACTCACACCTGTTTTGAGGCTATGGAAGGGGTGGGGGAGCGGTGCCGTTGTTTTGGCGGTTCGCTCAACGGAAAAACCTAAATAAATTTGGTTTTTCTCTCACTTAATCGTGCCGTTGAGCCAAGGCTCTAAAGTACTCACGTTCGGAAAAACCTAAATAAATTTGTTTTTTCTCTCACTTAATCGTACCTTTGCATCGTTTTTAACATTGATTTATGGGAGACAGTAACGACTATAAGTACTTGACCAAGATTGATTACCCTGCCGATTTGCGTCGGCTGAAGGTGGAGGAGTTGCCGGCGGTGTGTGAGGAGTTGAGGCATGACATCATTGAGGAGTTGGCGATGAATCCGGGCCATTTGGCTTCGAGCCTGGGTGTGGTGGAGTTGACGGTGGCGTTGCACTATGTGTTCAACACTCCCTTCGACCGGTTGGTGTGGGATGTGGGCCATCAGGCATACGGCCACAAGATTCTGACCGGGCGGCGCGACCGTTTCTGCACCAACCGCAAACTGAACGGGCTGAAGCCTTTTCCCCATCCCGACGAGAGCGAGTATGACACGTTTTGCTGTGGCCATGCGAGCAATTCCATCTCGGCGGCATTGGGCATGGCGGTGGCGGCCAAACTGAAGGGCGAGGACCGGAAGGTGGTGGCGGTGATTGGCGACGGAGCGATGAGCGGCGGTTTGGCTTTTGAGGGAATCAACAATGCAGCCAGCACACCGAACGATATGCTGATTGTGCTGAACGACAACGACATGTCCATCGACCGCAGTGTGGGCGGCATGCGGAAGTATCTGCTGCAACTCATGACGAACACCACCTATAATAATATAAGGTATAGGATTTCGCGCAAGTTGTTCGATTGGGGCATCCTGAACGAGAAGCGCCGCAAGGGGCTCATCCGCTTCAACAACAGTGTGAAGTCGGTGCTGACCCGACAGAAGAACATGTTTGAGGGCATGGACATCCGCTATTTCGGCCCTGCCGAGGGAAATGACGTGGTGGAGTTGGTGCGCATCCTGAATGTCATCAAGGACATGAAGGGGCCCAAACTGCTCCACATCCACACGACCAAGGGCTATGGCTATGCGCCTGCCGAGGAGGATGCCACCATCTGGCATGCGCCCGGCAAGTTCGACCCCGACACGGGCGAGCGCATCAAGGCCGACGACGGCAAGCAGCATCCGCCGAAGTTTCAGGATGTGTTCGGCCAGACCTTGCTCGAACTGGCTCAGCAGAACCCGAAGATTGTGGGCGTGACACCTGCCATGCCGACAGGCTGCTCGATGAACATCATGATGAATGCGATGCCCGACCGGGTGTTCGATGTGGGCATTGCCGAGGGGCATGCGGTCACGTTTTCGGGCGGCATGGCGAAGGACGGGCTCATGCCTTTCTGCAACATCTATTCGTCGTTCATGCAGCGGGCCTACGACAACATCATCCACGATGCCGCCACGATGCGGCTCGACATGGTGCTCTGTCTGGACCGTGCAGGCATTGTGGGCGAGGATGGTTCCACCCACCACGGGGCTTTCGACATGGCTTTCCTCCGTCCCATCCCCAACCTGACCATTGCCTCGCCGATGGATGAGCCGGAACTCAGACGGCTGATGTACACGGCCCAACTGCCCGGACGAGGGGTGTTTGTCATCCGCTATCCGCGCGGGCGGGGAAGTGTGGTCGATTGGCGCTGCCCGCTCGAAGAGGTGCCTGTGGGCAAGGGGCGGAAGATGAAGGACGGCGAGGGTGTCGCTGTGCTGAGCATCGGACCCATCGGTGTGGATGCCGAGAAGGCCATCGCCATAGCCGAACTGGAGTCGCTCAACACGAACCCGATGGCTCCGCTGGACATTGCTCACTACGATATGCGCTTCTTGAAACCGCTGGACGAGGAGTTGCTCCACGAGGTGGGAAAGAAGTTCCGGAAGGTGGTGACGGTGGAGGATGGTGTCATTTCGGGCGGACTGGGTAGTGCCGTGCTGGAGTTCATGGCCGACCACGGCTATCAGGTGGAAGTGAAACGTATCGGCATGCCCGACCATTTTGTGATGCACGGCACGGTGGCTGAACTGCACCGAGAGTGCGGCATGGATGTGGAGAGTATAGCAAAGGTATTGGTATGAAAATAGTGATTGCAGGCGCAGGTGCCGTGGGCACTTACTTGGCGCGTATGTTGTCGAACGACAACCAGGATGTGGTGCTGATTGACCCGAAGGAGAAGAACATCCTCCGTCTCACCAGCGAACTGGACATCATGACGCTGCTGAGACAGCCCACTTCGATTGAGGCCATGAAGGATGCCGAGGTGCATCGGGCTGACCTCTTCATCGCTGTCACTCCCAACGAGAGCGAGAATCTGGCTTGTGCCATGCTGGCCAAGCAGTTGGGCGCACGGAAGACGGTGGCGCGGGTGGATAACTATGAGTATATGAAGCCTGAGAACCTGCAACTCTTCAGGAACATGGGCGTTGAGTCGCTCATCTATCCCGAACTGCTGGCTGCCGAGGATATTGCCGCCAGTTCGCGCTACAGTTGGGTGCGCCAACTCTGGGAGTTTAATGGCGGCGAACTGCTGTTGCTGAGTGTGAAGATGCACGATGCGCACCCTGTCTTTGAGAAGGAAATCAGCAATAAGGATAATCAACTGGTGGGCCACACGCTGAAGGCCATCGGCAAACTGCATGGACACAACTTCCACGTGGTGGCCATCAAGCGCGACGGCGAGACCATCAGCCCGAACGGCGACGAGAGGATTCTGCCGCGCGACTTGGTGTTTTTCATGACCACACGGGAGAATCTGACGGAGATTCGTCGGCTGACGGGCAAGGACGACTATCCGGCTGTGCACAACAGTCTGATTATCGGCGGTGGCAAACTGTCGGTGCGGGCCAGTTGGAAGTTGGCCGACATTCACGACTCGGTGAAGATTGTGGAACCGAACCAACGGCGCACGGAGGAACTGCAGTCGCTCGTGTCGCCCAAGACGATGATTCTGGAGGGTGAGGGCTATGATGTCGATTTGCTGAACGATGAGGGCTATGGCAGCATGGAGGCTCTCATTGCCCTGACCGACAATGACCAGGAGAACATTCTGGCTTGTGTGGCTGCCCGTCGGCGTGGCATCCGCAAGACCATTGCACAGGTGGAGAACCTCGACTACTTTGACATGGCGGATGACCTTGACATCGGCACCATCATCAACAAGAAGATGATTGCCGCCAGCCACATCTATCGTATGCTCTTGAAGGGCGATGTGGATAACGTGAAGATGTTGGCCATCGGCAATGCCGACGTGGCCGAGTTTGTGGTGAAGGCTGATTCGCAGGTGACGAGGAAGAGGGTGATGGACTTGCATCTGCCCAACGGTGTGAACATCGGCGGTATGTCGCGCGAAGGCCGCTCGATGTTGGTGGGTGGCAGCACTCAACTGCAGGCAGGCGACCGAGTGGTGGTCTTCTGTGTGAACAACACGCTGCGCAAACTCGACAAATTCTTTAAGTAAATGGTCAACATCTTCAAATGAAGGTCAACTGGTTTTAAGTAAATGGTCAACTGGAAACTCATAGCAAGAATCATGGGCTATCTCCTCTTTATCGAAGCGGGGCTGATGATGCTGTGCCAAGGGGTTTGCTGGCTCTATGGCGAGGGGGCGAAGTCTTTTCTCCCTCCCATCGTGATGGCTGTTGTCTTGGGCATGATGGGTGTGGGACTGGGATGGAACGCTGGCAAGAAGATGGGGCGAAAGGATGGCTACATCGTGGTCTCGATGGTGTGGGTGCTCTTCACGCTCATTGGCATGCTGCCATTCCTTCTGGATGGCTGTGTGCCCGATGTGGCCAGTGCCTTCTTCGAGACGATGTCGGGATTCACCAGCACGGGTGCCACCATCATCGATGACCTCGACTCCATGCCGAAGGGGCTGCTCTTCTGGCGCAGTCTGACCCAGTGGATTGGGGGCATCGGCATCGTGTTCTTCACTATCGCCATCTTGCCAGCCTTCGGGGTGGGCGAGGTGAAACTCTTTGCGGTGGAATCGACGGGGCCGCTCCACAGCAAGGTGCATCCGCGCATCTCGGTGGCGGCCAAGTGGATTGGGGGTGTCTATGTGGTGCTCACCCTCTTGTGCATGGTCTCTCTGATGCTCTGCGGAATGCCTTGTTTCGATGCGGTCAACTACTCGCTCTGCACCACGGCAACGGGGGGGTATGGCACTCATTCGGCCATGCTTGAAGATGTTTTCCACTCGCCTGCCATCGACTATGTGCTCATCTTCTTCATGTTTGTGTCTGGTGTCAACTACACATTAATATATTATACAATCCTGAAGGGGAAGGTGAAGAAGTTTTTTCGCGATGCGGAATTTAGGGCCTATCTTATCATCGTGTTGGGCGCGTCGCTGGTGTGTGCCGTGACGCTGGCCTTTGGTGAGTATGGGGTGGAATATGCCTTGCGCCAGAGCCTCTTCACGGTGATCTCGTTGCAGACAACCACGGGCCTGGCTACGGTCGATTATACCCTCTGGCCTGTTCAACTCATGCCTGTGTTGCTCTTTGTCATGTTTGCTGGAGCCTGTTCGGGCAGCACCAGTGGCGGCTTCAAGTGTGTGCGCCTCAGCATCATCTATCGGGTGCTGAAGAATGAGTTCACCCGTATTCTCCATCCGCGTGCGGTCACTCCGGTGCGAATGAACGGTAACATTGTGCCATATAACGTTGTGCAGACTCTGCTCGGCTTTGTTGCCCTCTTTGTCTGCTCTCTCTTCCTGGGGGCGTTTGTCCTTGCGCTTAGCGGTGTTGACCCCAACGATGTGCATCCCAACTTTGACTACTATGAGGCTTTCGGCATTGCCATGTCGAGCATCAGCAATGTGGGGCCTGGCATGGGCTACTATGGCCCTGCCCACTCTTGGGCCATCCTCAGCCCTGTGGCGAAGTTGGTCTGCTCTTTCCTCATGCTGATTGGGCGTCTGGAAATCTTTCCCATCATGATTCTCTTCACACGCAGTTTCTGGCAGAAATAACCAGCCTACGTGCTGGGCGACCAGCCCACGCGCTGGGCGAAGTTTTTTCTCAACTCGACTCAACTCAAATTAACTCAAATGGTTTTGTCTCTCATACGGTTGCTTCGACCGAGCCAGTGGCTAAAGAATTTTTTTATCTTCCTGCCGTTGTTTTTCGACGGGCATCTGTTGCATGTGGACTACATTCTCCCTGCTGTATGGATGTTCCTGAGTTTCAGTTTTGCGGCCAGTGGCATTTATTGCTTGAACGACCTTTGCGATGTGGAGGATGACAAGGTGCATCCCGAAAAGTGCAAGAGGCCGTTGGCCAGTGGTGCAGTGGGGCAATGGCAGGCTTTTCTGCTGATGCTGGTGTGCTTTGTGGCTTCCTTTGCGATTGTCTTGCTCCGCCACTGGACATCGGCGGAAGGTTTTCTGCCGTTGGTGGGTGTGATAGGCGTTTACATTGCGATGAATATAGCCTATTGCCTGAGACTGAAGCGGGTGGCGATTGTTGATGTGTTCCTGATTGCTGCAGGGTTCGTGCTTCGTGTGCTGGCGGGTGGTTTTTCTACAGGCATAGAGTTGTCGCACTGGATTGTGCTGATGACTTTTCTTCTGGCTTTGTTTCTGGCCTTTGCCAAGCGGAGGGACGATGTGGTGATGTATGAGAAAACAGGTGTGAAGGCACGGGAGATTGTGAGCCAATATAATGTGGCGTTCATGAACCAGGCCATTGCCATCGTGGCAAGTGTCACGATGGTGTGCTACATCATGTACTGCGTCTCTCCCGAAGTGATGGAGCGTTTTGGCAGTCCGTATGTCTATGGCACTTCCGTTTTTGTGTTGGCAGGTCTGATTCGCTATCTGCAAATCATTTTCGTGGATGCAAAAAGTGGCAGCCCCACCCATGTGCTGATGAAAGACTTGTTTGTCCAACTGAGCATTGTGGGCTGGATTCTTTCTTTCATCCTTATACTGTATGTCCGATGAGAAAGGTGGTGGTTTTTGACTTCGACGGCACGTTGACAACCAAGGATTCCTATTTTGAGTTTGTCAAATATGCCTGTGGCTATTGGCACTTGGTGGGAGGGCTTCTGCTTTTCTCTCCCCTGCTGCTCTTGATGCTGTGCCACCTCTATCCTCACGGGAAAGCCAAGGAGCGGGTTTTCTCCCATTTCTTCAAAGGGTGGCGCTACAGCCAATTCCAAAAAGTGGGGAGGAAGTTTGCCTACAAGGTGAAAGCCTTCGAGCGGACAAGTACGGTGGAGATACTGGAGAAAGAGGTGAAGGCTGGTTCGACCGTCTATGTGGTCAGTGCCAGCATGGAGGACTGGATTCGCCCTTGGAGTCAGCAGAAACAGGTGGCTCAGGTGTTGGGCACCAAGGCCGAAGTGGATGCTGACGGAATGCTGACAGGAAAGTTTTCCACCCCCAACTGCTTTGGGCAGGAAAAGGTCAGCAGACTGCTTGAAGTGGAGCCTGACAGGAAGGCTTATCGGTTGGAAGCCTATGGCGACAGTCGGGGGGACCGCGAGATGATTGCGTTTGCTGACAGGGGAATCTATGTTTAACGGATACATGAAGAGGTATATACGCTTTCACCGCCTGTCTGAGCGGACGTTCCTGACGGTAGCCTTGTCGGGCTATATGCTGCTGATGACTGCACTGTCTCTGCAAGGTTTTGACATGTGTGACGAAGGATGGGCCTTGACGGGTTATCAGCAAATCTTCCATGACCCAAGTTCTGTCGAATATCTCTTCCTCTATTATCTGGAACTGGTGCTGGGAGGAGCGTGGAACCTTCTCTTTGGCGGCTATGGAATATTAGCCTTCAGGGTTCTGACAGTCATCACCTTGACGGCTTCGCTCTGGGTGGTATATCGATTGTTGAGGCCATTTGTCGGCAGGTGGGATTTTCTCATGGGAATCTGTGCTTCAACGGCATGCTGCAACATGATTCTGGTATTCTACCATAACTATCTGACCCTGTTTCTCAGTGCGCTCATTGCTTTAACCTTTTATCGGGCACTCTCCGGAAGAAACAGGCCCTATGTTCTTGTCAGCGGGTTTTGTGTGGGAATCGCTTTCTTCGCCCGCATCCCCAATCTGTCGCTTCTGGCCTTGTCCCTTGTGTTTATACCTTATGCTTATAGGCAGGGTTGGTGGGCTGGCCTGATGATGTTGGGATATTGGGCAATGGGTGTTTGTGCAGGTGTTCTTTCGGTCTTGGCACTGATGTGTGTTCTGGGCCATTTCTCCATTTTCGAGGCATCCATCCTGTCTGGTTTCTCTGCTGCCCACTCGGCAGAAAGCACTCATCATTTAGGGCATTTGCTGTATATCTGCATGAGGAACTATTATCAGGTGGTGCGTCATGCCACAGCCTTGTTCCTCCTTCCCACTCTACTATATTATGCCAGAAAGAAGGGCTTTCTTCAGGGAAAGAAAGGGCGCATGATGTCTGTCCTTGTGCTGCTTGGATATGTTTCCATTGTAGCATGGATGAGTCGGCTTGCCACCGTGTATATGGTCTATGCGTTCAGCACATTCTGGCTGGTAGTGTATGGAGCCAAGTGCTATAAAGTCCAGTTCGATGAAATCAAGGCAGATGGAATCCATGCGAATGGGTTTTACTTGTGTCTCATCACCCTCATCCTGATGTATGTTCTGCCTTTGGGCAGCGACTTCGGCATCGAAAACATGGGCGTTTTCTGTATCTGGATAGGCGTTCCGTTTAGCATTGGACTCGCTCGCACAGCCCTCCGAAAGATGCGGATTCGTGCTTTCTCTTGGGCTTTTCTTTTTCTTTGGTTTGTCTATTGCTGTGCAGGAGGCTACGCCATCCTTTCCTCATGCTATTTCGACGCAGGATGGAGATGGGAGAAAACCTATAAGATAGACTCTCCTTTGGCCACTACCTACACCACCAAAGAGAACAAAGAGGCGGCCGATGCGCTGCTTCATGTATTGCCTCGGTATATTAAGAAGGATGACCGTGTGTTGTTCTTTCAAAATCTGGCCACCCTCCATTTCCTCACCGAGACACGCCCCTATCTGGGCAACCCTTGGCCTTGGACCTATGACCCCGACAATATGGAGAAACACTTCGCGAAGGCGAAAGAGAGGTGCGGAGACCTGCCTGTGATTGTCAGGGAGAAGTCAGCCGTGGCCACTTGGCGGCAGTATGACCCCGATTGGGACAACGCTCATGCTGCGGAAACGTATGGACATAAAAATGGCCGAATCAGAGCCATTCAGCGGTTTATTCAAGAGAATCGCTATGTTGTGGTGTGGGAAAACGGACTGTTTCAGATACTCTTGCCACCTACTTCTCGCGTCAGTTCGACGCAAGAAAAGTTTTAATGATACGCCTTCGGCGGACGAAGAAAAAACAAATAAAAACAAGTAAAAACAAATAAAAACAAGTTCTTCTTTGTTGTGATAGCGAAGATGTTGTGGACGAAGAAAAGGTTTTTATTTGTTTTCATCGGTTTTTATTTGTTTTTTCTTCGTCCGCCGAAGGCGTATATCTTACATCGAACTCACGTTACTTCTCGCGAGAGAAAATGAAAAAGGGGCTCAGTAGAAATTTAGTGGGGGTAAGCATAAATCATAGATAGCCTGTAGAGGAAGAACTTCTCGTCTCTTATACCTCTCAGTGCCGC
>OCVV012833642.1_pt1 | contig 22204 bp, 22 predicted proteins | sample 1539721 | NCBI WGS metagenome assembly OCVV01 (sample SAMN02144230, study PRJEB22623) | gut metagenome | biome: sheep rumen | host: Ovis aries | place: New Zealand
GGTGAAGATCCAGAACTTCCACATGGTGCTGTCGTGCAGCTCAAAGCGGAGGAAGTTCAGGCCCACGTAGAAGCAGACCACCTGGATGGCAATATCGCGGAGCATCTTCTTCATAGGGGTCCCCGGCTTGAAGTTGATGTCCTTCTCGTAGGTCACGGCACGCTGGAGGCTATAGGTCTCCATGCCCACCCAGATGGCCTCACCGATGGCAAGGAGAAGGAAAAGCAGGAAATGGTCATACTTGAGCCAGGCATCAAGGAACACCCAGATTCCCATGAAGTCGGCGGCGAAGTAGAATGTGTGGAGCCACAGCGGATACGGGCCCACCTTGTCCTTCTCGGTAAGGATGATCGGAATAATGTAAACCAGGAGGCCGAAGATGACGGCGAGGCCGATGGCAATCCAGGCGCCAATCCATCCATCGGCACCAATGGTCAGGTGGTCAATAAAATCCTGCGGCGACACATCCCCCTTGGGATAGCCGGATACGAGTCTTTCAAAGATGTTCATTGCTCCCATCCTCCTACTGCTCGTCTATGTCAATGATGCGCCCCAGCCGGTCAACCCGCTTTTCAAAGCAGTTCACGCCAACTACGGCAAGGATATAGGCCAGGCCGTTGGCAATGATGGCAATGCCGATGATGGCTGACAGCACACCGGCGGTGACATCCAGGTTCTTTAGGCCGAAGAAGCCCAACACGGCGGCGCCGATGCCAAGGCAAAGAAGCACCCACCACATGGGGAAGCCAACCTTCTTGTAGTCGAAGCTCTGGACCGCAATCACCACGCCTTCAATCATAACCCAGAGGGCGAATACCACCGGGAGGGACACCGCCGTACCCAGGATGTTGAAAAGGAAGAAGCATCCGAAGAAGATGTCCAGTATGGCGCTCAGGGCGCGGGTGCCGCTGTTGGGAAGGAACGCCTGGGTCCTGAAAGTGAAGACCAGTTTGGAGATACCGGCAATGAGGGTGATGCAACCCAGCACCCAGGCTGCGGAAACGAGGGTGATGTCCGGTTTGGCGATGCAGACGACACCGAGGATGATAAGAAGAAGGCCTGCGATGCAGAGCCAGATTTTTGTACTTGTTTTCATGATGAATATAGGTTTTAGCTGTTTGTTTCCTGTCTGTTTCGCAAGGCAAATTTACCCATTTTCACGGACACGGCAAAACAATCCGCCTTCATCGTCCTCTCCATGCCGGGCTATCTTTCGGAAAATGATTATCTTTGCAGATAAGGACCTCTACCTTTCACTTTAAACGGTCTTGGCAGAGACCAGTGCCCTGCACGAAACACTCCGGAAAATATGAGAAAAGCATTGTTTTTGATGGCAGTAACCCTCATTTGCTTTACTGCCTGCGGCCCAAGAAGGGGCGGAGCACGCGGCCCTCGCCAGGGTGGTCACATTGAAATCGACAAGGAGTCTGACAGTGTTTTCGTGGCATTGAAAAAAGAGACGCTGGGCAAGTTCAAACAGTTTACATTCAGCGACTCCCAGACGGGCAAGACGATGGAGTATAATCTGCTTGTCCCAGAAGGAGCTGAGGCTGGTGAGAAACTCCCTTTGGTGCTCTTCATGGCCGATGCCAGCACCGTGGGCAAGGAGGTTACGACTCCGCTTACGCAGGGTTACGGCGCGCTGGAGTTCGCTTCCGACCGCGACCAGCGGCTGCATCCCTCGTTCGTGCTGGTGCCGCAGTACACCGACTGGGCCGTGCAGGACGACTGGAGCACCACGGACGAAGTAGAGATGACAATCCGTCTGCTTGATGCTGTCTGCAAGGAATACAATGTAGATACCAGCCGCCTCTACACCACCGGCCAGTCGATGGGCGGCATGATGTCGTTCTACTTCAACATCACGCATCCCGACCTCTTCGCCGCGTCGCTCTTCGTCAGCAGCCAGTGGGACACATCGAAGATGCAAGACTTCGGCAAGAAGCATTTCTTCTACATCGTTGCCGGCGGCGACCAGAAAGCATCGGGCGGTATGCAGGACCTGACAAAGGTACTGAGGGAGAACGAAGCCCGCATAGAATCCGCTTCGTGGAGTGCCAAGCTTCCCGCTGAGCAGCAGGAGCGCATGGCCAAGGAACTGATTTCCCGCGGCTCTGGCATCAACTTCATCAAGTGGGAAACCGGCAGCGTCCTTCCGGAGTCAGGCCAAGGCATGGAACACATGGCTTCCTTTGACTACGGCTACAAGATTGCAGCCGTCCGCGACTGGCTGTTCCAACAGAGCAAGCAATACCAGTTTTCTTTTTCCGAATGATTTCTCCAGAAAGGAGTAGTATCGATCTGCCTGAAGATGCCAGCGGTCGTCCTCCACGAAGTAATGGCTCCAGACAGCAATCCTGTAATCGGTTTTTCCTATTGTATTATCATTTTTTATGTTCGGAAAAAAGGTTCTTCAGAAATCCAAGCTGCTGAAATACTCCTTCTTCTCTTCGCGCACGAAGTCTATCGCCCGGTTGATGTAATCCAGGAAGGGCTTTGCCGTCTTGAAGATATCCACAAGATGGTGCGCCAGGTCCTGTAGAAAACGTAAAGTCTCTTTCATTTTCTACTTCGTGATAATCGGTTTCCCGTCAGTGTCAAGAAGCGGGGTAAGGCCTCCGCCGTATCCGCGGTGGACAAAGAGGTAGTTGACGCCTGTTTCCTTGTCAACGATGACGACGGCATCGGTCATGAGGCTGATGCCTTCCTTTTCTTTGATGTCAAATCTGTCTTTTCCCATATCTGTTTTATATCAATAATCGTATTCTTCCCTCGGACTTGCAGAACATTTCCGGATGCGACATCACAACGGCGTAAACCTGTGCGAGAGTCACCGGCTGCCCGTCCTTACGTTTATGCAGCCCCTCCCGGTTGATCTTATCAACCAGCCGCTCCACCTTCAGGCCCCCGCCCGAGGTGGCAATAGCATACACGATTGCTTCTTCAAGTTTCATTCAGCAGAGTCCCTCTGCCTCTTATGCACGAGGTGAACACAAATTTAATCATTTTATTTGATTCATGCACTCCCAACGGCATTTCACGACTCCTGAACCTTGTGCATGAGACACTTTTGACACCAAAACCCTACTTCCCGTGTCCTGACGGCGCAAAATACCTCACTCTGACACCAAAACCCCTTTTCCCGTGTCCTGACGGCGCAAAATACCTCACTCTGACACCAAAACCCCTTTTCCCGTGTCCGGACGGCACAAAAAACTTCGCTCTGACACAATCACTTGCAAGCCAAAGGAACAGAACATCTATGAAGAAGAGCAGCACTGGAGCCAAGTCGGAAATGCCGGAGTGCATAGATCAACTGAATAACAATCACGATCTTTAAACGCCATGAAAAAGTATTTCATTATCGCACTGGCGGCTATTACACTTGCTACGTGGGTGAAAGAAGTTTCAGGAGTAAGCACAAAAATGTGAAGAAGCGTGAAATGTAACATTTTCGACATTGAAGGACATCCTTTGGAACTCTACGCCGAAGACATGGCGGATATCGGCTTTCCGGAAGCCGATAGATTCGTAGAGGCGGATAAGGTGGGGCATGCCGTGGTCGGCGACGAGGGTTATCCTGTTATAGCCCAGGCCCTGTCCTTTACGGATTCCGTCTTCCAGAAGCGAGCGGCCGATGCCCTGCCTTCTGAATTCAGGGAGGACGGCGAGAGTATCCAGGTAGTATTCACCGGGATCGGCTTCCTGTTCTGAAGTCTGGTCCATCTTGAAGAATTCCGGCCACAGTTCCGTGAAGGTCCGGTGGCGGAGTTCCTTGTAGTATTCACCAGGATAGGACAGAAGAGAGCCTGCTGTTTTTCCGTTCAGCTCGGCAACTCGTGTACGTGCGTAGCTGTACAGCAGGTCCTTCCTCTGTTCGCATTTCACAAGGCGGTCGTAGATATCCTTGTTTTCAGGAATATCAGTCTCGAAGTCGTAGAAATGCATTCCAGCCATTATGCATTTGGCGAGGAAAGGTGCATCGGAAGTAGTAGCGTCCCTTAAAGTGAGCGTCATGAGAAACCGTTTACTGTTCAGCAGAGTCCTTGGTCCAATTGGCAAGAAAAGTTGCTCCGGCAACGATGAGGGCGGTTCCGAGCCCCGGATAGAACGATGCGAAGAACTCGGTGGGGACGCCCGGAATGAACTTGAGCGAGATGCCGAGGCACATGAAGAAGATTACCATGATCCATCCCTTAACCGGCAGAAAGGCAAGCAGGGACTTTTTCTCCTCGGGAAACTCCAGTATACGTTTGGTGTATTTCTTCACGAAGAAGGAAAACATCCAGTTAAAGACCGCTATTGTGGCAACGGTCCCGATTGCGAGCCAGATGATTATCTTTGATGGCCATATAGCAATATAGGATTGGATGCCGGTCACAAGGACTTTGATGCCCGGAGCGCCCCAGACGATGGCGTTGGCAAGAAGCAGGTGGCGTTTTGCCACAGGGAGGATTCTGTCAATATTCATTTCGGTTCGTTTTATTTGTTGGCCTATTGTGTGAGCCCTGCGATGATTGCGGCGATGGTTTCCTCGTATGCGCTGTCGGAGAGGTAGGTCTTCTTGGGGTTCATCTCGAAGGTGCCGCCCCACTCGGGGCCGCCTTCGTACTTGGGAACAAGGTGCCAGTGGGGATGGGCGAGAGTGTCAGAATAGGCGCCGAAGTTTATCTTCGAGGGATGGAAGGCCTTTTCGATTGCGAGAGCGGCGCGGCGTGTGTCCAGCATGAAGCGCACCCAGTCGGCCTCGGGGATGTCCGTCTGGGAGCCGGCGTGCTCGCGGTAGGCGACTACGCAGCGCCCGGGGTGGGTCTGCTCGCGGAAAAGGTACAGGGTGGAGACTTCAAGGTCGGCTATCTTGATCATCAGTTCGTCAAGCACGGCCTTGTTCTTACAGTAAAGGCAGTTGTCTGGCATGGTTCTTTGTATTCAGTTTGTTATCGGATTTATCGTCTGAGTTTCACCAGTTCCTCGGGCTTGTCGGTGGCGATGATGTCGACACCCATGCGTATTGCCTTGCGGTTGGCGGCCCTCTTGTCGCCGAGCCCCAGTATGAGGGCAAGGACCTTGACATCCCTGTCGTGGCAGCGGCGGATTAGTTTCCGGCTCAGTTTGTTGGCCCTTACGACCGCTATGTCGGGATGCACGTCGTCCAGAATCTCGTCCAGGCGGGCGGGGTCACGCACGTAGGCCTGGAGGGTATGGATGTACGGGAACGCGGCGCGGAAGGCCTTCGTGTCTTCGTACGAGGAGAAGGTGAAGTATGTGTGCTCCAGCATCCCGCAGGAGTCGATAAGGGCAACGAGGTCGTGGAAGTCGCCGGTCCGGTAATCGACGGTGATCCCAAGGCCGTTTGCGGCCGCTTTTTCCAGGAGGGCCGAAAAGCGCGGAAGTTTCTGCCCCTTCCACTCGGGGCCGAACCAGCTTCCCGCATCGAGGGTGTCGAGGTCCCTGGAGAGCCACTCTCCGATAGGGCCTGTGCCGTTGGTGGTGCGGTTCAGGAGAGAGTCGTGAAGGATGTAGAACACGCTGTCCTTACTGAGGACGACGTCGCACTCCATCACGTCTACACCGTAGCGGATGCATGAATCGGCCGATGCGAGGGTGTTCTCCGGGGCGATGAAGTTCGCACCGCGGTGTCCACTGATGGCCGGGAACGGATGCCTGGCGCATGATGCCGCCGATATGAGAATCAGTGCGGCTATTAGATGGGACGGAAATTTCATATTCAATCGAGTTGTCTGCAAAGATAAGCAATTATTTCGTAGGAGAAATCAGGTATAGGCCTGCACTTTCCAGAACGGGAGCCGCCTTGGAGGATGTAATCCGTACGCGTATGCGGTCTGTCGCGATCTCCGGGAAACGGAGTATCCTTTTATACCCGATGGTTGTACCTTTTGCAATGGACTGCCAGCCACCCTCGTCATTTGGTATCTCCACCACGAAAGAACGTACCCGCTGGCCAAGGGGAATGTATTCCCGGAGCTGGATGAGATTGAACCGGCGCTGCTGAGGGAGCTCGAGCACAAAGGATGCGCAGGTGTCCTTCCGAGCTGCGGCCCAGTAGCGGTCATAACGCTTTTCAAGGAGGTTCCTGCCATGGTGGCGGCCGATGCCGTATGACGAGGAAGTCCTGACCTTTGCGCCCGCGGCAAGATTGTTTCCGAACACTCCGTCAAGACGCTCCTTGAACTCCATTAGCCTTAGTGAATCCACAGGATGAATCCTTCCGGTGGTGTCCGGGGGAACATTGAGGAGCAGAAGTGCATTGCGCCCTGCGCTATTGAAGTATATATCCATGAGCTCGTCCACGCTCTTGACATGCTCATTCTCGCTTTCTTTCCAGAACCACCCCGGACGTATGGAGACGTCGGCTTCGGCAGGAATCCAGTACCTTCCGTCCTCATTTCCTTCCATGAGACTGCCGGAGGGCGGTGCCCCGGCTCCCGGCGAGAAGCCATCGGCATCAAGCGTACTCCAGCATGTCTCACCGGCCATGCCGCTTTCGTTTCCAACCCATCGGCAGCCGGGTCCTACATCGCTGAAAAGGACAGCCCCCGGATTCAAATCGAGGACGCTCCGGTGGAAAAGCGGCCAGTCGTACTCCTGCCTTTTTCCATTCGGCCCCTCTCCGCAGGCACCGTCGAACCACTGCTCGAAAATCTCTCCGTAACGGCCGTCATGGACGCTTCTGAGTGTATTCGCGTACTTCTCATTGTAGTATGGCGTACCATATGCCGGGTCGTTTCTGTCCCATGGGGAGATGTAGACTCCCATCTTGAGGCCGTACTCGCGGCAGGCCTCAGAGAGCTCCCGGATGACATCTCCCTGCCCGCCGCGCCAGGCGCTTTCCCTTACGGTGTGCTCGCTCTCCGGATTAGGCCACAGGCAGAACCCGTCATGGTGCTTTGCCGTCAGGATGATGCCTTTGAAACCGGCAGCCTTTGCGATTGCAGCCCACTGTCGGCAGTCAAGGGCGCTTGGATTGAAAAGGCTCTCAGGCTCACTCCCGAGCCCCCATTCCAGACCGCTGAAGGTGTTGGGGCCGAAATGGACGAAAAGATTCATCTCCATCTTCTGCCACTCCAGCTGTGCCTCTGTGGGAACAGGACCGTAAGGTTGTGGAGACTGACAGCAGGAGGCTGCAATTACAGCCGCCAGCAATAGGTATATGGCTCGCTTGTTCATAGGACTCTATCGGAAGAAACAAATATACGAAAAGATAAGCTTTCTGCCAATTGGTACGGACAATACCGGCCCGGTACGGATACATTCAAACCACCGTTTTCCCTCACCAGTGGCAGAAAACGTTGGTTTGACCATGTTTAAACAGTGCCAAACCACCAAAAACGCCCTCTCAGAGCAGGAAGTGGTGGTTTGAATGTTTCCGGCGGTGCCATTTTAGCCGTGCGTTTGCAAAAAAACCAAATAATACTTATCTTGCAAGTAACAAATACTCACGCTATGAATATCCTGGAAGAAGCCCATCGCTGCCTGCTATGCGCCGATGCCCCCTGTACCAAAGCCTGTAAGAATGGTGACCCGGCAAGGGCCATACGGGCTATCCGTTTTGACAACAAGGCCAATGCCCGTCAATGGGTGAAAGACTGCACTGACGAGGATCTAGCCTCGGCAGAGAAGGCCTGCATCCACTATGACCGCCCCATCCGTATCCGGGAAATGCTTAAAGATCTTCAGGAAGTTTCGACGCGGCCTCTGCCAAGCCTTGCGATTGACTTCTGCGGCATCCGGTGCGAGAATCCTTTCTTCCTGGCATCATCGGCCGTATGCACCAACTATGAGATGGTGGCAAGGGCCTTCGACGCCGGTTGGGCCGGAGTCTTCTACAAGACCATCTGCCTGCAGGACATAAGGGAGGTGTCTCCCCGTTTCGACGCTGTTTATGCCGATGGCAAGAAGGGCGACTTCTACGGTTTCCGAAACATGGAACAGCTGAGCGAAAACCCGGTAGACGTGGATTTCGACATCCTGAGGCGCCTGAAGCAGAACTACCCTTCCAAGATAGTCATAGCCTCCATAATGGGAGAAAAGGAAGACGACTGGACGGAACTCGCCAAAATGGCCGAGGCGGCCGGCTGCGACGCCGTCGAGCTGAATTTTTCCTGCCCGCAGATGCGCCAGGCCGGCATGGGCAGTGACGTAGGCCAGGACCCCGAACTGGTCACCTTCTTCACGGCATACGTCAAACGCAGCGTAAGCATACCCGTCATCCCCAAGATGACGCCCAACATCTCCCATATATCGCAGCCCGCCATGGGCGCATACTTCGCCGGGGCCGATGCCATATCGGCAATCAATACCATCAAGAGCGTCACGATGGGAGAAGGATCGGCCGTAGGCGGCTGCCAGACTGGATCCGGCTATTCCGGAAGGGCGGTCAAGCCCATCGCCCTGCGCCATATCCTGGCCATGGTGATGAACCCCATGATGAAAAATATCCAGTACAGCGGCGTGGGCGGCATCGAGACTTGGCGCGACGCCCTGGAATTCATCCAGCTGGGCTGCCGGAACGTTCAGGTATGCACCGCCGTAATGCAATACGGCTACAGGATAGTGGAAGACATGATTTCCGGACTTCAGACCTACATGGCAGACAGGGGCATAGACAAGGTTTCAGACCTTGTGGGCGAACTCCTGCCCTTGTTCCGCCTTCCGTCCGACCTGGACCGCGACACCATCGTCTATCCAAAGTTCGACTCCGCCCGCTGCATAGGCTGCGGCCGATGCACCATCTCCTGTGCCGACGGCGGCCACCAGGCCCTTGTCTTCAACGAAGAGACGCGCAGGCCTCAGCTCATCGGCCCCAAGTGCGTGGGATGCCACCTTTGCCGCCTCGTCTGCCCTGTCGGGGCGATATCGTCGTCGAAGAGGATCATGAAGAAATAGTGCCGGCCGGGCCGACATGATGCTCCAGAAACTTTCAAGCCACCACTTCCTGCGCTGGAATGGCGTTTTTGGTGGCACTGTTTAAACATGGTCAAACCACCGTTTTCTGCCACTGGTGAGGGAAAACGGTGGTTTGAATGTATCAATTGTCGCTATTCTGCGGCTTCGTATCCGAAATAGTAACCCTTCTTGGCGGAAGGAACGCCGTACTTCATCCAGGCGGGTTCCGGTTCGCCTTTGAGGTAATAGTCGAAGAACTGCTGCAGGCGGATGGAAAGGTCCTTGCGGTTGCGGCGTTCACGCAGGTTGTGCGCTTCGTCGTTGTATTCGAGCAGCCAAGCGGGCTTTCCGAGTCTTCTGAGGCCCATGAACATCTCTATGCCCTGGTACCACGGAACGGCGCCGTCGGCATCGTTGTGCATGATGAGAACCGGCGTGGTTACGTTGGGGAGCTTGAAGAGGGGAGAGTTCTCCATGTACAGCTCGATGCCGTCCCAGAGGCTCCTGCCGATTCGGCTCTGACCCATCTCGTACTGCCCTTCACGGCTGCTTCCCGACTCCCAGCGTATTCCGCCGTAGGCCGATGTCATGTTGGACACGGGTGCACCGGCGCCGGCGGCCTTGAACATGCCGGTACGGGTGATGAGGTATGCCACCTGATAACCGCCCCAGCTCTGGCCCTGGATGGCCATGTTGTCGGCGTCTATCCACGGGAACTGCTTCAGGGACTGGGCACCGCTCACGATGCAGTTGTAGGCGCTCTCGCCGGGAAGTCCGGGAGTGTAGACGATGTCTGGCACAAACACTACGTAACCTCTTGAAACGAAGAACGGTATGTTGATGATGGACCACATTGGCTGTACCTGGTAGTGGGAGTAGAGGTTCTCGGAGTCCTTCTCATAGAAGTAAACCATTACGGGATACTTCTTTGCAGGATCCAGGTTCTCCGGCTTGTAAAGCAGTCCCTCAAGCTTCTTGCCGTCGAATGCATTCCACTTGTAGAGTTCCACTGTACCCCAGTTGTAGTCTGCTATCTGGGGATTGATTGCGCTCAGCTTCTCCTCCTTCTTGCCGGGGGCGGAAGCGTAGTAAAGGTCCATCGGGTCACGGAAGTTACCCTTGTTCCAAATGAGCGCCTTGCCGTTTTCGGCAACACGGAGGCCGCTCCAGGTGTATCCTCCAAATGCTACTGTCTTGAAGGATTTGGCCGGCTTTGCAAGGTTCAGCATGGCCAGGCCGTTCTCCTTGCTGGCATGGTCGAAGACGCGAAGCCAGACAGTCTCATCCGCCCGGAGGAAGGGATCCAGCTCGTCGCTGCGGGTGCGTATGTATCTGTAGGTGATGCCTTTTTCCCGGCCGGAAGTGAGGCGCTGCGCCTTTGTCCCGTCCAGGGAAACCTTCCAGATATCGTATTTGTCATAGATGAGGATGCAGCCGTCGGCGGTCCATTCGGCACTGCCGTAGCTTTCCGGGAGTGCGGGGTGGTCGTCGTCCTCGTCCCAGAAAACGGTGTCGATGCCCGAAGTGAGGGATACCGCATTCCCGCCTGCTGTATCCACGCAGAACCATTCGCGGCGGGCAAGATCCCACCAGATTGCTTTGGTACCGTCCGGAGAGAGCCTTATGCCCTCAATCTTTCCGGTCACAATGGGCGTGGCGGCGCCGGTTGAAAGGTTCACGGCCTCAACTTTTGCGGCTCCCTGGCTGTCCCACTGGGTGGCTATCACGTCTACCGGTGTCATGCGAAGGACGATGTCGGTATCTTCCCACCTGGTGGAATACACCCTGCCGATATGGTCTTTCGCCGCAGGAATAAGCTTCCCGCCGGAAACCATGGCCTTCACGGGCGAGAAAATCCTGTCTCCGGAAATCTTCTGAGTGGGCGGAGTGAAAGGCGCATCCCAGTTCCAGATATCCAGCCCGGGAGTCTCGAAAGGAACCAGCGTGGTGTCTTTGGGAGGGACGAATTCGTTCACCTGGGTGTAGATGCGTTCTCCGTTGTGGCTGAAGTGTACGGAGCATTTCTCGGTGATGCCCCATTCGCCTTTCATCGGCTCTATTAGGGTGGATACTTCCATGCCGTCAAGCCTGACCAGCTTGAGGGCCGGGTGCTTGCTGCCGGTGCTTAGGGTGTCGGTAGCCTCCAGGAACAGGGCCTTGGTTCCGGCCTCGTCAAATACAGGGGTTCCATGCCAGGCGGTGGTGTCCGTGAAGAAGTGCTCCTCTCTCTTGCCGATATCGAAAAATCCCGTCACAGACTTCTTGGCGGCCGTTTTACGCACTGCCGACAGCCACTTTCCGTCCTTGGTGACGTTATAGGAGTCGATGTTTCTGAGGGTGTCCAGGGAGCCATCGGCAAAGTGGAGGACGGCAAGGGTGGAGCCCATGTCCTTTTTCTTCCTGTCGGCCTTGAGGACGAAGGAGGTGTCGGTGGTTTCGAAGGCGACGGCGTCAAGGGCGTGCCGGCCGGTCTTGAAGGACTTCACCGACGGGAATTTGAGCATCGTCCCGTCCTTGAGGTTCACCACGAAGAGCGAATCCTTGGGGAGGTCGTTTCCTTTCTTCTTGGCGATTTTGGCTTTTCTGGTCTTCTGGAATTCGGGCTTCACCAGGCATACAAGGCGGGAGTCGTCTTCCAGGACAACGGGCCTGTAGCCGCGCGGGATGGTGATTTCGCGGCCCTTTTTACCCATGGTGCGCACGGTGAGATATCCGTCGCCTTCCTGTTTCTGGACCACGAAGGCCACAACATTGCCCGAAGGTGAAATCAAAGTCAGCCCCACGCTCTCCCAGCTGTCATATACGCTGTGGTCCAGGGGCTTTTTCTGTGCAGGTGCCGATATGGCAGACACCGCTGCCAGAAGGCCAAATAGAAAAGCTCGTTTCAAAGTATGGAAAGTATTAGATTTTCAATGAGATAGGTAAGGAATACCATTAGGACGGCCGCGCTCCAGTTGAGGCCCAGCACTATAACTGCGGCCACTATTAGGACGGCGATGCAGAGGAAGACTATGCGCTTGGTATCCAGGAGCTTCTTGCCCTTTGCGATCTTCATCCCGAACATCGGCACCCTGCTCACGGTCATAAGGCCCAGGCAGACAGCCACAAGGGGCATGAACCAGACAGTATGCGAAAGCCCGTCCAGCCAGCTTCCCGGAGTCACCGTCACAAGGTATGCCAGCGACCCTGCAATCATTGCCGATGCCGGGGTGGGCATTCCCTTGAAATTCTCGCTCTGATCCGGGTCGATGTTGAATTTGGCAAGCCTTAGGGCCGACATTACCGCCAGGAACAGCGGCAGATACCTCCAGACTGCTGCAGTCTCCATGCACTGGGAAAGCATCAGGGAGGGGAGGACGCCGAAGCTTACAACGTCGGCGAGGGAGTCAAGCTCCTTGCCCATGGGGGAGTATGCATGGAGGAGCCTTGCTGCAAGGCCGTCACAGAAGTCTGCGACGGCTGCGGCCAGCATCATGATGAAGGCCGTGTCCGGGCGGCCCTCAAGCGTGAAAATAACTCCCATGCATCCCGCAAGGAGATTCATGGAAGTTATTGTATTGGGAATGTGTTTGCTGATACCCATTACAGGCCCAGTTTCTTTTTGATATTGGCAGGAATGGCCTTCTTGTTGACCACGATGTTGAGGGTCTTTCCCTTGACGAAGTTTTCGCTCATGTACCAGATACCCTTGTATGCACCGGTCTCACCCCAGGAGTTCTTAATGAGGTAGTACTTGGTGCCGTTCTGGTCCTTGGCGATGCCGTAGAGGTGCATGCCGTGGTCGTCGGTGGAGGTCTTTTCGTCAAACATCTGCTGACGGATCTCCTGGGTGACGTCGAGCTCCTTCACGGTCTTCTTTTCCTGAGGCTGCTCTTCGGCCTTGCCCACCCAGCGCTCCTGGTCGGAACCGGAAGTGGCCTTGGCTTCAGTGTCGATGAGGATGGCAAGACCGTCGCGGGTGAAGCCGGGCTCGGAAACGTCGCCGCCCCATGCCACGGTGTAGCCGTTGTTCACTGCATTGTCAATGATTGCCATGAACTCGTCCAGGGGGACGTTCCATGAAGGAGTGCAGCGCCAGTTGTCTTCCACCTCCATTGCAAAAGCGGTGTAGAAGGGGTGATGAGTGTAGGAGGTGAGGCCTACATAGTCGTCGGTGTTGAGCTTGAAGGAGTTCAAGTAGCTTTCGGGGGTGTAGGAGACACCGTTCACGGTGAACCTTTCGGGAATTTCGCCCATGTAGGCGTCCAGGATGCCGTCAAGACCCTTGGGCCAGACGGAGGTGAGCTTGCGGTTGGGGTTCTTCACCACTGCGTCTACATAGCCCTTGAGGACGGCGTCGAGCTCTCCCTGGACGGGGAGGTCGTAGCCGTACTGGAGGCCGGAGTAGGCCTTCTGGTCCACCAGGCCGTAGTCGCGTGCAACCTCGAGCACGTCGCCGAAGTCGCTGCCGGCGGCGAAGTTCATCTTGCCGTTGAGGCGGACATATTTGATGGCGCGGTCGTGATAGGCCTTCCTTACCACGTACATTTCAGAGAAATCAGGGAACATGGTGGTGTCCTTGATATTCTTGTTCTTTATGGCTTCCGACTCCAGGAAGGACAGGGCGGAAAAGCACCAGCAGGTGCCGCTCCTGTACTGGTTCTTGACAGGAGTAATGGGGTTTTCCTTAACTGTGGTAAATTCATAGTCCTTCGTGCTCACGGCGGCGCGGGGCTGTGCAATTGCCGCATTGCAGGCAAGCATTGCAGCAAGGATGCAGATAGTCTTTAAACTCTTCATGGCTGTACAGTTTTGCTTGTTTCCACAAATGTAATGAGAATATCTTTATTTTGCAACATGAGGGAAAATCCTTATTTTTGTATTTTAATTGGCGATATGAGAAAACTGACACTAATACTCATGGCTGCTGTGGCCATGTTCTCTGCTTGTAAGCCCAAAACGTTTCTGCCGCGTCCTACCATACCTCTGGTAGAGAATGTCGCGTCTGACACCTCCGGTCTCGCAGCCATCGTGGCACGTGCCGGAAATGCCGGTGCGGACGGCTCTGTCGCCATTATCGGCGAACCTGCAGACTGCATTACGCTTGCCCGTCTGTTCCAGTATACGGATGTCAGGGACAACATCGACGGACGCGCCGTGAGGGATTCCCTCCCGGACTTCGCCGGAGAACGCCTGGACATTATCCTGGACTCCTGGAACGCGCCCTACAGGCATTTTCAGGATCCGGACAGCCTGCGTGAAGCTACAGTCCGCGGGGCATTGTTCGCCTGGGACAGCACCTGCCGGAAGAGCACTACCGATGCAGCCGTCAAGCTGCTCAAGCCGCGCGCCAAGATACTCGTTTTCTCATCTCCGCTGTCGGCAAGTTTCGGCCTTTTTGACGTGGATACGCTCCAGCAGCTCTGCGGCGGCCGCAGTAAGGTCTTCACCCCTGTGAGAACCACGATTGAAGATGCCTTGGAAAACGGAGCCGCCAATATCGCAGTGTGGGCTTCCCGTGACATCCGCGAGTCAAATGCCTACGAGTCTGTTTTCGGGGAGATGCAAGCCTCCGGCAGCATCACCGGAATCACTCCGGAATCGGCACTGGACATAAGGACTTCCTTCCGAAGCCTCCTCCGGCAGTACAAGGCCACTGACAAGTCTCTCGACGCCCTCATCCTTTCCGAGTACGGCGTTGACACGAAGCCCCTCCTCTCCGAAATAGCCCTCATCCGAGGCGCGGGCACGGAGGAAGACCTCGCCTTCAGCAAGATGCTTTCGGACGGTTTCGTGATCATCGAGCCGGGCGCCAGCCTTGCCGATGCAGTCTTTTCATACATGAGAAAGGACAATCTGTTCACCCACAATATCGCCCGTCCTGCCATCCGTTATTACGAGACGGCAGAATCGGCCGAAGGTGAACCTTCAATAGTGGAAGTAGGAGCATATTACGTGCAGCAGGCTTATGTACAAGATTTCAATTAGTCCGGAGGAAATAGGTTCCCTTCCCCTTGCCTCGTTTGGCGGGGAAATCGTGGTTGTAGATGCGTTGGACCAGGTTTTTGCCGATGCAATCCGCTACCTGCGCCGCCAGAAGGTGATAGGTTTCGACACCGAGACCCGCCCCACCTTCTCTCCCGACCAGCACAGCAACGGAACGGCCCTGCTTCAGCTCTCCGGTGCGGAAAGAGCCTTCCTGTTCAGGCTCCAGAGAATCGGCCTGCCCAAGCAGCTGGCCTCCATCCTCTCCAGCCCTTCCATCCTCAAGGTGGGAGCAGCCACTGCCGATGACGTCCGCGGCCTCAGGAAAATCACCGATTTCCAGGCCCGCGGCTTCCTGGACCTCCAGTCCAAGGTCTGGGAATACGGCATCCGTGACAAGAGCGTCAAGAAAATGGCCGCCATCATACTGGGCGTGAAGATTTCCAAGGCCCAGCAGCTCTCCAATTGGGAGGCCGACAGACTCTCCGAATCCCAGCAGCGCTACGCCGCCACCGACGCCTGGGTATGCCGCGAAATGTACCGCAAACTCTCCGGCAGCCCCAAAAATCCCCTCACCGAGCAGCAGCTTCACCCCGAAATATATGGATAAAATATACCTCCGTCCCAAACGTGAAGAATCCGTTCTCCGTTTCCATCCCTGGGTTTTCTCAGGGGCTATCGCGCAGATTGTGGGAAACCCCGCCGAGGGCGACCTCGTGAACGTCTACTCATCGACGGGCGATTACCTTGCCTGCGGCCATTACCAGAAGGGCTCCATCGCAGTCAGGATACTCAGTTTCGACTATGATCCCATGCAGCAGGATTTCTGGAAAGTGATGCTCTCAAGGGCTTTGCAGGCCCGCAAGGCATTCGGACTGGACGGCTCTCAGCAAACAACCTGCTACCGACTCGTGCATGGTGAAGGAGACGGTCTTCCAGGCCTTATCATAGACTGGTATGACGGCGTATGTGTCCTCCAGGCTCATTCCGTGGGCATGTTCAGGGCTAAAGGCGCCATCTGCGAAGCCCTGCAGGAAGTGTACGGAGATCGCCTCAAGGCAGTGTACGACAAGAGCTCCGGCACCGCGCCTTTCAAGGCGGGACTCGACCTCGTTGACGGCTATCTTTACAAGGCCCCCGGGTACGATGCCGATGAAATCACCGTCCTCGAAAACGGCAACAAATTCATCGTAAACTGGACCGAAGGCCAGAAAACGGGCTTCTTCCTGGACCAGAGGGAGAACAGGGCGCGCGTAGGTGCGCTTGCCCATGGCCGCAAGGTGCTGAACCTTTTCTGTTACACGGGCGGCTTCTCAATCTACGCCCTTGCAGGCGGCGCCGCCTCCGTTACGTCCGTAGACAGTTCACGCCGCGCCATGGACATGGTAGAGCGCAATGTCAGTCTGGGCGGCTTTGACGCCGCCCGCCATACATCGGTCTGCGGAGATGCCATAGACTATCTCAAGAGCGTCCCGGAAGGGGAGTATGACCTTATTATAGTAGACCCGCCGGCATTCGCAAAGCACCGCGGAGCGCTGTCCAACGCCCTCAGGGCATACCAGCGCCTCAATGCCGCCGCTATTGCACGCGTCGCCCCCGGCGGCTTCGTATTCTGCTTCAGCTGCTCGCAGGTTGTCGACAAAGAGGCCTTTGCGCTGGCGGTCTTCTCCGCCGCAGCCGAATCCGGCCGCAGCGTCCGCATCCTGGACCGCCTGAACCAGGGTCCCGACCATCCCGTTAACATCTACCACCCCGAAGGCGAATACCTCAAGGGCTTGCTGCTGTATGTCGAATAACGAGGCATATATGTTTCCCACATCCGTGAAGGAGGTGGAGGCGCTGGGGTGGGATTATATCGACATAATCCTTTTCAGCGGGGATGCGTTCATCGACCATCCGTCATTCGGGACGGCGGTGATTGCGCGCTGGTTACAGAAATATGGCTACAGGGTGGCGGTGGTGCCGCAACCCAACTGGCGGGACGATCTTCGCGATTTCCGCAAGCTGGGCCGTCCCAGGCTGTATTTTGGCCTGAATGCGGGCGCCATGGATTCCATGGTGAACCATTATACCGCATCCAAGCGCCTGCGCCATGACGATGCCTATACCCCCGAAGGGAAGGCTGGCGCCCGGCCGGACTACGCCGTCACGGTCTATACCAAAATCCTGAAGGAACTCTTCCCGGATGTCCCTGTGATTATCGGCGGAATTGAAGCCTCCCTCCGCCGCCTCACCCATTACGACTACTGGAAGGACTGCCTCATGCCCTCTGTCCTGGTTTCATCCGGGGCCGATTACCTCTGCTACGGCATGGGCGAACGCCCCATGCTTGAGCTCACCCGCGGCATCGAGAAGGGCTGGAATATGCACCGCATGCGCCAGATTCCCCAGATTGCCTTTTATGTAAAAGGTAAAGTTCCGAAGGAGGCACTCTCTCCTGAATCGTCGCTTCGCGACCCCTCCCATCCTGCGGATGGGCCCCTCCCTCTTATGCGGCCGAGGGTGGCCACAGATTCCGGAGAGAGTACCTCCTTCGGAACGTTGGTTTTGCATTCATTTGAAGAATGCCAGAAGTCGAAAAGGGCTTTTGCAGAGAATTTCCACTGGATTGAGACGCATGCCAATATGGCTCATCCGGACACGATAATTGAACCGGTGGGGGAGGGGTACGTGCAGATCAATCCTCCTTTCCCAACGGCAACCACTGAGGAGATGGATTCCTTCTGGAACCTTCCGTTCACGAAGCTTCCGCATCCGCGTTACAAGGGTAAGCGCATTCCGGCCTACGACATGATAAAGTTCAGCGTGAACACGCACAGGGGCTGTTTCGGAGGATGTAATTTCTGCACCATCGCGGCGCATCAGGGAAAGTTCATATCGTCCCGAAGCGAAAAGTCCATACTCAAGGAAGTGAGCCAGCTGAACAATCTTCCGGACTTTGCGGGCAATATTTCCGACGTGGGCGCTCCCACAGCAAACATGTACGGGATGCACGGGAAGAACCTGGACCTCTGCGACAAGTGCAAACGCCGCAGCTGCCTTTTCCCCAAGCGCTGCCCCAACCTGGACTGTGACCACACCCGCCTCATGGAGCTCTACAGGAAGATAGACTCTACCAAGGGCATCCGCCACAGCTATATCGGCAGCGGCATCCGATACGACCTCTTCCTCACCGAGGACGGCTTTGTGGACCAAAGTTCCAAGCCATACCTTAAAACCCTGGTCCTGGATCACACTTCGGGCCGATTGAAAGTGGCCCCTGAGCACACCGAAGACCATGTGCTCCAGAAGATGGCCAAGCCCAGCTTCCGCCTCTTCGGCCGCCTGCGTACTGAGTTCGACAAGATAAACCGCGAGGCCGGCACCCATGTGGGGCTGGTACCTTATTTCATATCGTCACATCCGGGCTGTACGCAGAAGGATATGGAGGCCCTTGCCTCCAACCCTGCCCTGAAGGGAATCTGGATGGACCAGGTACAGGATTTCACACCCACGCCCATGACTACTTCGTCTGTCATGTTTTACTCCGGAATAGACCCGCGGGACATGACGGAGGTGTTTTCGGAGCATAATATGGAGAAGAAAATGCTCCAAAAGTCGTTTTTCTTCAAAAATTCTTCAAAAAAAAGCGATAACCGCTTGCAGAGTTCAAAACAAAGCCGTATTATTGCAGCGCGAAAACCTAAACACAAGAAATAGATTATGGCAGACATCAAGAAAAGACATGTGGTGAGTTATGAGAAAATGTCCGCTCATCCGGACCTTGCGGCAGCTTTCCAGGAGAAATATCCAAGAGGCTTCAATGATTATCTCAACGACCTTGTCAAATACCCCAAGCCGGACGGCACAACCTTCTATGCCGTTACGGTAGAGGTGCCCGATGCCATCTATCTTGTGAAGATCAACGTCAAGACTGACGATCTCGAAGACATCGCCCGCTGGCTCGAGGGTGAAGAAGACGCCGAAAACGAAGCCGTGGCAGGAGGCAGCGCAGACGCTTCCGACGCTTCCGGCGAAACCCTCCCGGACGACAACATCGCCCAGTATTCCACTGGCGCCGACGACGAATAATGGCATCGCGCGGCATCATAAAGCATATCTGGGGCCCCGTCAGGGGCCTTTTGCGTAGGATTCCGGAGAGTACGGGACTCCTTTTGCTCTCCGTGACCACGGGGCTTCTCGCGGGACTCGCAGCCGTCACTCTAAAGTTCGCGATTCATTCCATCCAGGGCTTTATTTTCAATAGCTTCCAGGATTCCCGGTGGGTATATCTGGTTCTCCCGGGCGTGGGTATGCTCCTGAGCCTTCTTGTGGTGAAATACGTGGTCAGGGACAATATCGGCCATGGGGTTACAAAAGTGCTGCAGGCGGTTTCCAGGAGCGAATCCAAGATAAAGAGCCACAACATGTGGTCTTCCATGGTCACCAGTGCGCTCACTATCGGCTTTGGCGGTTCCGTGGGCGCAGAGGCGCCCATAGTCTATACGGGCGCTGCCATCGGCTCGAATCTGGGCAGGTACTGCGGCATGTCCTACAGGGGGATGACTCTGCTTCTGGGATGCGGCGCTGCGGGCGCGGTTGCAGGGATTTTCAACGCTCCTCTGGCAGGGGTGCTGTTTACGCTGGAGATACTCCTTTTCAACCTGTCCATGAGCGGAATCCTGCCGCTTCTGCTTTCCAGTATATCGGCAACGCTGGTAAGTTATCTTTTGCTTGGCCAGACGACGCCTTTCACAACGGAAGCGCTTCCTTTTTCTATGGGGAATGTGCCTTTCTACCTTATTCTGGGGCTGTTCTGCGGTTTGGCCGCCGTGTATTTCATCCGCACTACGCTGTCCATGGAAGACAGGCTTTCCAAGGTGAAAAGCCCTTATCTGAGGTGGGGGGTATCGGCAGTGATGCTGGGGCTTCTGATCTTCTTCTTCCCGCCGCTGTACGGGGAGGGTTATGATTTCATCTCGCCGCTTCTGAACGGGGTGACGGCGTCCATAGAGAATACGCCGTTCTCTTTCCTGAACGGCCTGGAGTGGGCTGTCCCGGTGTTTTTCTTTGCAGTCATGATCCTCAAGGTGTTCTCCATGACCTTTACAAATGCCGGCGGGGGAGTGGGAGGAACCTTCGGCCCTACGCTTTTCGTCGGCGCCATGGCCGGTCTTGTCGTAGCCTCCGTCCTCAATCTCCTGAAGGCCGATGTCCCCGTCCAGAACTTCGTCCTTGTGGGCATGGCCGGTCTCATGGCAGGCGTAATGCAGGCGCCCCTGACGGCCATCTTCCTCATTGCCGAAATTTCCGGCGGATACCAGCTCCTGGTGCCGCTGATCATTACTTCCGCCGTGGCCTACGGCATTACCAGAATCTTTGAAAAGTACTCCATCTACACCAAGCGAATAGCCGCTTCAGGGGAACTTCTCACCCACGATTCAGACCAGGCGGTCCTCACGCTTCTTCACATGGATACCCTGCTGGAGAAGGACTTCGCAACGGTGCACATAGACGATACACTTGGCCAGCTGGTATCCGTGGTCTCCGGTTCGGAACGCTCCATCTTCCCGGTCATTGATGCCCACAGGCGCTTCCAGGGCCAGGTATCCCTTGCCGATATCCGCTCCGACATGTTCAAGACAGACCTGTACGACTCACGCCATGTATACAACTACATGCGTTCTGCCCAGGATTACATATATGAAAACGAACCCATGGACTCCGTAATGCGAAAGTTCGAAAAAACCGGCGCATGGAATCTCCCGGTAGTTGAAAAGGAAGGCCGGGTATATCTTGGCTATCTGTCCAAGTCCAAGATCTTCAGCGCGTACAGGGATTCGCTCAAGGAGTTTTCTACGGACTGATGGCCGTGAAATGTAACCATCTTATTACCATGTATTTACGTAAAACACTTCCCCCGTTTTGCCGGCAAGCATTTTGGATAATTGCCTGTTTGTCAGCCGTTTGCATTTCACGCTCTTGCAAGAGCGCACAGCCATTTACCCAGCGTGAGCGCCTTGTAATTGATTCCTCGGACTCCCTGATGTATGTTACTGTGCTTCCGCAGGACAGCGCCATACTCAGGACCGTGAGCGCAGAACTGGGAGCAGAGGAACTGGCTTCGGATGAGCTTAAGTCCCTGGTTTCCAAGATGCTCACAACCGTGACGGATCCGTCACAGGACGGCGTGGGCATTGCTGCGCCACAAGTTGGCATCAACCGCCGCATCGCTTGGGTGCAGCGACTTGACAAGGAAGGTGAGCCGTGGGCTTGTTACCTAAACCTTAAGATTGAGAGTTACGGCGGAGAACTTGTAGACGGCCAGGAAGGCTGCCTGTCAGTGCCGCCCATGCGTGGCGCAGTGCGCCGCTGGTCTGAAGTGACCGTCTCATATACAGACTGGCTCACAGGTGAACGTGTCACGGAAACCATCACAGGCTACACCGCACGCATTTTCCAGCACGAAACCGACCATCTTGACGCCACGCTGTACATAGACAGGGCCGACTCTGTCTGGGTCTCGGAAGACTGGGCACTCGAGCGCGCCGCCTTTGACTACTCCCGTCCTGAGTGGTGGTGAAAATGGTGGAGTAAATGGTGGAGTAAATGATGGTGTAAAAACTCTTAGTGAGAGTCTGAAACCAGTTTATTCAACTGTTTTTTCCAATCCTGGAATAAAAGCCAATATTGTTGCTGCTCTACTTGACCGTCCTTTGCCTACTGTCGAGAAGCAATTGGCAACTCTTAAGAAGAAAGGACTGATTGAATATCGTGGCTCCGCCAAGACAGGCGGATACTACGCGAAATAATCCATGTCCTCCAAAATGATAAACCCCATGAACCCCTGGCATCTCACAATCATACTCCACTCCATTCTCTCCCTCTTCTCTCCCTCTTCTCTTGCGACAGGGATAACGACAACGAACTGACCGTCCACGACCTGGATAAGCCAACTGCCACCACGCAGCTGACCCTTGAGAACGCGCCCATCATGGACGGCTCCGACCCCTACGTGACCGAGGTTATGGCCAGCATCCGTGTCGATGTTGACCGTTCAAGCACCGCCTACCAGTTATTCTACCAGCTCGCCGCCGGCCAGCACAACGCTATCGTGAAAGAGAGCGGATATATTGTTTGTAAGCGGTAGCCGTTTTCCCTCGTTACGCCCCTATATATTTGATAGCGATTATTTCTTCTTTCGCGTAAGGAAGTATTTCCCAATCGCCATGATGGCAAAGAAAGCTAAGGCCATTATGACATAGAACCAAACAGTATCCAACGTTCCTCTACGCCAATTGCCAAATACCAGAATCCCAGTAAAGACTACCGCACTTATCGCAGGGTAGAGAAT
>OCVV011352149.1_pt1 | contig 22199 bp, 29 predicted proteins | sample 1539721 | NCBI WGS metagenome assembly OCVV01 (sample SAMN02144230, study PRJEB22623) | gut metagenome | biome: sheep rumen | host: Ovis aries | place: New Zealand
TGACCTGAACAAGTCGTTAAAAGGTTCTTTTTTATTGTCAAATTTCATCGGGGACGATGTTAAACATCCGATTCCAAACCGTGGTCAGTCCACGTTAAAAACAGTGAAAGGGGATAAAACGTTATGACAATCCAGGAAATTTTGAAGGCGCAGGAATTGTCCGATGAACAGATTAAAGCTATCACGGACGCCATGAAAGAAAACAAGATTTTCACCACATCCGAGGAAAACATGGATGTCCGGTATCCGAAACTCAAGGAGCAATATTCCGAAAGTCAAAAATTGATTAATGAGCTGAAGAAAGCGACAAAGGACAATGAAAGCGTTCAGCAAAAGATTTCCGACTATGAAGCAACGGTCAAAACCTTGCAGGCGGAATTGGTGCAAGCCAAAACGGAAGCGGCTGTAAAAATCGGTTTGCTGGGTGCGGGAGCGAAAGCATCGGACATTGATTATCTGATTTACAAGACAACCCATGAAGGGGATTGGAAACCGTCACTAACTGATGATGGGAAGGTCAAAGGATTGGATGACAAGATCGCCGAGTTGAAGACCCAATATCCGGGGCAGTTTGAATCATCGTCGCAAAAGAAAATCATCGAAAACAAACTGCCGAAAGCAGACGAATCCCAAACAGTCAGCAAGGAAGAATTCAGTAAGATGGGCTATATGGAGCGCCTAAAATTACATAACGAAAATCCCGAGGCTTACAATGCTTTAACGGGTAGAAAGGAATAAAATTATGGCTACCGGTTTAACAAAATTAGCAAATCTCATCAATCCCGAAGTGATGGCGGACATCATTTCCGCCAAGATTGAAAACAAGATTGTCGTGACCCCCTTCGCGAAGATTGATACCACGCTTCAAGGCCAAGCGGGGGACACCGTCACCGTACCGGCATTCGCTTATATTGGCGATGCTGCCGATGTGGCCGAAGGTGTCGCGGTTACCGCGGAACAGCTCACAGCGTCGTCTACAACTTTCACTGTTAAAAAAGCCATGAAGGCTGTATCCTTGACCGATGAAGCGGTTCTTTCCGGTTACGGTAATCCTGTCGGTGAAGCAACGACACAGCTGGCTAAGTCTATCGCATCGAAAGTAGATGCGGACGCAATGGACGCTTTGACAGTGGCTTACAACGCATCTACCGCGCCGCATGGCGTTCAGTTGATTTACAACCCCAACACAAACGCCGTGATTGACTACAACGGCATTGTGGATGCGATTGACTTGTTCGAAGAAGAAGTACAATCCGGTAAAGCGATGTTCATCCATCCAAAACAGGTTACTCAGCTCAGAAAAGACGCTAACTTTATCAGTGCGGACAAATACGACAATGCCGTTGTTATGCGTGGCGAAATCGGCATGATCGCCGGTACGCGTATTGTCGCATCTAAACGCGTGAAGAAAACCGGCAGCGGTGCGACTGCGGTATATAACTGCCCGATTATCAAATTGACCAACGACAGCGAAACCGAAGACGATGCCGCGGCATTGACTGTGTTCTTGAAACGTGATACCAACGTGGAAACGGAACGTCAGACGCTTTCCAGAACCACTGACATCAGCGTTGATAAGATTTACGGCGTGGCAATCACCAATCAAGCCAAGGTCATCCTTGCGAAATACTTGGTGTCTGCCGGTTCTTGATGATTAGGCGGTGGATCTGATGATTTTAACCATCGAGCAGGCAAAAGCGGCCGTTCCGGAATTGGCCGAACGGACGGATGATGAAGTTTCAGCGCTATTAGACGCCTTGGAAATATTAGTCCGGAAGTACACCAATAACAACTTTCAAAACCGCAGTGTCAGATTCACAGCGACCTCAGAGGGAAACACGTTGACCGGTACACCCACTGACTACTTTTCGGTGGGTGATACCATTCAGATATCACAATCGGCGGTAAATGATGGGCTGTACGTTGTGGCTTCGGTCACCGATGGCACCATCACCGTCGATGACAATTTATTTGCGGTTGAGAAAAATCTGGTGACCAAAGTTGAATATCCGCCCGCTGTCAAACAGGGCGTTGTCAATCTGCTGTCATGGGAAGCAACGCAGCGTGATAAGGTCGGCATCCAATCCGAAACATTGTCCAGGCACTCCGTGACCTATGCGGACATGACCGGAACCAATCAAGTGCTGGGTTATCCCATATCATTGATGGGATTCCTAGACTTGTACAAGAAAGCAAGGTTTTGATGATGAAATCAATCAATGGTAATGTGACAGCGCTGATCCAGACGAAGACTACAGAAAAGAACGACATCGGGGAATCAATCGAAAGCTGGGAAGACTACCAAAGTGTCAAAGGATGGCTTGATTACAGCACAGGCGAAGCCAATGTCACACTCAGAGGAAAGATCGAAGACACAACGCATTATTTCTTCTGCGACGCTTGGCGCTGGCCTGAGGGCATTACCGAAGAAAATGCCAGGCTGATGATTAACAGCAGTATCTATCATCTGTTGCTGATCGATAATCCGATGGAAATGGGCGCTCATTTGGAAATCTATTTGAAACACATAGGTAAAGCCAATGGATGATAACATTGTTTTTGAAAATAATTCCGTTCAAGTGATGAATATTATTAAAGAGACTGCTATCGCATGGTTGAACGAAGCTTCCGGAGAGATTGAAGCCCAAACAAAAGACAACTACGACGCCGCAGGTCGTGTGGATACAGGCGAAACCAAAGGTTCTTTTAAACACCATGTGGATGACGATGAATTGAAAGCAACGATCGGCTCAGAGAAAGAGAATGCTATTTGGGAAGAATACGGAACCGGTATTTACGCTGAGAACGGAAATGGCAGACAAGGTGGTTGGTATATCCATGAATCTCAACTGACCGAAAAGGCCAAATCACGTATGAAAAAAGTACATGGCAAAAACGGGGAAGTATTTTATTTCACCAAAGGCAAGAAAGGCCATCGTCCATTCCAACACGCCTATAACAGCAAACAGTCAACCATCATCCGAATGGCGGAGCAGAAATTTGGTGAGAATCTGAAATGACAAACGAAGCATTAAGAAAGATAAACAGTATGCTGTCAGATATGCTGCCATACGAATATATGACATGGAAATCGGATATCCGGTTTCCATTTTTTGTGGGTGAGTATAGTGAAGTAGAGAACCTCAACGAAGACGGCTATCTGGAAAGCAACTTCATGCTAACCGGAACCACCAACAACAGCATGAGCGAATTGGAAACGGCGAAAGACCTCATCCGCAAGGTTTTCGGCGAACCAGTCACCGACATTCTGCCATCTGGATCTGCAATCAGCGTGTCATATGCCGGTGGGATGCCGATACCGTCAGAGGACGAGGGGATATATAGATTGCAAATCAATCTAAAGATTCAAGAATGGAGAAACGATAATTATGAGTAAAGCAGGGAAAACCGGTATCACCACGAACACGCCGAAGAACATTCTGTTCGGCGCCGGTACAATCCATAAAAACGTCGGCTTTAAAGTCCTGACCACGGAACCCGAAGACTGGGCAACGAATTATACAAAATATCTTGTTAAAAACGATGACCCTAACGCTTTTGATTACACCAATGTCACCGGAGAAGAAGCACCGACATGGGTTGCTAATACATATTATTCGGCGGATTTGGATTTGGAAGGAACCATTATCGGCGCAACGTCCGGCGGCTCCAAGGTGACGATCCAGCCAGAGGTCACCGATGTGGAAGTGGACGGCGCACTGGTAAAAGTCAAAGACTTTAGCATCAAAACCGGTGAGACAGCTTCAATGGAAATCAACTTCATTGAAATCAATAAAGAAATTATGCGTCACGCGATTATCGGGCACGAGATTGAATTTGAACATGATAAATTTGACATCATGGCAACCAAACCCGATATTGAAGAAGATGACTACTTCGACAACATTGCTTTCGTTGGCAAAACATTGGATAAGAGAGACATCATCGTCATTATGGGTAATGCTATCTGCACATCGGGCTTCGAAACAGAAGGCAAAAACAAAGAGGCCGGTGTTGGCAAATACACCTTCGAGTCTCACGCCGATTTGGAAAGCGACTTAGACCGTCTGCCGGTTTATATTTTGTATCCGAAAGCAGCAGCTTAAGGTGGTCATATGGATTTTGAATTCAGAGCTTTAAAAGCGGCCGACTTATTCCCTATGATGAAAATTATGGGGAAAGTCGGCATTAACGAGTTTAAGGACAAAATATCTCCTGACGCACTTGGTCAGATGATTAACGGCAGTAAGGACGAAAACGGCGTTGATACAGCTAACATCGTTGGGTTCTCTATTCTGCTTGACGTGGTGGATGTTCTTGCGAACAATTTGCCGAAATGTGAGAAAGATATTTATTCATTCCTTGCATCTGTCTCAAATCTCAGCGCCAAAGAGATTGCGGAATTGCCTCCGGCAGAATTCGCTAAGATGATCATCGCATTGTTCCAGAAAGATGATTTTCGCGATTTTTTTACGGCTGTTCTCGGTGCGTTCAAGGGAACGAATCAGAACTTGGCAATGGCATCAGCATTGTAGAGGAAATCTATCACGAATACGGCAATGCCGGGGAATTGTTAGACGGCGTAATAGGAAACGGCATGTTTTCCGAGTTTTTGAAGACTTTTGAGAAAAAACACCGTCAGCGTGAACGGCTGCGGTTTTTCCTTCAGAAAATGCCACTAAGCGATATGTCTTGGGATGAATTTAATCGAAAACTGGATGCACAAGAAGGTATTGTTGATGTGGAACGGCCGTCTGATGATGAGCTTGCGGAGATCGTGAAACATTCATTTAGCATAGGAAAGGGGGTAAGCAATGGATCTGTTTAGGCTAATCGGGACAATCTTTGTCAATAATAATGACGCAAACAACGCAATCAAAGAGACCACAGAACAAGCCTCATCCATGGCATCATCCCTCAGTGGGCGCCTAAAAGATATAGCGTCCACCATCGGCAGTGTCGGGGCTAGCCTTTTGCCGGTTACCGCCGCAATCACAGCCGCAGGCGGCGCAATGGTGGCCGTAGCGAACAACACGGCCGGCGTCACAGACAACATCGACAAGATGTCTCAAAAGCTGGGATTATCCCGCACGGCTTATCAGGAATGGGATTACATTTTGTCTCAAAACGGCGCTTCCATCGATTCAATGAAGATGGGGATGCGCACCTTAAACAACACGATTGATAGCGTGACGCAAACAGGAACTACAGCCGGAACAGCTTTTGAACGTCTGGGCATCTCTTTCGATGACCTCAAAGGTAAATCTCAAGAGGAAATCTTTGAGATGACCATCAAAGCGCTTCAGAGCTGCACCAACGAAACAGAGCGCACTAAACTGGCCAATGAGCTTTTAGGGCGTTCAGGCATGGAGATGGCTCCATTGTTAAATAGCGGCGCTGATAGCGTTGATAAGCTTCGGAGACGGGCGCATGAGCTGGGCTTAGTCTTAGATGACGAGACGGTTGATGCCGGCGTTGAGATGACGGATGCCATGGACACCATGCGCAGGGCTTTCACCGCACTGGGAGCGACAATCGCAATGGCAGCCATGCCGATGATTAAGGACTTCTGCTATTTCATTGCCGGGGCGCTGCCAACGGTGAGAGCTGTCGTTGAAGGTTTTGTTAACGCATGGAACGCCATCCCAGAACCTATTAGGTGGGCAATCATCGCCATTCTGGGCATTGTGGCAGCCATTGGACCGGTGTTGATAGCCATAAGCGGTGTGATATCCGCGATTGGAACCGTCATCGGGGCTTTAAGTACAATTATTAGCATCCTGCCCGTGGTAGGTGCGGCTGTTGGGGCGTTGGTGACTTTTATTACCGGCCCTGTCGGCATCGTGATCGCAGTTATCGCCGCGTTGGTGGCTGCGTTCATCTGGCTTTGGAATAATTGCGAGGGCTTTAGGAACTTCTGGATAGCCTTGTGGAATGGCATCGTCGAGATGGTATCCCTTGCATGGGGATTAATCGTTGAGATATTTCAAACGATATGGCCGGTCATCCAGCCGATTGTGCAAGCCGGTCTTGATTGGATGCTAAACATCTGGAGAACCTATTTCGAAGGCATGTTCAACGTGCTATCGGTCATTTTCAACACAATGGCCGAGTTCATCAAACAAGGCGTTGAAAACTTCCGCACAATCATTCAGATTATAACAGCGCTGATTCATGGTGATTGGAAAGGCGCTTGGGAAGGCGTCCAAAGGTTAACGGAAGGTATTTTTAAATCTATTGGCATCCTGATCCAAGGGGCGATGGATTTAGTGCTTGCCATTATTCAGGCAATTCTCAATAATATCTTGGCCACATGGGGGCTTACGTGGGATAGTGCCTTAGCGCTGGTTCAGAATATTTTTAATTCAATCGTTAACGCTATCTCAAACGCAATGAACAGCGTGCTGGGAACCATCAACGGCATCATCGGCAACATCCAAAACAGCTTCAACGGGCTGTTAAACAGTGCGCAGAACGCTGTCTGGGGCTTGGTGAGCGCCTTTAATGGCATTCAAGGGCAGTTCTACAGCATCATGAACAGCATCCAGAGCGCCGTTTACGGCGCAGCCAATTCATTAGCTAATGCTTTCAACTTCAGCTGGCAATTACCGTACATTCCGCTGCCGCATTTCTGGATAGCAGGGTCGTTCAGCTTGGATCCTCCGCAGGTGCCGAACTTTGGCATTGACTGGTACGACAAGGCCATGAATCAGCCGTATGTCTTCGAAGATCCGACACTATTCGGATTCAATCCGGTCACCGGTGCGGCACGTGTCGCAGGTGAAACCGGTGATGAAATGATGTACGGCCGACAGAATTTGATGAATGACATCGAACAGGCGGTAGCGACACAGAATAGCGGCGTAGTCAATGCTATTAATAATTCATTCGCTCGGTTATTTGACATTTTGGCAGAATATTTCCCAGAATTTGCCAACACGCAATTGGTGCTTGATACCGGCGTGCTGGTTGCTGAAACGGCTGATCAGATGGATGAACAGCTGGGGTTGTTTTATAAGCGGAGAGGGAGACAATGATGAACAGTGTCACATTTGGAACAAAAGACGCCTACGATGATTTCGGGTTGATTCTGAAGTCAAAAAGCATTGGCCTTCCGGAACCGAAAACAGAAAAGGTTGATGTCCCGTATATGGACGGTTTATTGGATTTGACCGAAGCTTTGTCATCCAGAATCAGGTACAAGAATAGAAATTTAGAATTGACATTTTCGACCATTAAACGAAATTCATTTTATGTTGATTTGTCAGAAATTGCGAAATATTTACACGGTAAAAAAATGAGGGTCATTCTTTCGGATGACCCTAACTATTATTACTTCGGGCGCTGCACAATTAATGTTTTTAAAACGGATAAAGCAATCGGTGAGCTGGTGATCAATGTCGATGCCGACCCGTACAAGATGGAGACGGATCCGACATCTGCCGGGCAGGATTGGCTGTGGGATCCATTCAGTTTTGTGGATGGCATTATTCGCTCGAACCGATTTGACGTTGATGGCACAGGGACATTTACCGTCATTAACAGGACAATGAACGTTTCGCCGACGTTCGTTGTAAGCGGATCCGCTTTAACGGTCACTTTTAACGGCAAAACATATGATTTACCAGTCGGAACTACTACAGTGACGGATATTATTTTGGAAGAAGGCGAAAACACGCTGACGTTCACCGGAACCGGCACCGTTGTTGTGAAATATCAAGGCGGTATCTTATGAGTTATAAAATTTATTCCGACGGGAATCTGATTTACGACATCAATGTTGAATCATTGCTACTGATTAATCCCGTCTTGATTATGGAAGACAGCATGGCGGGGAGCTTGGAATTCACAATGCCGCCTACCCATTCTCACTACGACAGCATCGAGCGCTTGAAAAGCATCATCACCGTGGAGCGTGACGGCAGAGAAATTTGGGAAGGCCGTGTTCTTGAAGAACGGATTGATTTTTATAAGCGAAAAAAAGTGACCTGCGAAGGCGAGCTTGCCTATCTGAACGACACGACGCAACCGCAAGGGGAATTCCACGACATTGATGTGCGGGATTTCTTGACAACGCTAATCAATGTCCACAATTCAAAAGCAAGTAGCGACAAACAATTTCGCGTCGGCATTGTGACCGTCATGGATCCCAATGATAGTCTGTATCGTTACACGAACAGAGAGACGACATTAACATGCATCCGAGACAAGCTCATTGATCGTCTTGGTGGGCATCTTCGTGTCAGAAAATCCGGCGGAATGCGGTATCTGGATTATTTGGCGGATTCGCCAAGAACCTGCAAACAAACGATTGAATTCGGCAAGAATCTTTTAGACTTTTCTCAGAATTTTGACGCATCGGATTTCGTGACGGCGATTATTCCTTTGGGCGCGAAACTGGATGAATCGGAATTTACCGCTTTGGAATCTCGCGTGACCATTGAAGAAGTGAATGATGGCCGAGATTACCTATATTCGAGCGCTGCGGTCTTTGATTACGGATGGCTTGAAAAAACCGTCATCTGGGATGACGTACACGAACCTGACATTTTAAAACAAAAAGGGATGCAATATTTGGCGTCTGTCCAGTTTGAGAAACTGGTTTTGGAAATATCGGCGGTAGACCTTCATAACATCAATCCGGAAATTGATGACATCGACGTTTTAGATGAAATTCGGGTCATATCTCCGCCGCATGGATTAAACCGCTTGTTTCCGGTTAAACGTCGGAGCATCCCGCTAGCAAAACCATCGGAAGAAAAGATAACCCTTGGTGATAATCTCATGGTGCGCTTGTCGGATGAATCGTGGAAAAGTACAGATAGAATTATCAAGGAATTTGAGGCGATCCCGACAAAACAGGAATTCTTAGAGGCGGCCAGAGCGAACGCCACAGAGCTTATCCATGGCGCTTTAAACGGCCATGTAGTTATCACTGATGACGCCGATGAACTGCTAATCATGGATACAGACGATATTGAAACCGCGCAAAGCGTTTGGCGTTGGAACCTGAATGGTTTAGGATATTCGGCCGAAGGATATGACGGTAACTATAATCTGGCAATCACGATGGATGGCACTATCTTAGGTGACCGTATCGCCGCCGGAACCGTGTCCGCCGCTAAGCTTGATGTGACCTATACCGCAGGCGTGCAGCAGGCGATAGAAAACGCTGAAGCGGGAGCAGTATCAGCCGCGAACACTTATACGAACACACAAATAACCAATAGTGCCTCAACTATTACGCTGGCAGCCAAAACTTACACAGATGACAGATTATCATCATATGCCACCAAATCAGAATTGACGGTGGGGATTAACGGCGTTCAATCGCAGGTCAGTTCAAAAGTTGGGCAGGATGAGTTTTCCACGCTTCTAAGGCAAAGCGCGACAGATATCCAGATTGCTTGGAACGGAATCAGTGATTACATTAAAATCGCAAACGGCGGAATCTCCATTGAAGACAAAGACACAGGCGCTTGGACTTTCTTTGGCGAGGATGGGCTTACTTTTGCTAAGCCTAATGCTTCTTCGCAAATTGTTGGAACAATAGGCGCAAATAAGATACTTGGTGTCAATGGTAGAATAAGCGCCAATGGACTATCTTTGGCGTTGTATAGTGGAATGGGATATATTGCCTTTGGATATACGCAACCGTCCCTTGCAATGGACAAAGTCTACAATTCAGCTTTATGCCTTGTTAATCCTTATGGTGGATCTTCTAGCGACACACCTTATAGCGAGGCTGGTTGGCATTTTGGTTATGATGTCTACGGACATAATTATACAATGACAGATTTTGTCTTTAAACAGACCTATAACGGAACGACTTACACCGGATACACCGGCTCTGTAACAGTGGGAGATAAAACACTGACTTTTAAAAGCGGTATCTTGATTCGAGTACAGTAGAAAGGGGTGCCAATGAACAATAACCAACCGCCTTTAGGTGTTTTAATTAGCAACGCACGCTCACAGATATTGGGCGTCGTCAATCAGATTCAGTTGCCGCCGGCACTGATTGAATCCGCGTTAACGTCTGTTATTGCGGATTTACGCAATCAACAAATGATTGAAATGACCGGATATATCTGTAAGCTGAACGAAGAAGAAAAGGAAGAAGGTGGTAAAAATGGCTAACATCAAGCCGTATACTGATCAAATTTCACAAGCTGTTTATGGCGAAGAGGTGCGGTCTTCAATCATTAACGCATTGAATAAGGTGAACGATGATAATAACTCGTATCAGTCCATCAAAGAGCAAATCATTGAGGCGAAAGACGATGTGGATGCTCAGGTGGCAGTTTTTGACGAAAAAACCGCCGCCGCACAGGATATTTACGATGATTTGACAACTATTACCGAGACCGCGGAAACAACGAAAACAGATATTGAATCAGCCGTGACGCAAGGTCGGGCGATTCAATCAGCAATCGAAGCAAGCAATGAAGAAGCGGAAACAAACATCGAAACGCTGACTAGCGTTAATACAACGGCCACTACAACAAAAGGTCAGTTGGACTCAGCGTTATCAAATGCTGCAACAACATTGACGTCATTGGATCAGGCTAACACCCAAGCCCAAACGAACATTGACACGTTAACCACCACAGCGCAAGCGGCTCAAACGGCGGCGCAAAACGCGCTGGACACTGCCGAAACAGTCGAAGCTGATATGACGCAGTATTTGGCGGATGTATCTGCCGCAAAGCAGGAAGTCATCACGAACGCCCAAACTGTAGCCGCTGATAAAGCGGATGTGCAAGCATTAGCCCAAACGGTAGCCACCAATAAAGGCGCTGTTGATACAGCCGCCGCGCAGGTGGCCGCCAATGCGCAAACAGCCCAAACAGCAGCAACATCCGCACAATCATCAGCGGCATCTGCATCGCAATCGGCCACGGCGGCATCCGGATCCGCAACAGCAGCAGCAACGTCTGAAACCAACGCGGCGGCATCGGCAACGTCCGCTGAAGCTTCAGCGACAACAGCGGGAACATCTGCGACATCTGCCGCTAATAGTGCCGCAGCATCCGCACAATCCGCCGCGGATGCCGAGTTTTATGCCGAACGGTGTGATAGCTACTCTAAGGCGGAAATTGACGAGAAAATCGCCGAAATTAATCCATTGCCCGAAGGCGGCACACCTGGTCAGCATCTGGCGAAATCCCAAACCGGTGCGGAATGGGTGACACCGATCGACGCTTACACCAAGGCCGAAGTTGACGATTTGTTAGAAGATGTATCGGGGCTGCCTGATGGCGGAACGGTAGGTCAGGTGATTACAAAAACGGCTACCGGTGCGGATTGGCAGACACCGACCGACGCCTATACCAAGGCGGAGATCAACACGAAAGAAACGGCTATCAACGACGCGATCGCATCAGCGAACACCGCAATCGCAACAAAAATCACGGCACCGGCTACAGCTGGCACAGAAGGACAGGTCTTGACCATCGGCAATGATGGGATTGAATGGTCAACGCCGACAGATGCCTACACCAAGGCGGAAATCAATACTAAGGAAACGGCGCTGAGTACGCGGATCAGCACGAACGCTAATGATATTGACGCATTGGAATCCGATATGGCTACGGCGCAAAGCGATATTACGGATATTGCCGCGGATGTTTTGACAAGCGCCGGAGACATTGCGTCATTGCAAACGACCGTGGCGGGGAAAATAACATCACCTGCCACGGCAGGCACCGAAGGCCAAGTGCTGACTATTGACAGCAATCAAAACATTGTATGGTCGGATCCTACGGGTGGCGGTGGAGATTTATTGGTAATCAGGGCTCAATATCCGGTTGCTATGTCCGGATATATCATGACCGCTACACCGGCCCACGGAAACGCCAAAACGGCAACGATTGGCAATGACGGAGCGGCAACCGTCCGATTCTCCGAAGGTGACACTTACACTATTAGTGATAACCTGTCGAGTGCGACACAAACCGTGCAAGCGGCTTACATCGGAACGTATGAAGTGACGGTTTTTAGACACGTTATCACCGTGACGGTTCCAACGTCTTTTGTAGGGACGACACTAACCATGACCGGCGGGGAAACCGCTACAGTAGATAGCAGCTGTGTCGTGAAATTTGCTGCATCGGAAGCCGGAACCTACACCATCACCGGAACAAACGTCAGCAGCAAAACCTATTCGACCGACATCACGGTTAGCGAATCCGGCGCGACATCTGTAAACCTTGGTTTTTTTAGCGCTACAATCGCAGTGACCTATCCCGAAGGCTCAACATGCACCTGCACAGACGGAACGACAACCATCACAGCATCTGACACAACAGGGTCATATACTTTTAATCTGTCTGATTATGGGATATATACAGTCGCCTGCACAAACGGAACAGAAACATCTAATAAACAATTAACTATCGACACCGATGGACAGGCCGAAACGGTAAGATTGGCCTATGTGACGATTTATGGTGTTTCGAGGGAATTGACATCAACATCAACAGCATGGACGAGGACGGACGCAAGCGTGAATTTCACGGCAACGGCATCGGTGGGAACATCCGCCGGAGCATCGTCTTTCGACGAGTGCTATCCGTGGTCTGACATGACACGCCATACGCTGGCAACGGATGATGTGATGGTGTGGATCCCTGAATTTTGGTATCGTCGTTATCAATCGGACGGTGTTGAATACATTAAGATTGCTGATAGGGAAACGGATGGATTTGCAAAACATCCAGGGTCAGGCCGTTATGTGGGCGCCTATGAAACGTCGTCGAGCAACAAGAGTGTAAGCGGTGCAAGTCCGACGGTCAACATCACGCGAGCGTCGGCGCGAACGAGCGCACGGAATAAAGGTACAGGCTGGGGCATTTGGGATTTGGCGACGGTGACAGCTATTCAGATGCTTTATCTTGTGGAATACGCAGACAGCAACGCGCAGGCAAAACTCGGACGTGGCTATGTTGATAAGGCATCAAGCGGCTCGGCGCAGACATCGGGTGCTTGCGATAATGTAGCGAACTTGACAGGACGTGCAAGCGGTACAGATGGTTTGACACAGATGATTTACCGCGGCATTGAGAATTTCTACGGCAATATTCTCGACTGGGTGGACGGCGTGAACGCAAGCGGTCAAGCGCTTTATGTTAGCACGGTTCCGAGCAATTACGCCGATGATACATCAACGAATTACACACAACTATCTTATAATCTCGGAACAACAAGCGGTGAATTCATCAAAACAATGGGAATGGACACGTCAAACGATTGGGCGATGCTCCCCAACACAACCGGCGGTTCTGACAGCACGTATTATCCCGATAAGGTGTGGTTTTCCAGTAGCGGCTGGCGCGTTGCTTGCTTCGGTGGCGCTTGGGGCAGTGCGTCGAATGCGGGCGCGTTCTACTGGAGTTTGGACGATTCCTCGTCGATTGCGTACTCGGACATCGGTTCCCACTTGCTTTACATCCCATCTTAAGGGGGTGTGGGGGAAATTCGTTCCCCCACTTACTTTTTACGAATTTTTACAGGCGTTAAACACGAGCGGCTGGCACGTTGCTTACTTCGGTGGCAATTGGGACAATGCGTCGAATGCGGGCGCGTTCTACTGGAATTTGAACAATTCCTCGTCGAATGCGAACTCGAACATCGGTTCCCACTTGATTTTGTTATTTTCTTTGAGGGTGTTTAACGCCTTGCCTCTTGGCAAAAAACGGTTTATAGATGGACGGCGTTAGTAGGTCTTTTAGGCTCGAAAGCATCGTAGGAAACAAAAGCAGATGAAACGACACGGACATTTATTTGAAAAAATGGCAGACATTGAAAATTGCAAGCAAGCGATTTTAGAAGCGGCAAAAGGCAAGCGCAATCGGGAACGCGTGCGGCATTATGTGAAGAACGTTGATTTTTACGCTATTGATTTGTCGAAACGACTTGAGCGGCTCGATTTTACGACGCCCTATACCTTCAAGACCATCAAAGACGGATTGAGCGGCAAAGAACGGGAATTGCAGATTCCGTCGTTTTTCCCGGATCAATGCGCCCATCATGCCATTGTGCAGGTGCTGATGCCGATTATCATGAAATCGAGTTACTATTGGTCATGCGCGAACATCCCGCGACGGGGAATTGATAGAGCGTGCATCGGTGTAGAGCGGGCGACACGGAAAGACAGAAAGCATACAAAGTATTGCGTGAAATTGGATATCAAAAAGTTCTATCCGAGCGTCGATCACAAAACGCTGATGAAAGCAATCAAACACAAGGTCAAAGACAAGCGTGCCGTGGCCGTCATCCAAAAGGTGGTCGATAGTCACGACAAGGGTTTGCCTATTGGGAATTACACAAGTCCGTGGTTGGCCGAGTGGTTTTTACAGCCGCTTGACCGATTTATCCTTGAGCAAGACGGGGTGCGGCATTACATCCGCTATGCTGATGATATGGTCATCATCGGGTTAAACAAGCGGAAATTGAGGCGATGCCTGCTTGCCGTGATGGAGTTTTTGAAGCCGATGAAATTGACGCTTAAAGAAAATTATCAGCTTTTCAAGATTTACAAAGATGGAAAAGGCCGCAAGATTGATTTTGTCGGGAAATGTTTTGGTATCGGGGTGACAACGGTCAGAAAGCGGCGTGCCCTTGCCTTCATGCGCCATTCACGGATGATAAGGCGTTTGATGCGCAAGGGCGAACAGATTTATTTTAGGACGGCATCGGGATTTATATCTCGGTCGTCATGCTTGCGCTATACAAACAGTGCGGGGTTACGGAAAGCATATTTTGAAACGGTCGATATCAGTTATTTGAAAGAGGTGATTAGACATGAGAGTTATCGGAGACAATGTGCCGGAACGCATCGGCATCGTGAAAGCACCACAGCGTGAGAATTACGTTGAGGTCAAGATTCGGGAAAAAGTCACGCCATACAGCAAAGAGGACGAGGAAACGGGGCAGGTTTACAAGGGATATACCTATGATGAATATACTTTCACCGTTCCACAAAAAGATGGCTTAGAAGCGGAAATTGACGCGAATTTCGCTATTTGGGCAGAGAGCGGTAAAACGCAGGAATTAAATCCGATGGCCACAATGTATATCACGGCGCGAGCTGACGCAGTGGATGAATACACCGAGCAGCTGATTGAGGAGGGATTGTTATGAGAATTCTTGTTGAATCATTAAAAAGATTGTATGGCAAAGGTCGATTGACCAAAGAACAGATTGCCGAAAGAGTGGAGCGCGGGACAATCACCGCAGAAGAATACGCTTATATTACCGGCGAGCCATACGAGGGTGAATGATGTCACCGCAGCAAGAGATGATTTTGGGCATTATTGCCGCTGTTTTCGCTTCATCGGGTTTTTGGATGCTGATACAGAATCAACTACATATCCGAGCGACAAAGAAATCCGATTTGACATCGGTGAAACAATCCCTTGAGGAAATCCAAAAGCGCAACGCTGAAAATGACGCCATGACGGAATTGACAAAGAACATGGTCATGGGGCTTGGATATGATAAGATTAAATATCTTTGCACAAAATACATCGACCGCTATGAAAAAGACGGCACTGGCCTGACAGCGGAAGAATACAAGGAATTGAAAAAGTATCTGTACAAGCCTTATAAGGCAATGGGCGGAGACGGCACAGCAGAAAAATTGATGAAACAGTTTGAACTGATACCGATTGACGAGAAAGCGGATCGAGGAGGCATTACATGAATATCAATTGGAAGTTACGATTAAACACGGCGACCATCGCCGGAATTGCGGCAGCCATCGCAGGGTTGATTATGGCTTTGGCGCAGGCCATGGGATTTACGCTGCCGTTTGCGGAGAATGATTTACTCGCATTCATTACAGCTGTGATCACGGTAATTGCTTTTGTCATTAACGCCATCGCAGTGGTAAATGACCCGACGACAAAAGGGTTGGATGACAGCGAACGGGCATTAAGTTATGACACGCCGCATGATGACAATGCGTTTAATCCGGCTTTTTCGAACACCGATATCCAGAAATTCTTGAACACAACAGAAGAATCCTACAAGGGCGAGATCCCAAAGTCGCTGAGCTTTATCAGAATGCGTGGGCACACAATATACTGGGGGACACAACGACCTGGGAAAGCTAACAAAAACGACTACTATCTTGATAGATCTAACAATGACCTGATTTATCAATGGGACGGCACACAGTGGGTGGCTTCGAGCGAATACGCAATTATTAACGAGGGTAAATGATATGCCTGATGTTGAAAGAATGGTCAATCAGATGATTGATTGGTGCAACGATGATTCGCACGGGTATTCACAATATCACCGGTATGGTCCGGACTACGATTGTAGTTCGGCGGTCATCGAAGCGCTGAAGCGTGCCGGCTGGGACATGGGCGGTGCGCTGACGACCGATCACATCAGGGCGCCCCTGGTCAGACAGGGCTGGGCATGGCTGCCGCCGGACGTTCCAAAACAACGTGGGGATATATTGTTATCTGAAGAATACCACGTCGCCGTTTATATAGGCGACGGGCTGTTGGCAGAATTCGCAATAGATGAAAACGGCGGGATCGCAGGAAATACCCCCGGAGATCAAACTGGAACCGAGGCATACATCCATGGGTACTATGACTACCCTTGGGATGGAGTGTTGAGGTTCATGGGGAAAAGCGGAAGCGAGGTGAAGAAAAAAATGGAATGTATTATCCAGCCAAACGGCGAGAATTATTTAGTATACTTTGACGGGGTGTATATTCATCCCTGCCAGCATCCGGACGAAGTGGAATCCATCCAAATGGTGGCGCGGCAAACGAAGGGGCATGACCTTCCGTGCTTTGCCATGGGTTCGCCCAACGCGCCCTGGTTTACACGCCTAAGAGATATGATGGGGCGAAGATGGTGATCCACTCTTTTAGAACCGCGACAAGAAATTCCATTGATTGTAAGTTTTACATGAGTATAATAGGTGACAGGATAGCCTTTTGGACAAAGGTCACGGTACCGAGTATCCTTTTCCCCGCGTTAGCGGGGGTGATTCAGTACCGTTGTGAGTAGAAACTTTTTGTATTTTTTGATTAAAAATGACATAAGTCTTTTTGACAAAAAACCAAAGTCACGGCATTGCTGCCGTTGTGAGTAGAAACTTTTTCTGTTTGTTGAAAATTGACGTAATTAATTTTACGGAAGAGGCTATCCGACAAAACCCTTGCAAAAAATTTTTATCCTTCCTGAACCGAGGAAAAAAATTTATTTGAGTGTAGTGATTCAAATGGTAGTGCGCAAGGGTTTTTTTATTGCTTGGAAATAAAAGAGGCGCACCAAAGCGCCTTTTTTTGATTTGATCATATTCTTGTAGTTCGGGTCTGACATGCCAATTTTTGTTGAATTGGTGTATCGGTTTATCAGTTGATGTATTAATTGGTGTATCGCTTGACTAATTGATCGACGATAAAAAAATATTTAGTCAAGGAAAGTTAACGCTTAGTCAACACTGATATTATACATCATTGGCAGGATGGCGTCAAAATTCCTCTTTTCAATAGAACGGTAAAAAGCGGACATGGGATGTTCGGTCATTGAATCGAATTAGTAAGGCTATCACGCACCTATCCCGCACTTTGTACCCCAAAGAACCAGATATAACAGGGTTTTGTAAATTTGACACAGCCCCAAAAACCGCTTAAAATAGGGATATTCTGGATATAACAAGGTTTTTTTAAATGAAACAGAAACGAGTACTATAATTATATCAAAATTATCGAAACGGCTCAAGAAAGCCATTTTTATTATCTATCACGCACTTATCACGCACTTTTGCTCTAGTTCGTTCCTTTTTCCGATTTATCGACAGAATTATCAACAGGTGCCGTAGGGAAACGGATCCGCTCAATGGCGTCGTCCACCGTATCATGGACATAGGTCTTCTGAGTGACACGCACAGAGCTATGCCCCATCACTCGGGATAATGTGAGTAACTCAGTGCCCGCCTGATACAAAAGTGTTCCGTAGGTGTGGCGGTATTCATGCGGCGACATCTCGGGTAGTTCCGGATGCGCTGAAAGCAGGTCTTTCTGGAATGGCCGCCAGATATGATAGTCAAAGTGATGCGGCAGCATGGCAGCGGAACCATGAGGAAATAGATATTGATCACTATGGCACTCAACTCTTTTCCATAGATAATCATAACATTCGTTGTCGATCGGGATGGAGCGCAGCGCTCCGGCAGTCTTTCCACGGGTTTTAATACCATCGTGTCTTGTCGATGCCCGTCTGATATGGACTAGGTGTTTTTCAAAGTCAATATCGGAGCCTTTAAGGCCCAGCAGCTCGGATACGCGGACCCCGGTCTTTAGCATAATGAACGGCGCTAAACCGAGAATATGACCTTTGGCAAAGTCTAAAACGGTGCGGTACTCGTCATAAGTATATGATTTCTTTTCGGTTTTTGTCTTTTGTCCAACGGGCTTTTCCAAACCACTCATCGGGTTGGTGGCGATGAAGTGATTAGCCTGGGCTTTGTTGAAGATTTGGTTGAGGTCGGCGAACATCAGTCGAAGATAGCCGGTTGAATAATGCGCATGTTTTTTAAAGAAGCGCATGATATCCGCCTGGTGAATGTTCGCAAGTGGAGCGTCTCCGAAGTAATCACAAGCCCTGGCTATGCGGGCACGAATGACGTTGGCTGTGCCGGATTCAACACGGCCGTCTTTATACGTATCAAGCCACAGCTCGGCCCACTTTGAAAAGCCCATTTCATTGGCCAGTGGGACACATTCAGCTGATTGACGGCGGTATGCTTCGATCTTCGCTTCCAGTTCTCTTTTGGTGGCTGCGTAAAAATCTTTGCGAATTAATTTGCCATTGAGATCACGGCCGAAGCTGGCCGTCTTTCTGTATTTGGTGTTGTTCTTTTTCCTTGGCATGGTTATCCTCCCATTGAATCATCGCAAAGGCCATGCTATAATAGGCACGACCTCCAATATTTGTAGGTCATTCTGCATTTGCCGCTTCTCTTTTACTTGTCGGTTTTTGAGAAGCGGCTTTTTTTTGTTCGTCCCATTTCATAGGTAGCAACTGTGTTTCTTTTTATTTGATATCTGACTGAAAGGCGACAGCTTTGCCGAATACTTTTATTTGTTCCAAATCAGAACCGGAATAAATTAAATCTTTATACTCGGAATTTTCCGGTTTTAAGATAATCAAATTGTTTTCTTGATAGTAATAAAATCTTTTCAATGTGACTTCATCTTCAATAATGATGGCTGCCACATCGCCGTTCTCAACCATGGGTTGTCGTTTGATAAATACGATATCGCCGTCATATATTCTGATATTTTTCATTGAATCGCCGCGTGCTTTTAAACAGCAATCGCAATTGATATTTGCGCCGACTTCAACATAAGATTGAAACTCTTGATTAGCTGTAATTGGTTCGCCGCAAGCGACATCACCAATCATGGGGATGCTTCTCGTTTCAATGGGAATGATGTTTTTAGGCTGTGTGTCATTAAAGAAAGTTGAAATATCAACGTTGAAATAATCGGCGATTAATTCAGCCATTTCAAAACTTGGTTCACGAATCCCCTGTTCATAATTCCCTATACTTGTGCGAGAAATATTTAAAGCATCGGCTAATTGCGATTGAGAAAGACCTCGTTCCTTACGAAGTTGTTTTAACGCTTTTGAAAATTTAGACATGGATAATCACCACCTTCCGCAAAACAATAATACCACATTCCGTGGAGAAATTCAATAAAAACTCCACAAAAAGTGTTGACACGAAACGTGGAATAGTTTAAGATATAGAAAAGACACGAAACGTGGAGAGGAGGTGAGCTTTTTGAATAGAGTAGAGATCGGTAAAAAATTGAAAGAATTACGCGGAAACAAAAATCAAATGGAGGTAGCAGAAGCTTTAAAAATAAGTTCTAGTGCACTATCAGCCTATGAAGTAGGCGAAAGAATACCCAGAGATGAGGTAAAAAAACGCATTGCCGAATATTATCATATGAGCGTTCAAGAAATTTTTTTTGACTAATAAAGACACGTTATGTGGCATAAATCAAAAGGAGCGAATCAAATGAAAACTCAAATTCCGGAAAACATTAAAAAGATGGATGAACACGCAATGGCAATCATCCAGCGAAGCGACAACCCGAAGATGAGCGCCGAGGAAGTGGCAGACGCCTTGGGCATCACACCGGAGAGCGTGCTGAACGCCGCAGAAGGCGGGCATTTGCCCTTTGGGTTCTTAGCGACAAAAAGCCCGACGACGGCCAGACGAACCATTATCGTTAATCGGGCGGTGTTCTATCGATGGTATACGCGCCATTTGATGGCACCCTATGAGGTGTAAATCGTGAAGCGCGGAATCAATGTGACTTTTGAAGAAGACAACGCCGGCCGTGGTTACTATGCTGTGACAAAAAAGCGCGGCAAGCTGACGATCGATGAAGTCGAAGACGCTTTGAGAGAATTCGCCGTTTATGATTACTACGCGTTGATTGCCAAAGCGTTCGACGAAGATTCATCGCAGTATTTCTTAGATATTGATGACGGCGAGCCGCAAGGCGACTATGTGCAATGCTACCCGGTCGGCGAGATTATGGGGCTATGGAAGGATTGAACCAATGAAAGATAAAGTTTTTAATTTTGTGATCGGCACCCTTGGCGTGATAACCACAGGAAGCGGCATCATGGGCTTTCTTATCATCTTAGGGACAGCAGGCAGAGACGAGATGCTGTCCGAGATGGGGAATGCGGCGACCTTTAACCCTTTGCCGGGGATAGCGGTCGGCATCGGGTTCGGCGCCTTGGCAGTCGGAGCGTTCCTATTGGCGGCAAAGCTAATGGACGAAGTGGAGAAGGAGGAAGCGAATGAAAAAGCATGAACTCGCGTATTTAAAAGAATTGTCGGAAGAAAATAAGGTTTTGATTACGATGCTGAAAAGTTGCCACGACGAAAAGGAAATCCTTCGGCGTCGTGTCGTGGAGTTGTTGAAACACAACTTGAAATATTACGGCGAGAGTTTGGAAGCCCTTTTAAATGGTCCGGGCTTCCCGATTAATGAACTCATCGACATCTTTGACATCGACGTGAGCGAAGTCGAAGAGGCAATCGAGCTGCACAAAGCGAAGGAGGAAAAATGAAAAAACCGACACGAGCGGATCTAAGGGGCGCCTTGCTCATGATCAAGGGACGCAGGGACTATCATCTGAGAACCGGTGACCCCTTCGGAGTGACCTACGCGGAAGCCGCGATGTACGCGGTGGAAAAGCTGTTAAAGGAAATGCCTGAAAAGAGAGGTAAACAATGGCGAAAATCAGAATAAAAACAGACATGGCCGACATCAAACTTGTTGATGTCAAGCCAGACGAATTTACCGGCGCTTGGAAGTGGGTGCTAGACGTATTAGAGACGATGAACGCCTGCAAAGGCGATCCCGTTAAGGCGATTGAAGATGAGATAGATGATACGCCTTTCGATGTTTTCAATTCCAAAGGTTACGAAATCAAGCGCAACGCGGCTAGAATCATCGATGCTATAAAAATTCGAGCAAGCCATGACGGCTATGAGGGCAAGGAAAAATACGACGCAAGAGGCGGCGAGCCCAAAGAAGTTTTTGACAAAATCTGCAATGACTATATCGAGAGATACAAGAGCTATTTTCCGGAAGAAGCGGCACGGCTGACCGGAAAGATTTGCGCGCGGTTTTTCTATGAACAATCAAAGAAATGAGAGGTTTTGAATATGATTTATGACACCGAAATTCACGATAACATATTGACTTGCGTTGATCCGGAGACCGGGGAAGTATTTGATGAAGAAACCTATGATGCCATTCAAAGCGACATTGAGCACGTCGCGGAGCAGTTGGCACTGGAGGTCAAAAACGCCAAAGCGGAGGTCAAGGCCATCAAAGATGAGGTCAAAAACCTTCAAAACAAGGCGCTGTCGGCGGAAAACAGAGAAGAACGATGCAAGGGGTTGCTCAGATACCTTTTGCACGGTGAAAAATTTAAAACGCCGCGAGCGAACGTGTTTTACCGCAAATCCAAAAGTGTTGATGTGCGAGCCGATTTTGACGAGCTCGCGGCGGTGAATCCCGGTTTTATCCGGGTGCGGAAGGAATACAACAAAACGGCCATCAAAGAGGCGCTGGAGAACGGACAAGTTGTTCCGGGTTGTGAAATGGTTGAAAAAGAAAGTGTGATTG
>OCVV011339692.1_pt1 | contig 22191 bp, 15 predicted proteins | sample 1539721 | NCBI WGS metagenome assembly OCVV01 (sample SAMN02144230, study PRJEB22623) | gut metagenome | biome: sheep rumen | host: Ovis aries | place: New Zealand
GTTGCAGTCATTGGTTCTGGTCCTTCAGGATTAGCTGTTGCTGATTGTCTTAACAAACGCGGTCATTCAGTAACAGTGTATGAGCGTGACGACAAAGCGGGCGGTCTTCTTATGTATGGTATTCCTAACATGAAACTTGATAAAAAAATTATTGAGCGAAGAATCAACCTTATGCAAGAAGAAGGTGTCACCTTTGTGTTCAATGCAAATGTTGGAAAAGACCTTGATGCAAAAACAATTTGTTCTAACTACGATGCTGTTGCTTTGTGCTGTGGTGCAAAAAAAGCTCGACCTCTTTCTGTTCCCCATGCAGACAGCGTTAAAGGAATTATGTTTGCAGTTGATTTCTTGAAGAGTGTAACAAAAACTGTTGTTGCAAATCCTAACGATTCTAACGCAAGTTTAGCACAAAAGTTGCAAAAAGAATTTGATATTGATGTTGCAGATAAAAATATAATTGTGCTGGGTGGAGGAGATACAGGAAACGACTGTACAGGCTCTGTAATAAGATTAGGATGTAAGTCTGTTGTTCAACTTGAAATGATGGCTTGTCCTCCTGTTGAACGCGCACCGAATAATCCTTGGCCTGAGTGGCCCAAAATTCTTAAGACAGATTATGGCGCACAAGAGTCTATAGCAAAGTTTGGACATGATCCTCGTGTGTACAAAACAACCATTAAAGAACTCTACTCTAAAGATGGAAAACTTACTGGAGTAAAAACGGTTCAAGTGGAATTTCGTATGGTCGATGGAGTTCGTAAACTTTGTGAAATTGAAGGCAGTGAAAAAGATTTGCCAGCAGATTTAGTTTTAATTGCGGCCGGATTTTTGGGTTGTGAAGATTACACTGCAAATGCTTTTGGAACAAAACTTACAGAACGTAATACCGTTAGTGCTGACGGATATAAAACAAATGTTGAAAAAGTTTTTACCGCTGGCGATATGCATCGAGGTCAGTCACTTGTAGTTTGGGCAATTGCAGAAGGTCGTGAATGTGCAAGACAAATTGATGAATACCTTATGGGCTATTCCAATATGTAGGAGTTTCTATGGGCTTGCATGATGAGTGTGGTGTTGCTGGTGTTTTTGGTAGCGAGTCTGCTTCTTCAATGGTCTACTTTGGTTTGTGTACATTACAACATCGTGGACAGGAAAGTGCGGGTATAGCAGTTAGCAACGGAACTTCAATCAACATTCACAAAAATCTTGGACTTGTAAGTGATGTCTTTCATAAAGAGAGCTTTGAACACTTGCAAGGCAGTATTGCAATTGGTCATGTTCGCTATGCAACTGCTGGCGGTCGCGGAGTAGAAAATGCTCAGCCGTTTTTTAACTCTTTTAAGTACGGAGACCTTGCACTTGCTCATAACGGTCAATTAGTAAATCATGCAAGTATACGAGAACAACTTCAAGATGCTGGTTCTACCTTTAGTTCTGAAAGTGATAGCGAAGTAATTTTAAAACTGATTGTTCGTAAACTTATAGAAACTGCACCTGATGCTTCTTCTGTGCATGTTGCGCAAGCAGTTGTAAAAGCAGCTCAAATTATTAAAGGGTCATTTGCTCTTTGTGTTATGACGCATGACATGCTGTTGGGTGCTCGTGACCCTAACGGAATTCGTCCGCTTTGTTTAGGAAAGACAAAAGATGGGGCGTATATTCTTGCATCAGAATCATGTGCAATTGATGCAATGAACGGCGACTTTGTGCGCGATGTTCAACCCGGTGAGCTTGTAGTTATTACTAAAAAGGGAATTGAATCATTTTATTTTTCAAAGGATATAAAAAAGAAAACTTGTATTTTTGAGTATGTGTATTTTGCACGCCCCGATTCTGTTATAGATGGAATATCTGTGCAGGAAGCTCGCTACCGTATGGGAGAAATTCTTGCGCAGGAATCTTCTGTCAAAGCAGATGTTGTTGTTGGTGTTCCTGACAGTGGTATTGGTGCTGCATTAGGTTATGCTCGTGCAAGTGGAATTCCTTATGTGACGGGCATTGTAAAAAACAAATACATTGGTAGAACATTTATTGCGCCTACTCAAAAGGAACGCGAACAGTTAGTCTTTGTAAAATTAAATGCAATAAAATCTGACCTTGAGGGAAAGAGAGTTATTGTTATTGATGATTCAATTGTTAGGGGAACAACAAGCCATCGTCTTGTTCAAATACTGCGTCGTGCTGGAGCAAAAGAAGTGCATTTTAGAGTTTCTTCTCCGCCAGTAAAGTTTCCTTGCTATTTAGGAATTGATACTCCCAGTAAAAATGAATTGATTTCAAGTACTCATGAATTAAAAGAAATATGTAAGGAAATTGGAGCAGATAGTCTTGAGTTTATTTCTCTCGAGGGAATGATACGAGCTCTTGGGGAAAGTGGATTTTGTGAAGGCTGTTTCTGTGGAACATATCCTGTTGAAAAATAATTACATTATTCTGCGTATGTTTTTATGATTTCTTCAGCAAGTGCTGTTCGCTTCATGCCTCTGTTCATTGCTTCTTTTTCAAGATAGCGATGTGCTTCTTGTTCACTCATATTTAGATTTTGCATCAATAACATTTTAGCTCTGTTTGCAATTCGTATTTCGTCCATCTTTGCTTTTAGTTTTATAGTTTGACTTGATAGCGTTCGCACTTTGTAATGAACTGCAATAGCAACTTTCATCATGCTGTACAGGTAAAAAGATTCAAAGGGTTTACTCAGTGTAATAATTCCATATCCTTCCATTTGATACGAAATCTCATCAAATAATTCTCCTGGTACTAACAAAAGTACTATTGAATTACTTTCTGAAACATGAACTGCAAAGTCTGTGTCATAACCGTCGCCGGAGTCTGCTATGATAATGTTGTAACTTCTTTCAGAAACCAATCTTCGTGCTTCGGTAAAGTCTGTTGTTTTAGTAAGTTCGAAAAGCGGGGGCAGTAAGAATGCACTTATTTGTGAGGATATTTTTTCATTTTTTGAAACCAGCAATATGCTGAAACTTTCTGCATGCATTGACTATAGTATCCCACCTAAAACAGATTTTATAAACTCACTTTCGCTTGCAATTTTTTTTGCGTCTTCTAATGTTTGTGGTAAAGACTTTAGAGAAAGTTTTTTTGCAATGGTGCTGTCAAAGAGATTGTCTTTTGTTTCTTCTGGTAATGCGATTTTATTTTTTATGCCGTCCATAGCAGCATGAATAATAAGTGTAAGTGCAAGGTAAGGGTTGCATGACGAATCTGGTGAACGAAGTTCAAGACGTGCTCCATTGTTTGTAAAGGGCAGTCTTATAAGTGTCGAACGATTTTCTTTTCCCCACGAAATATACTTTGGAGCTTTGCATGAACCTAATCGTTTGTAGGAATTTTGTGTTGGGTTTAAGAAGTAGGTCATTTCTTCTATGTGTTTTAAAATTCCTCCCAGTATGAAGGGAAGTAAATCTTCTGCATTAGTGCCGTCTGTTTTTTTGCAAGAAATGTTTATATGCATTCCGTTTCCAGCTTTGTCACTGATTGGCTTTGGTGAAAAATCTGCATACAAACCGTTTGAAGCGGCTTTTGTGTTTACAATCCATTTGAATGTTTCAACATTGTCTGCTGTGGTAAGTGCATCAGAGTAATGGAAATCAATTTCATTTTGTCCTGGTCCTTCTTCGTGATGACTTGCTTCTGGATTTATTCCCATTTGTTCAAGAGTAAAACATATTTCTCTACGAATGTTCTCTCCGTGATCTGCAGGTGCTATATCCATGTAGCCTGCATTGTCAAAAGGTTCTGCTGTAGCTTCTCCTTTTTCGTTTAGTTTGAAAAGATAGAATTCAACTTCTGTTCCTGCCATGAGTACAATTTTGCATTCGTCTTTTAGTTGTTTACAAGCTTCTTGTAAAAGAGTGCGACAGTCTTTTTTATAAGGACTACCATCAGGATTTAAAATGTTGCAGAACATACGAACTACTTTTCCTGTTGTAGGTCGCCAAGGAATAACTGCAAGTGTCGAAGGGTCGGGCACTAATAGTAAATCTGATTTTTGAGGTCCTTCGAATCCGCAAATAGCAGAAGCATCAAATGGAATTCCACTGTTGAATGCACGTTCAAGTTCTGACGGCATAATAGAAATGTTTTTTTGCTTTCCTGCAATATCAAAGTAGGCAAGACGAATAAACTTTACATCTTCTTCTTGAATAAATTCTATTACTTCATCTTTTGTGTACATAAAATCCTCTCTTTTCTAATTCATTTCTAGTGCGTTTATATCAACTAAACTTACGGTGTCTAATGAGTGTGAACTGCTAAGACAATCAGCGAGCGCATGTGCAGTATCAATAGCGGTAAGACAGTCAATGTCTCTTTCTACAGCGAGTCTGCGTAACTTAACGCTTTCTGCAACTGGGTCACGACCTTTTGCAGAAGTTGAAATAAGATATGCAATTTTTCCGCTTTCCAAAAGTGTCATTACATTATCATGAAAGTTTTCGTGAACTTTTGCAACATGTGTTACCGTCATGCCACTTCGCTCTATGGTTGCAGCGTTTCCTGTAGTTGCATAGAGTGTAAATCCGAGTTTGTAAAACTTTTGTGCAAGAGCGGGTAGTTCTGGTAAATCTGATTGTCTAACAGAAAAGAGAATACCATTTTGTTTTTCTGTATGAGCATTAAACATTTTCCAACCTGCTGCACACATTCCCTTGTACAGAGCTTCTTCTCTTGTTTTTGCAAGTCCCAAAACTTCACCAGTAGATTTCATCTCTGGACCCAAATGCGTGTCTACATCCATAAGTTTTTCGAAACTGAATACGGGAACTTTTACTGCATGATAGTTTGGTTTTCGGTATAGACCTGTTCCGTAACCCATCTTGTTTATTTGTTCACCTAACATTGCTCGTGTTGCAAGTTCAATCATAGGAATACCAGAAACTTTACTTAAGTAAGGAACTGTTCGACTAGAGCGTGGATTTGCTTCAATGATGTACAGTTCGTTTTCGTAAATAAGATATTGAATGTTGACTAAACCTTTTGTTCCAAGTGCAAGCGAAAGATCAATTGATTGTCGTACAATTTTTTCTTCCATCGATTCAGAGAAAGACTCAGGATAAACTGCAATAGAATCTCCGGAGTGAATGCCTGTTCGTTCTATGTGTTCCATAATTCCAGGAAGAAGAACATTTTGTCCATCGCAAATACAGTCAACTTCAAGTTCCTTTCCTTCCATGTATTTATCAATCAAAACTGGATTTTCAATTCCCTGACGCAAAATTATTGCCATGTATTCTTTTACATCAGCACTGTTGCGAGCAATAATCATATTCTGACCGCCAAGAACATAGCTTGGTCGCATGAGTACAGGGTAACCAATTTTTTCTGCACTTTCCAAAGCTTCAACTTCGGTAAATACAGTTAAGCCTCTAGGACGCTTTATGTTTAGACTGTCGCACAATTCTTCAAAACGTTCTCGGTCTTCTGCTAAGTCAATAGCATCGGCACTTGTTCCAAGAATTTTTACACCTTGGCTGTCTAAGTATTTTGCAAGTTTGATTGCAGTTCCGCCTCCAAATGCAACTACAACTCCCAGCGGTTTTTCTACTGAAAGAACATTCATTACATCTTGAGGAGTAAGAGGCTCGAAATAAAGTCTGTCTGCTGTGTCAAAGTCTGTACTTACTGTTTCTGGATTGTTGTTGATGATTGCAACTTCGTATCCCAGTTTTTTGAGTGCATGTACACATTGAACACTTGCATAGTCAAATTCAATTCCTTGTCCAATACGAATGGGACCTGAGCCTAAGACAACAATTGTTCCCTTTGAGTCTTTGTTTTTGTGTTCCTCAAGAAAATGCTTTGCTTCATTTTGTCCTTGTGTTGTTGAATAGAAGTATGGAGTTTCTGCATCAAATTCTCCAGCGCATGTATCAACCATTTTAAATGAAGTAGGAATAAAATGTTTTCCGTTACAAATGTTTTGGATTTTGTATAAAAACCATTTGTCAATTTTGGTGATGTCATGTATTTCATCAACAGAAAGAATGTTACGCTTTAGTGCTTGGTAAATTGCAAAAATTCTTTGGTCTGTACATTGAGCTACTCGTTCGCGAATTTTTTGGTCGCCTTCTTTTTCAAAAGCAGGAAGATTTAAATCGCTAACGCCTATTTCAAGACCTCGTGCTGCTTTTAAGAGTGCTTCTTCGAAGTTTTGACCTATTGCCATTACTTCGCCAGTTGCCTTCATCTGAGTGCCAAGTTTTCTTGCAGCATATACAAATTTATCAAAAGGAAACTTAGGCATTTTGACAACGACATAATCAAGCACTGGTTCGAAACAAGCTTTTGTTTTCTTTGTTACAAAGTTTGGAATTTCATCAAGTGTAAATCCTACTGCAATAAGAGCAGCGACTTTTGCAATGGGGTAACCAGTTGCTTTACTTGCGAGTGCTGAAGAACGAGAGACGCGTGGGTTAACTTCAATTACAGCATATTCAAATGTATCTGGGTTAAGTGCAAACTGACAGTTGCATCCTCCTTCGATTTTTAATGCGGAAATAATGTTGAGAGCTGCACTTCGAAGCATTTGATATTCTTTGTCTGCAAGTGTAACTGTTGGAGCAATAACAATTGAGTCTCCTGTGTGAACACCAACAGGATCAAAGTTTTCCATTGAGCAGACAGTAATGACATTTTCTTTTCCATCGCGCATTACTTCGAATTCAATTTCTTTCCAACCGCTTATACATTTTTCTACCAGAATTTGATGAATGGGTGAACGATGTAAACCGTTATGTGCAATTTCATTAAGTTCTCGGTCATTGTTTACAATTCCTCCACCTGTTCCGCCTAAAGTAAATGCTGGACGAATAATTGCAGGAAAGCCGATTGTGTTGTGAACAAAGTCAACTGCATCTTCGTATGTAGTAACAACTTTTGAAGGAATGCATGGTTCTCCAATTGCTTCCATGGTGTCTTTGAAAAGTTGTCTGTCTTCTGCTTTGTCTATTGTTTCTGGATTTGCGCCCAAAAGTTGAACATTGTGTTCTTTCAAGAATCCAGATTTTGCAAGTTCCATACTTAGTGTAAGACCTGTTTGACCACCAAGTGTTGAAAGCAAAGAGTCTGGTTTTTCTTTTTCTATGATGCGTTCCAGTGTGCGCAGTGTTAGCGGTTCCATGTAAATCTCGTCTGCCATTTCGTGATCAGTCATGAGAGTTGCTGGGTTTGAATTGACAAGACAGACTTCAAGTCCTAACGATTTTAATGCTTTGCATGCTTGGTTTCCTGCATAATCAAATTCTGCAGCTTGTCCAATTACAATAGGTCCTGAGCCGATAATCATTACTTTGTGGATGTTACTGTTTAACGGCATTCTATCATCTCCATAAATCTGTCGAACAAAAAGTTTGTGTCATGAGGTCCACCGCATGCTTCTGGGTGAAACTGAACGCTAAAAGCAGGTATGTCTGTGTAGCTTATGCCTTCGCAAGTATTGTCATTTACATTAACAAAGGATTGCCTTGCATATGACGGAAGCGATTGTGTTTCAACTGCATATCCGTGGTTCTGACTGGTAATGTATACGCGACCAGTTTTAACATCTTTCACAGGATGATTTGCACCACGATGTCCGTATTTTAGTTTTGATGTTTTTGCACCTCGGGCAAGCGCAAGCATTTGATGTCCTAGACAAATTCCAAAAATAGGTATGTTCGTTTTACATAGTTTTTTTATTTCTGCAATAACACTTGTGTTGTCTGCTGGATCTCCAGGACCGTTACTTAACATAATGCCATCGGGTTTAAGTGAAATAATTTTTTCTGCACTTGTGTCATAAGGAACAAGAGTAACAGTGCAGTTTCTTTTTTCAAGTTCTCTTTGTATGTTTGCTTTTGCTCCGAAGTCGAACAGGACAATATGTTTTGCTTTGTTTGATTTTAAACCTGATGATATAGTTCCTACAGAACTGTTTTGAACATTTTTAACTGCATCGGTAATGCTATACGATTTAATTTTTGGAAGAAGTGTTTTTGCGTCTGGAAGTGTTTTGCCGTCACTTACAATCATTCCGTTCATAACACCTGACTCTCTTATTTTTTTTGTAAGAGCTCTTGTGTCTATGCCACAGATGCCAATTATTCCTTGCGATTTCAAAAAAGAATCAAGTGCACTTTCGCAACGAAAGTTAGATGGTGTGTCGCATAGCTCTCGCACGATGTATCCGTTAACATAACTTTTTTTGCTTTCAAAATCTTGAGCTATAACGCCGTAATTTCCTATGAGAGGAAATGTTTGTGTAACGATTTGACCGTAATAACTGGGGTCTGTAAGCGTTTCAAGATATCCTGTCATTCCTGTTGTAAAAACGGTTTCACCAATGGTAATACCTCGAGAACCTATGGAATTACCTTCGAAAATTGTACCGTCCGCTAAAATCAAAAATGCAGTACTCATTGAAAACTTCCTTGTTTTTGTTCAGAAAAAAAAGGCGCTCACTCTGTCTGACAAACAATCATCAAACCGAATGAACGCCTTTGTTCTAATTGAGCGAATAATAAAACTTTGCAGCGTAAATGTCAATATAAAAAAATTTCAAAAAAGTATTGACAATTATTTTTTCTTGCGGTATAAGTGATTTATCAAACGACAACGAGGTCGCAGGAACGATGTTCTTGCGACCTTTTTTTGTTTGCATATAGTAATTTTTGGCAAAGGCGTCATGTTTTGAACCGTTACAGTTAGGTTTAAGATATGACGCCTTTTGTGTTTCAGGAGGAATACATGGAACAGGTGAGTGAAATCTTTGGAGAAAACGTTTTTAACGAAACGGTAATGAAGGCACGGTTGCCCAAGGAAACTTACAAGCAACTGATGAAGACAATCGAAGGTGGCGAAAAACTTGATGCGTCTGTTGCAACTGTTGTTGCTAATGCAATGAAAGATTGGGCAGTCGAAAAAGGAGCAACTCACTTTACGCACTGGTTTCAGCCTCTTACCGGAATTACTGCAGAAAAACATGATAGCTTTATTAGTCCTACACCAGACGGAAAAGTTATCATGGAATTTAGTGGCAAAGAACTTGTCCAGGGTGAACCTGATGCATCAAGTTTCCCCAGTGGTGGAATAAGAGCAACTTTCGAAGCTCGTGGTTATACAGCTTGGGATCCGACCAGTTACGCTTTTATTAAAGACGGAACACTTTGTATTCCAACAGCTTTCTGTTCTTACACTGGTGAAGCACTGGATAAAAAGACACCACTCTTGCGTTCAATGCAAGCAATCAGCAAACAGGCTGTGCGTGTTCTTAAACTGTTTGAAGGAAACGAAGCGGTTACAAGTGTAAAGACAACTGTCGGACCAGAACAAGAATACTTTTTGGTAGACAAGAGTGTATACGACAAACGCGAAGACTTAATTTACACTGGTAGAACTTTGTTTGGTGCAAAAGCTCCGAAAGGTCAGGAACTTGAAGATCATTACTTTGGAATGATAAAGCCTCGTGTTCAAGAGTTTATGAAAGATTTAAACCGCGAACTGTGGAAGTTAGGAATTCTTGCAAAGACTGAACATAACGAAGTTGCTCCTGCTCAGCACGAACTTGCGCCTATATTCAGCACAACAAATATAGCTTGCGATCACAACCAGTTGACTATGGAGTTTATGCGTAAAATTGCTTCAAAGCATGGAATGGTTTGTCTTTTGCACGAAAAACCATTTGCTGGTGTAAACGGAAGCGGTAAACACAACAACTGGTCAATTAGCACTAACACCGGAAAGAACCTTCTTGATCCTGGTGCAACACCTGAAAGTAATGCACAGTTTTTACTTTTCTTGTGTGCAATTATTAAAGCTGTTGATGAGTATCAGGATTTGTTGCGTATTTCTGTTGCTTCTGCAGGTAACGACCATCGCTTGGGAGCTAACGAAGCACCACCAGCAATTATTTCTATCTTCTTGGGAGATGAACTTTCTTCAATTCTTGATAGCATTGAAAAAGGAGTTCCCTACGGAAAGCATGAAAAAGAGAAGATGCAAATTGGTGTAACTGTTCTGCCAGATTTCAACAAAGATACGACAGATCGTAACCGTACATCCCCCTTTGCATTTACTGGAAATAAATTTGAGTTCCGTATGCTTGGTTCAAATGAATCAATTGCATGTGCAAATGTTTTCCTGAATACCGTAGTCGCAGAAGAGTTGAGTCAGTTTGCAGATATACTTGAAAAGAGTAAGAACTTTAAGTCAGATCTTCATGAACTGATTTTAAAGACTATTAAGGAACATAAACGCATTATCTTTAACGGAAATGGCTATGATGAGTCTTGGGTTAAAGAAGCAGAAAAGCGCGGACTGTACAACTTAAAGTCTACACCTGAAGCGTTGCCACATATTCTTGATGAAAAGAATGTGAAAGTGTTTGAAAAGTTTGGTGTGTATAGCAAAGTGGAATTGGAAAGCCGCTATGAAATTCACAACGAAAACTATTCAAAGATTATCAACATTGAAGCAGAAACAATGCTTGAAATGGCAAAGAAACATATTCTTCCTGCTGCAAGCAAATATGCTAGTGAACTTGCACAGACTGTCAGTGCAAAGAAAGCGGTATGTGCTGAGTGCGATGTCTCTTACGAAAGTGAAATGCTCAAAAAGGTTTCAAACCTTACTGCATCAATTTTCGCTAAGACCGCAGCTCTCGATAAAGCCGTTATAGATGCAAAAGAACTTGTTGCAAGTGGAGCAGAATCTGGAAAGGTTGCACTTTTCTATCGCGAAAGTGTGTTTGCTGCAATGGGTCAGCTTCGTGCTTGTGTCGATGAACTGGAAGTTGTTACGCCAAAAGAACTTTGGCCCTTCCCCAGTTACGGAGACCTTTTGTTTAGTGTTCGTTAAAAAATGACATGTCACCTTCGGGCTGGACCCGGAGGTCTAAAAAAAATGGCAAAGACGCCACAGAAATTTTCCGTATGGAGAAGAATCTGTGGCATTTTTTTTGTAGAACATCACTTATGGAGGTATAAATATGAGTGAAGTGTGGAGTGTTTGGTTTTTAATCGGTGCCGCGCTTGTGTTCTTTATGCAGTGCGGATTTGCAATGGTTGAAACTGGTTTTACTCGCGCAAAAAATGCAGGAAATATCATCATGAAAAACTTGATGGACTTCTGTATTGGAACGCCGATGTTCATGCTGCTCGGATTCGGTCTGATGATGAGTGAGAATTATTTCTTTGGTTTGATCGGTAAGCCAAATTTGCAACTGTTTACAAACTTCGCAGAACTTGACTGGTCAAGCTTTGTCTTTAACCTTGTGTTCTGTGCAACGGCTGCAACAATTGTTTCTGGTTCAATGGCTGAACGTACAAAGTTTTCTTCATACTGTATTTATTCAGCAGTAATCAGTGCAGTTGTTTATCCTATTGAAGCTGGTTGGGTATGGAACCCTCAGGGTTGGCTTGTTCAATTAGGATTTGTAGACTTCGCAGGTGGAGCTGCAATTCACTCGGTTGGTGGTACAGCTGCTTTGATTGGTGCAATTTTCCTTGGTCCTCGAATTGGTAAGTATGACTATGATAAGAATGGAAAGGTTACAAAAGTTCATGCTATTCCTGGTCACTCTCTTACCTTAGGTGCTTTGGGAACATTTATTTTGTGGTTTGGATGGTATGGTTTTAACGGTGCTGCTTGTACACAGCTGTTGGGTGTTGGCGGTCTTGCTGCAGTGTTTACTACAACGACAATTGCTCCTGCTGTTGCTGCTATTACCACAATGATTTTCACTTGGGTAAAGAACGGTAAGCCTGATGTTTCAATGACACTTAACGCCGCTCTTGCAGGTTTGGTTGCAATTACTCCAACTTGTGCAACAGTTGATGCTCTTGGTGCAAGCATCATAGGAATTGTTTCTGGATTTGTTGTTGTGCTTGTAGTTGAATTCCTTGACCTTAAGCTTCACATTGATGACCCAGTTGGTGCAGTTGCTGTTCACCTTGCAAACGGTATTTGGGGTACACTGTCTGACGGTTTGTTTAATGTAGACAAGGGTTTGTTCTATGGTGGTGGATTAAAGCACTTGGGAGTTCAGTGTCTTGGTGAAGTCAGCATTGTTGCTTGGACAACTGTCTGTATGATTATTACCTTTGCACTGATTAAGAAGTTGCATGGACTTAGGGCAAGCAAAGAAGAAGAAATTGTTGGCCTTGATAAGCTTGAACACGGAATTGATTCTAGCTATGCAGGATTCATTATGGCTCCTCAAGTTATGACAGACGGAACATCAAGTGCAAGTGTTCCTGTTGAAAAGGCTCTACCTGTTAGTAAAGCAACGAGCAGACCTGATGCAAAGTTCCACATGGTAACAATCATTACTCGTCAGAGTAAGTTTGAGGAACTTAAGTCTGCTATGAACGACATTAATGTAACTGGTATGACAGTAACAAATGTTTTGGGTTGTGGAGTTCAGCATGGAAACACACAGAAGTATCGGGGTGTAGAAATGGATATGACCTTGCTTCCTAAAATTAAGGTTGATATCGTAGTAAGTGAAGTTCCTGTTGATCTTGTTATAGCCGCTGCTAAGGAAGTTCTTTACACAGGTAACATCGGTGACGGAAAGATTTTTGTTTACGATGTTCAGAATGTTGTAAAAGTTCGTACTGGCGAAGAAGGTTATGAAGCACTACAAGATTAATCTTATTTGTTACTACTTGTTCAAGTAATAAGTTTAGTGCTTGTCTTCTTTATGAAACATTCTCTGAATCTTTGTGTTCAGAGAATGTTTTTTTAGTTGAAATTATTTGGTCAGGTTTTTAAGCCATCGTTCTTTTTTTAACCAAATGTGGAATATAACAAGTTTGATTATATCTAACAGTTTGACAGAAAGATACATAAACACTGGACCTATTTGTGTAAACTTTCCTAACAAGAACACCATGGGAATCATTATAAAAATAGTAATAACAGAATCTGTTGAAGCTCCCATTGCGGTATCGCCACCAGACCGTGCTATTGCTTGCTGACAGTTCATGTAAACCCAAGGAGGCATAAAGAATGTCGTAAGTATAACCATGTTGCGACAAATGGTAATTGCACTTTGACTTAGTTTTCCAAATACAATGGGAACAAGAAGTGTAGAAGCAAATCCAAAAAGCATCATAAAAACTCCGAACACAGCAGAGCCAGACAAGAGCCATGTTTTTTGTTGTCTCGCTTTTTGTAAGTTTCCTTCGCCTAAGGTTTTGCCCATAATGACACTGGTTGCCGTATAGATTCCGCCGAATGCAACAAAGAAAAGATTTGCGATTGAAAAACTTGATGCCATTCCCGACACAACATCTGCACCACCGCGTCCGTTGTAAATGGCTGTAGTAATTGTTTCTGAAAAGACCCACACCATTTCTGTAAAAAGAACAAGCGCACCTTTTTTAATTATTTCTCCAAAAAGGCTACCGTTGATTTTAAAGAAGTCAGAAAGTTTAACAGCAAAGTCAGGTTTTGTTTTTATATAGAGAATAAGAAATACAATAAATTCAACACAGCGTGCAATAACTGATGCATAAGCTGCACCTTCAACACCCAGTTTTGGAAAACCCAGATTTCCGTAAATTAAAAGCCAGTTAAAGAATGTGTTTGTAAGTGTTGCAATAATGGTAACTATGAGAGGCGCTTTAACTCGACCTAAGTCACGCATAGAACTTGCAATACACAATGAAATGGTCATAGGTATGCCCATAAAGAACATGATTCGTATGTACTTAACACCTTCATCAAGAATCAAAGAAGCCTGCGTGTTGTTTATAAGCATAAGCGACAGAATTTGTCTGGGAAAAACAATGCAAACTAAAAAGTAAGGTATTGCAGCAAGTAAGCCCACAATCAGTTTGAATCGAAAGGCTTGTTGCATTCCATTTTCATCTTTGGCTCCGTAGAATTGCGTCATAAAAATTCCACCCGCCATACAGATGGTATTGGAGAAGACCATAAAGATAAAAAGAATTTGTCCTGCGACATTGACTCCAGACATAGAAATATCACCTAAGCCAGAGACCATAAAATTGTCAACAAGAGTGACTAAACTTTGAATTAACTGCTGTAACATAATAGGAACAGCAATACAGAGAGCGTTTTTGTAGAAAGAAGCCGAAGCAAAGAGAGATTTGTTTGTCTGATGAGCAATCATAAAAAGTATCCGTTCATAAGACCTTTGCCTTTTAGTTCCACTTGAATTGGTTGTGAATAAGCAAAGTGTTGCTTTGTTTGTTGGTAAGTTGATTCTGCTATGTGAATCTGCATGGGGTTACCTGAACTTTCCATTCTGCTTGCAACGTTGACGGTGTCTCCCCAAATGTCATAAATAAATTTTGTTTTTCCTATAACACCAGCAACTAATTCTCCGCTGTTTATGCCAATTCGAATTTGAATAGGAGTTGAAGTACTTTCGTTGAAGTGTTTTACATCTTCGAGTAGGCCTTGTGCAAAATGAATCATCTTTAGAGCTCCGTCATTTGAAGCATCTTCGGTAAGACCTGTTGCTGCCATGTATGCGTCTCCGATAGTTTTGATTTTTTCTATTCCTTCTCGGGAAGCGCGTTCATCAAAGAGAGATACCATTTGGTTAAGCATGGTAACTGTTTGTTCTGCGGTCATGTTGCTACTCATTTTGGTAAAGCCAACAATGTCTGTAAACAAAACAGTTGTGTTGGGATACTTTTGAGAAATTGTTTTGTCTGGATGTTCTGTAAGTTCGCGAGCAACGTTTTCTGGCAAAATGTTAAGCAATAGATTTTCTGCTTTTTCATTTGCAATGCGTAGTTCGTGTGTTCTTTTTTCAACTGTCTTTTCCAGTTTTTCTTTGTATTGTTCAAGCATTTCTATTTCAAGACGGTGAGAGCGTTCTATTGTTTCATTCATTTCTTGAATTGCAAACACATACAAAAGAATTGCCATGTCTACGCTAGAAATAACAGCGAGCTTAAATCCTTTAAAATAGAATTGTAAAAATGCAGCAATAAGAGGACCTACTATAGCAAGGAGCATTGCAAAGCGATTGAACTTTGGAAGTCTTTTGTAATACTGCAGCAAACAACTTAGTTGAACAATAAGAGCTGCAAAAGTAAAGATGTATGAAAATGCTCGACCTGGTGCTCGTTGATAGCGGTTTTGTTCATCAAAGGTATAATAAAATCCTGTAAAGTGAGAAACAATAAGTGTTATAATTCCTGCTACAACAATTGCATCAACTAGATAAATGCGTAAGGGAAGTTTTGTTATAGAACCTTCGTGTTTTAGCAAATCTTTTAAATACAGATTGAAGCAGAAAGCAATGGTAAGAGAAAACAAATAGTCACAAAAGCGAGCAAGCTGTACCACTGTTCCGTAAAATGCATCCGTAGAGCCATCGTACAAAGCACAGAGGCGACTTGATGTTAGCATACAAAATGCATTTATTTCCAGAAGAAAGATAGCAATTTTTCTAGGAAGCGTTAGGTTTTTAGTGATGAGTGTCAAAATAGCTATGACTAAACAAATGCCTTGTAAAATAAGCATTAAGTTGTACTGCTGATCTATCAAAAAATCTAACATATTACCTCTCGCTTCTATTATAAAATGACTCGTAGATTTTTTCAATGTTTCATGCTATACTGGGAACATGAAGCAAGATATTTTTAACGGTGCAAAAAAACTTGGGTTTGGATTGATGCGTCTTCCAACTAACACTCCAAATAACGCTGCAGATATTGATATTGAGCAGGTAAAGAAAATGACTGACCTCTTTATAGAGAGAGGTTTTACTTACTTTGATACTGCTCTTATGTATTGTGGTATGGAGAGTGAGCGTGCGGTAAAGAAATTTTTAACAAGCCGTCATCCCCGAGAGTCTTTTACACTTGCAACGAAACTGCATCATGGATTTATTAAAACACAAGAAGATTGTGAACGTATTTTTAATGAACAGTTAGAGCGAACGGGTGCCCAGTATTTTGATTACTATTTAGTTCATGACATAAACATTCAGTCAATAAATGTTTACAACAAATTCAATGTCTTCGATTTTGTTCAGCAGAAAAAAGCGCAGGGACTTATTCGTCATATAGGATTTTCTTTCCATGATGGTCCTGAACTTTTAGACAAAGTTTTGAGCGAGCATCCAGAAATGGAATTTGTTCAGATTCAGTTGAACTATTTTGATTATGAAAACCCCGGAGTTCGTTCTCGTGAATGTTACGAAGTCTGTCTTAAATACGATATCCCTATTATCATTATGGAACCTGTAAAGGGTGGCACTTTGGTTAACATGGATAGCCGTATTGAAGAAATGTACAAAGCATATAATCCTAACGCAAGTGTTGCTTCTTGGGCGATTCGCTTTGCAGCCTCTCACAAAAATGTTGCAATGGTTCTTTCAGGTATGAGCAACATGCAACAGATTGAAGATAACACTTCTTACATGCAGAATTTTGTTCCGCTTAACGATGAAGAATATGACATCATCAAAAAAGCAGTTAGAATTTTAAACGGAACAAAAGCGGTTCCTTGCACTGGTTGTTCATATTGTACAGAAGGATGTCCTGTTCACATTGCTATACCAAAATACTTTGCTCTTTTGAATGCAGATTTGAAACAAGATCCAGAAGGAAAAGCAGGTTGGACAGCACAACTTGAGTATTATGAAAATTTAACTAAGACCTTCGGAAAAGCAAGTGACTGTGTTAAGTGTGGTCAGTGTGAAGAGATTTGTCCTCAGCACCTTAAGGTTACTGATTTTCTTGAAGATGTTGTCGCACGCCTAGAACGTTAGAGTTAATTCTGTTTGAAAGGAGTGCGACAGGAGAGAGTGTTTAGCGCTCACGGAAAATAATTCTTCCGCGGTTAAGGTCGTAGGGTGAAAGTTCAACCTTTACATTGTCACCAGGAACGATTTTGATGTAGTGCTTGCGCATTTTTCCGCTCAAGTGAGCCAATATGATGTGCTGATTTTTAAGCTCTACGCGGAACATTGTGTTGGGAAGTGCTTCTTTTACTACACCTTCTACTTCGATAGCTTCGTCTTTGTTAGCCACGATTCCTCCAAAAATTCATTTGCTTTTTTAGAATTTTATGCGTATAATAGTATGTACAAAAGTGATTAAATTGTCAACACAAGGGGATAAGTTATGAGAAAAGATTTTCCAGAAAAACAAAAGAAAAAGTTACTTGCACAGCGCAGTCAAATTCTTGAATCACTTGCAGCGCAGAGTGAAGCTATGAGTCGCTTGGTTGAAGGAGTTGAATCTGGCGATGAAGTAGATAAAGCATCAGGTGTTATAGACAGAACTTTGCTTGATTCTTTGGGAGCAGCAGATGCAGCACGCCTTACCGCAATTGATAATGCTATTGTACGCATAAATCAGGGTAAATACGGTTTGTGTTTGCAGTGTGGAAGACCCATTCCCGAAGCTCGTCTTGAAGCAATACCTTATGCAGCACTCTGTGTTAACTGCCAGACTGTAGAAGAAAAGAAAAATCGCTAAACCTTTTTTTCTGTTTTTGTAAACCGTAAGCCAGTGAACGAATGTTTCATTTGCTTGCGGTTTTTTTTTAGGGAACTTATATCTTTTGGGCTACGAGCTTACCTTCCGAAGAAAGATAGTGCAGTTCAGTGTAGCCTGCTTTTTTTGCAAGTAAGCAAGCCTGGTCAAAAGCAAAATCTATGTGTTCTTTTCTGTGTGCATCCGAAGCAAATGTTACAGGAACAGAGTATTGGTGTAAGAGTTCCAAAAAGGGAAGTGAAGGGTAGGGTGTGTCTAAGTATCCGCGAGACATAGCTCCTGTGTTAATTTCTACACAAACTCCTGCACTGGCAATAGCTTTAGCGGTTAGTTGTATTTCTTTGCGGTACCAAGAAGCACTTTCGTCAAAAAGTTTTTGTGGTGCAAGAGAACTGTTTTGTTTGCGTATTAAATCACAGTGACCTATAAAAGTAAAATCTGCTTTTTTTAGCATTTGTCTTTGTGCATCAAAATATGCCTGCACTGCTTTTTTTTCATTTCCTTTTGCGTATTGAACAATTCTTTTTCTTGTGTCGTCGAAAGAACCGTCTGCTTCAAAGTATCCGTTACCAATGCGCACATAATGTACGGAGGCAATTATAAAATCAGGTTTGTATTTTTTGTATGCTTCAAAAGTTGGACTTGTTACATCGGGAATAAAATCTGCTTCAAATCCGCAGCGAACATTCATCTTTCCTTCAAACTGAACTTTCATGTCTTGAACATCTTTGCAATAGTTTTCGTAATCGCGTATGTTCATGTGCCAGTCAGAACTAAAGGGTAACATTGCGTGTGCGCTAAAACCTATGTCTTTCATGCCACAGTCAAAAGCTGCTTGTGCCATTTGCGCAACATCTGCACTTCCGTCACAGTAGCGTGTATGCATGTGATAGTTTGTTTTTATTCCATCGTCAGTAAAGATTTTTCCCATTTTGTAACCATTCGTTTAAAGTTTGCAAACCGAGATTTAAATTCGGTAAGAGAGTGTTTTACTTCGGGTGCATCTTGTGCTTTTGCAGCTTCGTTCATAATGCGTGCGGAATCTGAAAGTTGTGCTGCACTGATTGTCGCTGAACTGCCTTTGAGTGTGTGTGCAAGTCTGTGTAAAAGATCATAATCTTTTTGTTTTTTTGCAAGAGCGGCAGTAATTTGATCTATAAGTGATTGCGTTTGTGCAAGATATTCTTCTATAAGTGTTTGTGCAAGTTGAACATCGTTGCCTGCGGTATCCATAAAATCTTGTGTGTCCCATAATTCTTTTTGTGAAAGCGAATCTTCGGGAATAGTAACAATACTTTTAATTGCTGGAAACGAAAGAACTACCTGCCATTTTTCCAAAAGCTGATACACTGAAGATTTCTTAAAGGGTTTAACAAGAATGTCGTTAACACCCATTTTTTGATACTGTTCAAAATCTTCCTGACTGTTGTTTGCTGTACAGGCAATAATAATTCCGCGATAGTCTAAACTACGAAGTTCTATAGTTGCATCAATTCCATTTTTTACAGGCATTTGAATGTCCATGAACACAACATCAATGAGCGGATTCTTTTTTATTTGACTTACTGCCTGAGCTCCGTCTTCTGCTTCATACACTTCTGCACCAAATTTTTCAAGGAATGTGTGCAAAAGCATACGGTTCATAGGATGATCTTCTGCAATTAGAATTCGGCTTCCTTGTGCAATGTTGGGATTTTCTATGTGCGCTTCCAGTGGCTTTGGATGAATTGCTTCAAGCGGTTCTAGTTCTATGTCTTTGGAAGCAAGTGCTTTTGCCAGTGTTTCTCGTAATTGCATGCGCTTGATGGGTTTGTAAACATATCCGTTAAACCAGTCAAGCATTTTCATTTGTGCGTCTTTACGCATTTGTCCTTCGGGAATAAGAAGGTTTAAGTTAACTTCCGAAATAAAGGGATCGTTGTTTATTTCAGAAGCAAGCTGCCAACCGTCCATTCCGGGCATAATCATATCAATAAAAGCGATGGTAAAAGGTTTTCCTTCGTGAGCTGCTTTTGAAAGTTTCTTTAATGCAAGTTCACCGCTTTGTGCTGTTTCAATATCGTATACTCCGAGCGCTTGCAGTTTGTGAGTAATGCTACTTAAGACGATTGCATTGTCATCAACAATAAGAATACGTGTGTTTGGGGGAATGTTAAGTTTTGTAAATTCGTTTGTGCTTTCTTCAAGAGGGGCTGGTTCATAAGGAATACTGAACCAAAATACAGAACCGCCATTTATATCGTCATTATCGCGAACACCAATTTTTCCGTTCATAGCGGTAACCAGTGAACGACATATTGCAAGACCTAAACCTGTTCCGCCATATTTTCGTGTTGTTCCAGATTCAGCTTGATAGTAATCGTTAAAGACTAAATCTTTTTTATCTTCATCTACACCAATGCCAGAATCTATAACTTCAAACAAGAGGTGATTGTGTTTAATAGACAGTTTTGTTCGAACATAGCCTTTTTCGGTAAACTTAACTGCGTTTTTAAGTAAGTTAAGCAAAACTCGCTGAATACTTGACTTATCTCCAATAATCGTTTGCGGAACTGAATCGTCTATGCTGGTAATTATTTCTATGCCTTTGTTAAAAGCTTCTATGCTTACAAGATCTGTTACATGTTCAGTAAGAGAAATAATGTCAAAGGGCATTGTTTCAATTTTAAACTCTGGTGAAGTAATTTTTGAAATATCCAAAACATCGTTTGCAAGATTGAGCAGAACATTTGCAGAGAATTCTATTTGCCTAACATATTCACTTTGTTCAGTGTTGAGTGGAGTGTCGCCTAAAAGTTCTATAGTGCTTATGATTGTCTGTATAGGTGTACGGACTTCGTGGAGTGCGCTTGCTAAAAGCCTTCTTCCGTCCATGGGAGTCATTAGCCTTCCTCCATAGTCGCCTTATCTGGTACGTAAAATTTCAACAGCTTTCTGAAGTACAACTTCGGGCTTCTGAGGTTTAACCAGGTAACTCTTTGCACCGTGAGACAGAGCTTCTACAACAATTTCACGCTGCATTGCCTGTGAGTACACGATGATGGGCGTTGTATAATTTTGTGCTTGTAAATCTTTGAGTAACTGCAGTCCATTTATGTCAGGCATATAAATGTCAAGAACAACTAAGTCAAACTGTTCTTTGCCGACACTTTGTGCAAAATCTGCTCCAGTAGTGTAGAGAACAACTTTATCACACACAGATGCGAATGCTGCTTCCAGAACTTTGCGTACGATTGCATCATCATCAACAATGGCAACGCGAAGAATGTTTCCTTTGTCGCTTTCCGAAAGATTTTCTTCTCCTGCATCAGAACCGAGTGTAAGACCAATGTCGCTTGTTTCTATTTGCTGTGTTGCAGAAAGAATGCGGTTGGTAACTAAGTCGCTCATGGTTTTTTCTTGAACCGTAGATTCATCAACCAACTTTGAAAGAACATCTTTAAGACTTTTAACAACTTCTATGCCGTAGTACTGAGGATGTCCGTCAATAAGCATTTGTGTAAAATCATCAAGTGACAAAACTTTTATGTTGCTTCGGTTAATGCGTGGATCTGCAACGACACTGTCAAACAAAAGTTCAAGGTTAGCCCCATCGACAAATGAAAGCTGCAAGTCTGTCATCATGATGATGAGTTTTGGATTGGTAAGATTGTTTGTGTCGATTATATCGCTCAAGTGATATTTGAGCATAATCAATTTTTCTCGGTTTAGCCCACGAGCTATTTCTATAAAGATAATGTTGTCGTTTAAGTGAATCTCCATCATGCTGGGTGTGGTGTCGATAGAGAAACTTGCATGAAGAATTTTTCCCACTGAATCAAAGAATAGGTCAAACTTAACGGGCTTTCCAAAGTATTTTACAATTCCGTATTTAGTTAGCTTGGTAATGCGTTCTCGTTCAATAGTAGGACCTGCAACAATAATGGGAATGGAACGAGTGTTAGGATCGTTGTGTTTATCATTCAAAAAGTCGATATAATCTTCAACAGTTTTTCCATTGTCTACATCGAGAATGATTAAGTCTGGAAGTTGGGTTACGAGGGTAGTAAATGCTTCACGAGAGTTTTCCACTGCTTCTACAGAAACTTGTTCTGCAGTCAGTTTTTCTTTGAGAAAATCCCTGAACAGCGGCGATGCATCTAAAAGCAAAACCTTCTTCATAGTGTACATAATACTTCATTCGTGATATAATTGCAACTATGAAAAAAGCCATTGTGTTTATTGCAGACGGTTCTGAAGAAATTGAAGCTCTTACACCAGTAGATTATTTACGCCGTGCAGGTGTAGAGGTAACCCTTACTGCTATTGGTGGTTGTGATGTTATAAGTGACAGCGCTTCTGGTTCTGCCTATGTTGCTGAATGTAGTCATAAAGTTTGTCTTTTGGCAGATGCTCATGTTTTAGATTATTTTGATGATGCAAACGGTTCTTTGTTGGAAGATAATCTTCCTGATGCTATTATTATTCCAGGGGGAATGCCTGGTTCGGTAAATATAGCTAACGATAAAGAAGTTATAGAACTGGTTCGCCGTATGAACGAGATGGGACGCTTAGTGTGTGCTATTTGTGCGGCTCCGGCTGTTGTTCTTCCTAAAACAGGTGCACTTGAAGGCAAAAAGTGGACTTGTTACCCGGGAATGCAAGAACAAGCTGCCTCTTATGCTGCTTTACATCAAGAAGGTGTGCCCTTTGTGCATGATGCAAA
>OCVV012889393.1_pt1 | contig 22187 bp, 19 predicted proteins | sample 1539721 | NCBI WGS metagenome assembly OCVV01 (sample SAMN02144230, study PRJEB22623) | gut metagenome | biome: sheep rumen | host: Ovis aries | place: New Zealand
TTCAAATCAAAAAATCAAAGAACGCTCTGAAACCCTTATTAACAAAGGGCGTATCGAAGTTTAACTTAAAAATATTGCACCAATAGTAATCCCCTTTTATAAAGTAAAATGCCTGATAATTCCGCCGACAGCAAACGCATAGCCAAGAATACGATAATTCTATATTTTCGTATGCTTTTCCTAATGCTGGTGTCTCTCTATACAAGCAGAGTGATATTGGATGCGTTAGGTGTAGAAGACTATGGAATTTATAATGTCGTAGGCGGATTTGTTTCCATGTTTGCGTTGATTAGTGCGGCATTGACCAGCGCATGCTCACGGTTCTTGAATTTTGAATTGGGAAAAGGGAATGTACAGAGGCAGAATGTGGTGTTTTCGACAGCGGTAACCATACAGTGGGGGTTGGCCATTTTGGTCGCGATTCTTTCTGAGGCAATAGGAGTGTGGTATGTGAACAATGTTATGGTATTACCTTCGGAGCGGTTAAGTGCGGCAAATTGGTGCTTTCAGTTCTCTGTTTTCAATTTCTGCATGAATCTGATAACAGTTCCTTACAATGCCAGCATCATTGCGCATGAGAAGATGAAGGCTTTTGCCTATATAGGCCTGTTTCAGGGGCTGGCTCAACTTGGCATCTCATTCCTGGTCTATTGGGAACCCTTCGACCGTCTGGTGTTCTATGCACTGCTGTTGATGCTGTTGCAATTTTTCATCCGCTTAATGTATCAGATTTACTGTCGCAGACATTTTCAGGAATGCAGATATCGGTTTGTGCTTGATACGCCACTTATGAAGCACATGTTCAGTTACTCCTTATGGCATCTGATTGGGAACGGGGCCTCTGTGCTAAAAAATCACGGTGTTAATCTGGTGCTGAATCTGTTCTTTGGCCCGGCAGTCAATGCCGCGCGTGGAGTTGCCAATCAGGTTGGCCATGCCATCAGCCAGTTTGTGGGGAATTTCATGATGGCGATGAATCCGCAGATCACTCAATCCTATGCCAGAGGTGATTACAGTTATATGCACAAATTGATCAACAAGGGTGCCCGTTTCAGTTTCTACCTCCTTCTTTTCTTGTCGTTGCCAGTCATCATCAATGCCGATTTCATCATGCATCTGTGGTTGAAGCAGGTTCCTCAGCATGCTGTCGCTTTCTCGCAGCTGACGTTGGCGGGCATGATGATTACAGCCTTGTCGAAACCTTTGATGACAGCCCAGAATGCGACGGGAAATGTTCGCAATTATCAAATCGTAGTAGGGGGCATAGAATTGTTGAATCTCCCCCTCAGCTATCTTGCCCTTTTCATAGGCATGCCTCCGACATCTGTGGTGGTGGTGTCCATAGCGGTCAATGTACTCTCTCTGGGAGCAAGGCTTTACATGCTTCCTTTCACATTAGCAGGTTTCAGGCGTATGGTTTTCTTCAAGGACGTCATATTGACCTGCCTGAAAGTCGCGATAATCGCTGCCGCCATGCCAATTGTGGTCTATCAGATACTTCCGGAGGATATTTGGGGGTTCTTGACAAGCGTGACAGTTTGTCTGCTCTTTTCATCTGTTGCCATATCGGGTGTCGGGTGTAGCCAGTCTGAAAGAACCTTCATTCTTACCAGAGTAAAGGCCACGGCAAAGAAAATTTTCCATCAATGATAAGAATCGAAAACCCCAAAGACTGTTGCGGATGCACGGCCTGTGCCAGCGTATGCCCACATGATGCCATTACGATGAAACCAGATGCCTTGGGATTTCTCTATCCCAGAGTCGATGAATCCAAATGCGTGGGGTGCGGCTTGTGTGAAAAGGTCTGCCAGTTTAATGATAATTATGACCGTTCACTCAACCTTCCCCAGCCCATAGCATACGCAGCCCGCCATAAAGACATCAATGAAGTGATGAAGTCACGTTCTGGTGCAGCTTTTGTCGCCATCAGCGACTATATACTGGAACAAGGAGGCGTGGTATATGGAGTTGGTTACAAAGACCACTTCCGTGTTGCCCATAAACGTGCTGCCACCAAAGAGGAACGTGATGAGTTTCGTGGCAGCAAATATGTACAGAGCGACCTGACGGGAGTGTTTAGGCAGGTGAGAGAAGACTTGAAGAGTGGTTTGACGGTTCTTTTCTCAGGAACTCCCTGCCAGACCTCTGGATTGAATACATTTGTGGGCAAGAAACTTCGGGAGAATCTTTATTTGGTGGACATTGTCTGTCATGGTGTCCCTGGGCCGTATATATGGCGTGACTATCTTGCCTATTTGGAAAAGAAGCATGCTTCAAAAATCACTTACGTAAATTTCAGAGACAAAGAATTATATGGTTGGAAAGCTCATAAGGAAACTTTCAAGTTTGAAAATGGGGGGGGTAAAATAAACTTCACCTATTTATTTTACCAGCACATCATGTTCCGCTATTCCTGTGGCGTGTGTCATTTTACGAACCTCCAGCGGCCAAGCGATGTGACGATAGCAGATTATTGGGGATGGCAACGCACAGATCCCGACTTCAATGCCGACGACAAAGGCTGCTCTTTGGTCCTTTGCAACACGGAAAAGGGGCGGAAACTGTTTGAGGTGGTGAAGGACAGGATGGACACGATACCGGCAGAATTAGCAAACGTCATGCAAACGCATCTGTCCAAACCTTCCAATGTACATCCAAAACGGATGGATTTCGAGCGTTATTATGTGAAAGGGGGCTTTGAATATGCAGCCAGAAAGACGGGAATGATAGGATGGCGCTATACATTGACGATGTTGAAGAAACGTCTGAAGAAACAGATGAGAAAATAGGCTTATGATGGATAACAAGCAGAAATTACCCCCCCCCATTTGTTCAGAGGGAGCGTGAAAGCAGTTTTGAGTTGTTGCGTCTCCTGTCGCAATTCATCATCGTGCTGTACCATCTTTATCTGCTGTTTATAGCCAAGACAGACGATGCCCCATCATACAAGGCCATCCAGATGCCTCTCCATGTCGGAGTCATCATTTTTGTGCTGTTGAGCGGCTATTTCTCCATCAATGCCACATCACAGAAACTTCTCAAGCTTGTAGCGGTATTCCTGGTCTATACACTGCCCGAGACCTTCTACACACTGACGCACTCCAATAGCCTTCAGCATGCCGTCCATGCCCTTTTCTTGTTGTCATACACACACTTCTGGTTCATCAAGACCTATCTGTTCCTCTTCCTCGTGTCGCCCATGCTCAACCTCTATTGGCGCACCTCGTCGGACAGGATGCGGTGGTTTATGACGGGAGCTTGGGGATTTGTGGCCATCTACATGGCGACAACACATGGCGACAAGTCGATGCTGTCAGGAAAGAACCTGGTGAACTTCATGTTCCTCTACTATGTGGGCAGGCTTCTGAACTTATACAAAGAGAAATGGCAGAGACAACATTATCTCACATTGATTTCGTGCTATCTGCTGCTGAATGTTGCAATAGTCGCGGCCTACATGCTTCTTGACGGAATCGGAAGAAAGGCGGTTTGGGCATTGAGTTTTCCATACAGCAGCCCAATACTGTTGGTCAACTCGGTGTTGCTCTTCATGATAGTAGGGAAGATGCATTTCCAGTCAAAGGTGGTCAACTATCTTGCAGCCTCCTCGCTGGCCATCTACCTGATACATGGTTGCCGCCCCTATGTGATAGGAACCATCGGCGATGTCACTCTCTATCTGTATGACCACATCCCCAACGGCCTGTTGCTCTTCGGCTCATGCATGTTGCTCACATTGCTGATTATCCTCTTTGCCATCACCATAGACAAACTGCTGACTCCGCTGTGGAACCGCGTGAATGAGGTTGGACGGAATTTATACTTGAAACTCGGTTATTAAATGAAGATAGGAATAGTTACATATCATCGAAGTCATAACTATGGTGCCTTGCTACAAGCTGTGGCACTTAGGACAGTCCTACAGGAAATGGGACATCAAGCTTTTTTTGTCGATTATTGGCCTGATCATCAAAAAAAACGCTATGAATTATTCGCATGGAAAAGGTTTAAAAACATGAGTTTGGGAGGAAAACTGAAATACTTGCTCATGTTTCTGTTAAAACTTTATCCAGTACTACAGAGGAGATTTAATTTCGGAACATTTTTAAGAGATCGGATTCTTCCATATTGTATTTCTGAGGAATCAACATTTGATGTCATCATTTATGGCAGCGATCAAATCTGGCGTAAACAGAAAGAAGCCTATAATCCTGTGTATTTCGGTCACAATCGTTTCAAAGCCTCTAAGCATATTTCTTATGCTGCGAGCATGGGATCTATACCATCGGACTCGACAGATAAGACTTATGTCAAAAGTTTGTTAAGCCATTTGAACGCTATTTCTGTTAGAGAATCAGATTTGGAATCTTTTTTGCAAGAGTTGGGTGTATCAGACGTGACAGAGGTTTTAGACCCCACATTTTTGATAGAACCGACAGGTTGGGATTTGTTTGTTAAAAAAAAGCAGTCTGTTTCATCTCCCTACCTCATATTTTATGAGATGCAGAAAAATGTTTTTGACACAGAAGATGTTGCCCGATTTGCAAAAGAACGTGGCTTAAAAATCATTTATTTGTCGGGGAATGTGGATTCTTATCCCAATTCATCAAAGAAAACCACAGCTGGTCCATACGAGTTTCTGGCGTTGATAAGATCAGCGGAGTTTGTTATAACAACATCTTTTCATGGGTTGGCATTCTCTATTATTTACAATAGACCTTTTTTCGCGTCATTTTCCTCAAATAGCGGACGTGCAAAATCATTGCTTGACAAGCTTTCTTTATCGGATTTCTTATTGCCTTTTGGACAAAAAATACCCCAAAGGTTTTCCCCAATAGATTGGGAAAAGGTCAATGAAAAGAAACGAAGTTTGGCACGCTCTTCACTGTCATATCTGAAATCAGCATTAGAATCATAAATGTGTATCTCAAAACAACCTTGTGTAAGAAAAATGGAGAACGACATATTAGTTAGTGTAATAATTCCCACTCATAACAGGAAGGATTATGTAGGTGAGGCAATCCAGAGTGTCATAGGTCAAACATATAAGAATCTTGAAATTATAGTGGTTGATGACAATGCCAACAACCCAGAGGTAAGGCAATTTATTCAGAATCTGTGTCTTTCACACCCTCAATGTACTTTAATTCAAAATGCCACGAATAAAGGTGGAGCACTTACTCGTAATGAAGGGATTAAAGTTTGTAAAGGAGAACTTATTTCCTTTTTAGATGATGATGACACGTATGAACCTACACGAATTGAGGAGGTTGTCAATCTCTATAAAGAACATAGGAATGAAAAAATCGGTTTGATATACACATTCTGCCATTCATGTGATGCACAGTTGGCGATAGTTGGGCGGTATGAGCAAAGACCGACCTCAAATCCTTTATACAGGCACATGTGTGGATGCCTCTGTGCAACATCTCAATGGGTGATTCCCCTGTGTGTGTTTGAGGATGTGGGAATGTTTGAAGATACACCATGTAAGCAAGATTCTATCATGTTGTTAAAAATATTGGGAGAAGGTTATGGTGTGTTGTGTGTGGAGAAGTGCCTGAGCAATTTCCGCCTCCATCAGTCTGGGCGTATAAGTGGTAATTTCCAAACTCATCTTGCCGGAGAGAATAACCTGTTATCATGGCAAAGAAAATATTATAGCCAGTTATCATCCGACCAGATACATCATGTGGAAGGGTGTACGTTGAGGAGAATCATGCTCAATCATGCTGGATTAGGTAACAGATATGAAGCGTTCAAATTGTTTCTCAACATCTTGAAGCAGGATCGTACATGCGTGAATTTACAAGATTTCATGTCAATATTACTAAAGCCCCAAGGAATGAAATCCCTAAGGGACTTTCGAAACAGAGTGCGTACCCTAAGGTAAACATTATGGATTCAGGAAAAGAGAGTAAGCCTTTATTGACGGTATTTACACCAACTTATAATAGGGCTTACTGTTTAGGACAATTATACGAAAGTTTGTTGAGACAAACTTCGAATGATTTTTGCTGGCTTATTGTGGACGATGGTTCTACTGACAACACTAGAGATTTGGTGTCAGGTTGGATAGATGAGGGAAAACTAGCCATAAGTTACTACCGGCAAGAAAATGGCGGAAAGATGCGAGCCCATAATTGGGGAGTACAGTTGACCACGACTGAATTGTTCCTTTGTTGTGATTCTGATGATTATTTAACGGATGATGCTATAGAGAAAATTGTAACAAAATGGGAGAATTATCATTTCTCCAAAGACAAAATCAGTGGAATAATAGGTCCTAAATGTGTCTATAAGGAAAATGTGAAAATAAAAAATACAATTCCCTCTATAGAAGAAGCAATGACTGTTTTTGATTTCACCTGTCGGAGAGGAAAAGTAAATGAAACATTTCTAGTGTTTGTTACGGAGATTATACGTCAATATCCATTTCCCCTCCAAGATGATGAGAAGTTTATTCCTGAAGGTTACATTTATCGTCAAATGGATGATCATTATAAGATGATACCATTAAAAGAAGAGTTGATGATTTGTCACTATCTGCCTGATGGATATACAAGTGGATATGGTCTTAAAAAGATATTCCAAAATCCTAAAGGGCTGGCCCTGTCGGCAAACGATTATGCTCTTCGGATGGGATTTAATAAGAAAGGATTGACTGCCGCAAGAAATTTTGTTACTTATTCTTTTGCCGCCCAAAGAAGTTTAATTCAAATTGTCAAACTTTCAAAGACGAAATGGATGACCCTCCTTACAATTCCTTTTGCCGTCATCAAATTTTTGAAAATGAAACATTACCAAGAAAAAAACTTAAATTAATGATTCCAAGATTCTTCTACATATTTTGTTGGCTATATTTATTGTTTTTAGGATCGAACGGGCCATATTTATGGGGTGTAGAGAATAAGGTGTATTATGCTTGGCTAATAACCATTTTTTTGTCAGTTTTTTTTGTGGAAAATAAGAGACGGCTTCTAATGAAGCCACTTATCTGGATAATCGTATTAGTAAGTATCACCTTTTTCAATAAAGCCGTTGTGCTAAAAAGTTCGGGAGCGTTTGTTTATTCCATCCCTCTGTTGGGCGCTCCATTTGCTGTGATGGCTTATTCAAATTATCTGGCAGCAATGACAAAGAGAAAATGGAAGGGGCTGTTTGTACCTTTGTTATGGTTCTTTGTGTTAGAAGTGGGATTGGCTGTCATCGAGCGTATGATAGGCTATTCAATAATTGGTCTGAGGGGGGGAGAAATAGTGCATGAGTTGATAGAACAAAACATTTATGGTTTCAGAAGCACTGCGTTTTGGGGCCATCCGCTATCTAATGCACTTGTTGTTTCTACAATAATGAGTTTCTTGTTAGTTTCATCCTTAAAAGTGAAATACAAATTATTTTTATGGGCGATAGGGTATATCTCTATATTATGTTTCAACACACGTGGGAGTATTATTGGTAATGCATTGATTTTATTTACTTATTTACTTTATGAGACGTTTATCTCACGACATATAAAACAATCCACTAAGATTTCCATGATTGCAATGGCTATACTTGGTACTATTATAATATCTTATTTACTATTGAATACAGGATTAGGGGGGCGTTTGACTCATGGTTCCTTAGATGATAGTAGTGTTCAAACACGTATTGATATATGGAATGTTTTTGACTATATGTCTAAAAAAGAACTTTTGTGGGGAACCGATAGTGATAGTATAGAAATGCTGATGGAACAATCTGGATTGTATGCGTTGGAAAATTTCTGGATAATCCTTATCATGCGATTTGGTATAGTTTTCTTAGTCCTGTATGTTATAGTCTATGCAAAATGGTTCAAGACCTTGTTCGCTGAATATAGACTTTTTGATAAAGCAATAATTATTGGGACATTTGTACTGATTGCATCCACGAATAATTCGTTGGCAGATCATTTTATGCCGATTTTCATCTTTATTGTATGTTCTTATATTTTTAGTCCTCATTATTTCATGCATTACCTTCCTCAAAAATGGGTTGAGAAGAGGTAACTGAAAAAGATTTTTTGCCAATTAAATTAATTATGAGAATACTCATTATGGTACATAGCCTCACGGGTGGTGGGGCAGAACGCGTTGCCGCTTTGTGGGCAAAAGGATTCGTGGAGCGAGGGTATGAGGTGGGGATGGTGCTGAGTTGCAGCGAGAATACTCCAATAACCTACAAGGTGCCTGATACCATCAAAATTTACCGACTAAATAGTTGGTTGGCAAATAAACTGCATCGAAAATTGGGCTTCGACTACTACTACGTATGGAACCTAAGCCGAGTCGTAAAGGACTTTCAGCCTGATGTCATCATTGGCGTGATGCAACCGTGGACAGAATGGGCAAGAAAAGCAACACGAGGAATGAATATTCCCATCGTGAATACGGAACATAATTCGTTTGAACGTCCTGAAAGTGCACCAATGTCTAAGCGGAGAATGAAAGAAAAATACGTGTGGAACAAACGATACCATCAAGTGACCGTACTGAATAATGCCGATAAAATCTGTACAGAAGGAAAATTAAATAATGTGACAGTTCTGCCCAATCCACTTGCGTTTATACCAGCCAAGCACTTGCCAAAGAAAGAGAATGTTGTATTAGCAGCAGGACGTTTGACTGATTGGCACTACAAAGGCTTTGATATTCTAATAAAAGTTTGGGGGCAAGTAGCCCCTGTCTTTCCGAATTGGCGGCTGGAGATAGCAGGAAAAGGTTCTCAGAAGGATGAAGAGATTCTTCTGAAGATGATGGAAGAAGAAGGTTTAAGTCAAAGTGTAACTCTTTTGGGGTATCAAGAGGATATGTTACCCATTTATCAACGTTCGTCAATATTTATGTTGACAAGCCGCTACGAAGGTTTTGGAATGGTGCTGATAGAGGCGATGTCTCAAGGGTGTGCTCCGATAGTTTGTGATTACAAGGGACGTCAGCATGAGATTATAACAGATAGTAGCGAAGGTGTCCTCTGTGAACCCGAAAATATAGAAGTGCTTGTTAAAGCATTGACTAAAATGATTTCCGATGATGATTATAGGAAAGGTGTGGAACATGGTGCTATAGAACGATCTAAAGATTTCTGTCTTGATAAAATAATAGACCGTTGGAAAGAAATTTTTAATAAACTTGGAATATGAATTTACGTTATCACATTTCACGTAGCATTGCATGGTTACTGCCAGACAAACTGTATCTGAGCATTAAGTACCGTACTCGTTTCGGTTACTGGATGGATTGGAACAATCCTCAGACTTATAGTGAAAAACTTCAGTGGCTGAAAGTCTATGACCGCCATGAGGAATATACAAATATGGTGGATAAAGTGGCCGCGAAAGATTATGTGGCATCGATTATCGGCAACGAATACATTATCCCTACATTAGCAGTATATGACAGTGCTGAAGAAATAGATTTTGACAAATTGCCTAATCAGTTTGTACTGAAATGCACACATGATAGTGGAGGCATTGTTGTATGCCGCGACAAATCAAAACTTGACACTAAGGCCGCTCGTGAGAAATTGCAGAAAGGGTTAAAAAGGACATATATCGTACAAAACAGGGAATACCCATACAAGAATGTTCCTCGCAAGATTATTGCGGAACAATACATGGAGGATGAAAGTGGATATGAATTGAAAGACTACAAATTTTTCTGTTTTGATGGTGAACCAAAATGTCTTTTTGTGGCAACAGACAGAGGGGCTGAAGGGAAAGAGACCAAATTTGATTTCTTTGATATAGAATGGAATCATCTGCCATTTACGAATGGGCATCCCCATAGCACCTGTCCTCCGAAAAAGCCCAAAAACTTTGAAAAGATGAAAGAAATCGCAGCGAAATTGTCCGTTGGCATTCCTCATGTACGAGTCGATTTATACAATGTAAATGGAAAAATTTATTTTGGAGAATTGACTTTTTTTCATTGGGGAGGCATGAAACCTTTTAAACCGCGCGAATGGGATTATAAGTTGGGTGCTTTGATTAAATTACCAATAGAGAATAAGTGATGACTCGAAGAAAAATACTTTTTTTTGTTCCAAGTGCTGTTGGTGGTGCAGAGCGCATGACGGTAACAATAGCAAAGATGTTACCTCCAGATAGGTTTGATGTGTGTATCGTGGCTATAGGAGCAACAAAAAGAATCTTTGACTTTATTCCCGACAATATTATTTCCAAGTTTATATTTATACAGAACAAGTTTAGTTTTCTTACATTACGCATTCTGTGGCAGATTATACGTGAAAGACCTGATGTGGCATTCTCTTCATCGGTGATGCTGAGTCCACGAGTAATTATTGCTTCACGATTGGCAGGAAAGAAGGTTATTGTACGCAGTTCTGGCATGGTGGGATACTATAGCAAGGGTGATTTCCTTAAAGTCTGGCTTACTTATCCTATGGTCACACTGCTGATTGCCCAGCAGGAGGACATGCGGCAGGAGTTGGCGAAATTGTTGAAAGTGCCATTGGAACGCATAGTGACACTCAATAATCCCTTGGATTTGATTACAATTGACTCTAAGAAGTCTGCTTCTTCCCCTTACGAAGAGGAAGGCTGTCTGCGTTACGTAAATGTGTCGAGAGTTCAGACGGTGAAAGGACATGATATAGCGATAAAGGCTTTTGCTAAGGTAAAAAAGGACATTCCTCATGCCCATCTTTATTTTGTGGGGAGATTTACCCCCGAAGACCAATACTACCGTCAACTTGTAGAACTCGTACATTCTTTGCAATTGCAGAGTTCTGTACATTTTGTGGGCTATGACAGCAATCCTTACCGTTGGGTGTCTCATGCGGATTGCTTTGTTTTTCCCTCTCGCCATGAAGGCTTGCCTAATGCGCTGATTGAGGCCTCCTATCTTGGTGTACCGTGCGTGGCAACCCGCTGTCTGAACATCATCACAGATATTGTCCGAGACGGCTATAATGGCTATACGACAGAGGTGGATGATGTGGATGGCTTTGCCCGAGGAATGCTTCACGCCATAGCATTGAAGGACTTCAAAATGCTTTATCGCCCATCTTCCACTGAAGAGTTTGTGAAAGTATTTGAACAAATATGAGAAAAATAGATATAACAGAATGCCATGCAAGGTTACTTGATATAGCAAAAGCGATTAGTGATGTGGGTGAGCGGCATGGCATCCCTGTTTATATGGTGGCAGGAACCATGTTGGGCGCAATCAGGCATGGTGGTTTCATTCCGTGGAATGATGATATGGACTTTGCCGTCATGTATGACAGGTATTGGGAGTTCGCCAGAATATTGGAACGGGAGTAGTCAACAAAATACAGGTCTCTTTGATGCCAGCCGGATGGGCTTTGGTTTCGCACTTGCCTTCGCAAGTTGCCCTGCGGGCGAGCCTAAGGTTCAGAAGGAAAGCCGTCAGTTTATTTTTTTGTGAGAAAATACACACGAAACTTGTGTCTGTAATTATTTGCAATTCAATTGGATGCCTCTTCTGTTTTTAGATTTTGCCCTTTTTCTTTCAAAACAATATAGAAAGAAATAGAAATAAGAAAGTTTTTCGCCACAACCTGTCAAAAACTAAAATGAAGTTGTGCAAGCTATTGACATTCAAATGTCTGTAAGTGTGAGCAGCATCCCGAAAACCTAAAAAACTCCAAACTCCCCAACTCCAAACTCCCCAACTCCAAACTCCCAACTCTCCTTTCCCCCGTAAAGCTCACGAGCCTTCCCCCGCTACCCTCACGAGCATGACGCCGCAAGGCTCAGAGGGGCAGCGACGCTCGGCCGGAAGCCGCGACGGGCAAGGGCTGGAAGCCAATTTTCCTAAATATTAGTGTAATCTGTGGTGAACAACTACTCCCGAACCTTTAGTAAGTTGAAATGAAGAAAGTCATAACATACGGAACTTACGACCTCCTGCATCAAGGACACATCAACCTTCTCCGTCGTGCGAAAGAACTGGGCGACTACCTCATTGTTGGTGTCACCAATGACAGTTTCGACCGTGACAGAGGCAAGCTGAACGTGCGCAACAACGTGTTGGAGCGTGTGGAGGCAGTCCGTGCGACAGGCTATGCCGACCAAATCATCATAGAGGACTATGTGGGGCAGAAGATAGATGATGTACAGAAATATGGGGTTGACATCTTTGCCATCGGCTCCGATTGGGAAGGTAAGTTTGACTATCTGAAGGAATTCTGTGAGGTGGTATATCTTCCACGTACAGAAGGTATCTCTTCCACCATGTTGCGCGAGGAGAGCCAGGAAGTGGTGAAGATCGGTATAGTTGGATGTGGTCGTGTGGCCAATCGTTTCGTCCCGGAATCCGAATTCGTAAACGGTGTGAAGGTGGTTGGAGTTTATGATTTGGATGAAGAGAAAGCCAAACGGTTTTCAGATGACAAAGATATTTCTCATGTATATAAGACTTTTGATCAGATGCTTCCCGAAGTGGATGCCGTTTATGTCGCCACTCCGCACCTCGCTCATTACGAATATGTGCGGCGAGGGATTGAGGCGGGGAAGCATGTACTTTGTGAAACGCCTTTTGTGCTGAATGGGAATGAAGCCAAGGAACTTTATCATATAGCAGAAGAAAAAGGTGTCATTCTGATGGAAGCCAACAAGACCGCCCATTGTCCAGCCTTCAACCATCTGATGGTGATGATTAAGTCTGGGCTGATAGGTGATGTGGTTGATATTGATGCATCTCTTTCAAAACTTTGGGATGATGACAAGACTCTTCGTGAGTTTGACCCCACACAGGCTGGTGGTTCCATGTATGAAATGGGAAGTTATCCCCTTCTCCCCATATTGAAACTGATGGGCATACACTACGAGAACATGAACCTGTATTGCCGCATGAAGGACGGGGTGGATATGTACACGAAGGGAGTTATCCGCTATCCTAATGCAGTATGCACTTTCAGAGTGGGATTAGGGGTGAAGACAGAAGGCAATCTTGTCATTTCTGGCACGAAGGGCTATGCATACGTTCCAGCCCCTTGGTGGAAGACTGACTACTTCGAACTGCGCTATGAGAATCCTGCCGATAACAAGAAGTTCTTCTACAAGTGGGATGGAGCCGGTTTGCGGTATGAGATACAGGAATTCATTTCCTGCATATACAACCATCGCTTCTCGTCTGCTCGTTTGAGAAGAAGGGAGAGTATCTGCATGGCAGAGATGATGGAGCAGTTTACGGAAAGAAAGAACATATACGAGATATGAAGATGAAGAATGCAATCGTTACAGGCGGCACATCAGGCATCGGTTTGGGAGTCGCCAAGATGTTGCTGGAGAAAGGCTATAGGGTGTTCGCCACTTATGTCGGACCTGACTATACGGAGAAGATGGAGAATTTCACTCCAATCAAGATAGACCAGACATCGAGGAAAGAAGTTTATCAATTCATTGACTATGTGAAAGAGAAGTGTGAAACGGTTGATTGTATTGTTTGCAATGCAGGAATGAGCATAAGAAAATCTTTCACGGAAACCACCGATGATGATTGGGACAAGCAGATGGAGGTGGCGGTGAATTCTCATTACATCATGGTGCGTGAATTATTTCCGATCATTCCGAACGGTTCAAGAATTCTCTTTACAGGTTCTCAGATGGCAGTACACCCACATGCTACAGTACTGAGTTATGGAGTTACCAAGTCAGCGGTTTGCGCATTAGCCAAGAATCTGGTGAAGGAGTTTGAAGGGACTTGGACGACGGTCAACGCCATTATTCCTGGTTTTGTTGAAACACCTTGGCAAAAGGAGAAGCCTGAAGAAATCAAGCAGAACATATACAAGAAAACAGCCATACACCGATTTGCTTCTATTGACGAAGTAGTGGATGCATATAGGTTTTGTATAGATAATCCATTTGTCAATGGTAGTATGATTGAGGTGAATGGAGGGTATTGTTTTAAGTAATAATATGAAGGCGATAACAGATATAAACGAAGTTCATCATATTCTATTGAATATTGCAAAGGAATTTGATAGAATCTGTAGAGAGAACAATATAAATTATTGGATGCTTGGTGGAACACAATTGGGGGCAGTTCGCCATCATGGATTTATCCCTTGGGATGATGATATGGATTTTGGGGTAATGCAGAAGGATTTTCCTCGAATGATGAAGTGTTTGGAACAGCAACTCCCTGTTTTTTACAGATGCCGCACACGATATAATTGCTCGACTCAATTTGGCAACACTCTAAAGATTGAAGACACAAGGACAATAATCAATCTCAATAACAACGAGTATGATGAGGAAAAGCACATGGGCATTAATATTGATGTGTTTCCGTTGAACTATACAAATGGTAGTAAAAGTTTTTTAGCAAAAACTGGTGGATTTCATTATTATTAAAACTTCAGTTTTTCCGCTTTTGTGATTATAGCAAAGCGGGAGGGCAGAAAGCCTTCGTCTCTCGCTTGTGTAAGATTCTTTTTGTGTGGCTTAGGCTGAATCAAATAACGGATTTCATAAATAAACACTTGATTTCAGACAAAGGCGACCATATCGTTAATTATTGGGGGCGCTGGATTATGAAAGAGATTGTCTCCAAGAGCGTAATGGGTAATCCTATACGATACCAATTTGAGAATACAACTTTTCTTGGAGTTGCCAATTCTCATTTGTATCTGAAAAGTTTGTACGGTGACTATATGGCTCCACCTTCCAAAAACCGATTGAATAGGCATTTGACTGATGTTTTCTGGAAATAGAAAGAAGGGCGAAACGCTCTATAACCCATCATTGGTATCCTGTTGGACTTTTGGGCGGAAAGGTGGAGATACAGTTCTTGTACTACCATACGGAAGAGGAGGCTGCGGAGAAATGGTACCGCCGTGCGCTTACTATAAGTGTGGCAAAAAGATTTGATAATATTGGTGTATGCTAAATTCCCAACTTTGTAAAATTTCCTGTTGAAATGCCGATTATAAGGTGTCTTTTTATGATGATTCCTCTCTTTTTTGATTCCAAGCCCTCATTTTGAACGTACTAGATAGGCTGCTCGCAAAATTTGCCTTAAATAATGAAAATAATTAGTGGTTCTTTCTTGTGAAACCTCTATTATGGAGGCTATATAACGTGTTTTGAGGCTTTTGTGGAGTGAGTGGTGAAAATCTGTAACGACTGTCCGCTTAAAAAAGTTTAGCGTACACCAATAATTTAATAACAAGGCCTTTTCTTTGTTGGATAAGTAGAGGCAAAGGTTAATTGGGATATACCTATGCAAGTAGCATTAGTTTGTAATTCTGCTTTTGGAACGGATGGAATATCTATGTTTGTTTTGAATAATCATAAATATTTCAGACATGAAGGAACAAGATACCATCTGATATATTCATCAATACATAGTTCGGAAAATGTAGTTGAGGGTTATGTGGCAGATTTTAAAAAGGAAGGGGATAATGCTGTATTTATTCCAAAAGAGAATGGAATGGTGAATTATGCCATAAATTTGTTCAAATTTTTTAGAAAAGAGAAGATAGATGTTCTTCATGTTCATGGAAGTAGTTCGGCTATATTACTTGAAATGGTCGTGGCAAAGATAGCCAATATAAAAAAAATAGTTACACACAGCCATAACACTAGAGGTAGCCACAATCTTATCCATAGAATAATTAGACCTGCTGTCAACTGGCTTGCTGATGAGAAATTGGCTTGCGGTGATTTAGCAGGAAAATGGATGTACGGAAAACGAGGGAAATTCATTATTATCCCTAATTGTATTGATATAGAAAAATACAAGTTCGAAAAGAACGTTCGAAATGAAATTAGGAAGAAGTTGGGTATTGATAAAGATACGTTTGTGATAGGTCATGTGGGCATGTTCACAGAAATCAAGAACCAGATCTTTTTAATACGTATCATGAATAAGTTTAAACATAGTGGCAACGATAATTTTAGACTTTTGTTGATAGGTCATGGGGCATTGAAGAAGCAAGTAGAGCAAGAGGTGAAAAATCTTCGACTTTCTGAAAATGTCATGTTCTTAGGCAACCGAAATGATGTTCCTCTTTTATTGATGGCTATGGATATATTCTGTTTGCCGTCCCTGTATGAGGGGTTTCCGATTGTTTCAGTAGAGGCACAAGCATCGGGACTTCCTACACTTTTATCACAGAATATTTCTCCAGAAGTCTGTATAACAGATTTAGTAGAATTGTTGCCTATAGATAAAGGTGTTGAACAATGGAGGAAGAAAATATTAAGAAATATTGAGAGTAAAACAGATAGAAGTATGTATTCTCAAAAGATAAAAGTGGCAGGTTATGATATACATCATTCTGCTTCATTATTGGAATCTATTTATTCAATTTGATTTTATGAAAATAGGATTGTTCACTTCTGTGTTCTTTAATAACATAGGAAACGCATTTATTGATTTAGGATGCGAGGCACAACTAAAGGTGTGTGGCATCAGGGATTTGGAAATCATCAAACTTAGTCAGTGTGCAAATTTTGCGGCATCAATGGGAAAGGCTTTTTTCATAAAGGAAATGCCTGGTGTCAATTGGTTTTGGACTCGTTTGATGCAAAAATATGCAAAAAGATTGCATGATCAGTCATACGATGTAGTCAGTACACTTGATGTTCTTTCTCCTGCTAAAATCGCTAAACTTGATTTTTTAATCATACCAGGATGTGTGTTAACAACGCCTTTTTTCGTGATTTATGGAAAACTATTGCAAGAAAAGGTAAAACAAGGGTGTAAGCTTATTTTTTGGGCGGCAAGTGGTAATCATTATACGGAGAATGAAGTTCGTGTTGTGTCGAAATGGTTGCAAGAAATAAAGCCATATGCTATTTGTACACGAGATAGCAAAGCTTTTGAATTCTATAATAAGTATGCTACTCATGTATATAATGGAATTGACAATGTTTTCTTTATTAATAGAATAGATGTGCCTAAGGTGGAAACAACGTTAACTCCATATAACGTGTATAATTTTGATGAGCCAAAGCATCTCGCAATAAGAAAATGTCTTGAAGAGAAGGAAACTTTGAACATTATTTATACAGACCATAAGCCATATCCTTATTCAAAAGTTTCAAGGCTTTCAAAAAAGAATATTATGTGTTCTGACTTTCCTCTTGATTATCTTTTTATATATAAAAACGTGAATGTCACATACTCAGATAGAGTGCATGCTTGTATTCCGACGTTGTGTTTTGGCAATAAAGCACAATTATTCTCTGATAGTCCAAGAATAGCTCTTTTTGAAAATGCCAGTATTGATGTTAATAAACTGAAGCAGGCTCCTATGTCAATAGACCTAGAACATTTGGCGGATTTGCAGAACAAACAAATTGCATTTATTAAAGAAATTCTGACAAAGTGATGGAATCTCATGACGTCATGCCGGGGAATGTCGTTGAATGATGGAAGTCAAGCATGCCTATTGTATTATGGTGCAAATTTTGTGCATGAATGAATAAAAATTTCTGTATGTCATACCTGTTGATTTATAAAAGATGAGCTGGCGGCGGTTTGACTTCACGTTTCTACAACTCTTTTCTATAAATAACTATAAGTACATTGACATGCAGACCGAGATAAGACGGGTGTGTTCGTCTTTTCGCAAGTTCTTGGTGTGGATGATATAGCGGTTGCTGACACGATTGGAAAAGATTTCGCAATACTTGTCAAGGGAATTTCCCTTGGTGTGACGAGGTTGTTGTTCCGACCCCTTTTGAGGTTTTAGCATGGTTTAGAGATGCTGCCTATGTGGTGACAGATACGTTTCATGGCAGTGTCTTTTCTATTAAGTATAACAAACAGTTCTGTACGATTGTGCGTGAGATGAATAATCAGAAGTTGACTTATCTTTTGACTCAATTTGGTTTAAATGACAGAATCGTTTCCAATCCGCAAGACCTACAACATATTTGTGAGGCTCCAATAGATTACATTCCTGTTAATGAAATAATTCGGCAGGAAAAAGAACGCTCTATTGTGTATTTAAAGAATAATTTATCATCCATTTCTTGCTAAGGAATGCCTCCGTTCAAGTTTTTTCAGATTTTTTTGTCCATTCAGAAGAAAGTTCCTACCTTTGTTTGCAAATCGTAAAATGATGGCAGCAATGAAGAAATATCCAGTAGGCATACAGACGTTCTCCGAGGTGATTGGAGGCGGATATTTATATATTGATAAAACAGATTTGGTGTGGGAACTGGCACGCTATGCTAAGTTTGTGTTTATGAGTCGCCCGCGCCGTTTCGGGAAGTCATTGCTCACTTCCACGCTGGAATCGTTTTTCCGTGGGGAGAAGAACCTTTTCAAGGGGCTGAAAATGGAGGCCCTTGAAAAGGAATGGGAGCAATATCCTGTGTTGCACATTGACTTGAGCATAATAAAAGGTCAACAAAATGCAAAGGAATTACGAGACAGACTGATGTTGCTGCTGAAACAGTTCGCAGACCAATATGGTTCTGATGCGGATGAATTCTCACCGGGAGCAAGGCTTGATGGAATCATCAGACGGGCATACAACCAGACGGGAAAACAGGTGGCGGTTATTGTTGACGAGTACGACGCCCCATTGCTTGATGTGATACATGACAGTTCACTGCTTGAAGACATAAGGACTGTGATGCAGGAATTTTATCAGCCGTTGAAAGCAAACGAACGATATATAAAATTCTGTTTCTTGACGGGCATTACGCGATTAAGTCAACTGAACATTTTCTCCACGTTGAACAATCTGACTAATGTGTCTTTGCTCCCAAAGTTTGCAGCCATCTGTGGAATTACCAGTGAAGAACTTCGCAGTCAACTTTCCGAAGACATTCATCAACTGGCAATGGCATACGAATGTTCAGACGAGGAGGTTGCCGCTCGGTTGCAAATGCGCTATGACGGTTATCACTTCTCCGAGGTCTCGCCTGATATATACAATCCGTACAGTCTGTTGAGTGCGTTTGCCAACCAAAAAATATCTAACTACTGGTTTGAAACCGGTACACCCACATTTCTTATTCGCCTGATTCGGCATTTTAGGTTTGACATTACTGATATGGATGGTATCGAAGCAACCGACTATTCTATCAATCGCCCAACGGAGGCCATGACTACGATGGTTCCGTTACTCTATCAGACAGGTTATCTCACCATCAAGGATTATGATAGAGAGGCTGAGATATATACGCTCTCCATCCCTAATCAGGAGGTGCGTGTCGGCTGGGTCGATGGCTTGCTACCCATATATGTCGGACTGGAGGGTGAAGATGTGCAGGCTGGTTTTGCCTTGAAGTTTTGGCGCGCTTTGCGGAAGCATGATATCGATTTGGCTATGCGTGAGATGCAGACCTATTTGGCTGGCATACCCTATGTGGAGGGCTTCAAGAAAAAATTGGCTGAGGCTGCTACTGCTGAAGGTTTCTACGAATATACAATGTACCTTATTTTCTCCATGCTCAATGTCTATGCCCGCACTCAGGTGAAATGTGCTAAGGGGAGGACGGACATGGTTGTGTGGATGCCCGACACGGTCTATGTGTTTGAACTGAAGACGGATGGGACGGCTCAGCAAGCATTGGAACAGATTGACCAGAAAGGTTATGCTTTACCATATCATGCTGAAGGCCGTCGGGTGGTGAAGGTCGGTGTGAAGTTCTGTGTAGATACACGAGTGCCCGAAAACTGGGTCATTGCGGACTAATCTGCAAGCATCACATCTTTTTATATATACATAGCAATAGACATTTCTCGAAATGCTTCACGCACAGGAGAAGTGTCTATTGATTTCTTGTGATTTTTCTTATCGGCATGCGTCCGTCGTTGGTACAAAGCATCGTTTCAACTCCTGCTGAAATAGATGCTTCTTTTTGGTGTCAGAAAGGAAGGGTTTATACCTTTCTGAATCCTGTTTCCTATCTGGATGCCTTGCGGCACAAAGACTTGTTTGTACGGTTTGATGGCATCTTTGCTGACGGCTCCATTCTTGCGGCGGCCATCAAGATGATATATGGGCGGAAGGTGGAGCGGAGAAGTTTCGACATGACATCGGTTGCGCCGATGTTGTTTGAGCATGCTCAGAAGAAAGGAAAAACCGTTTACATTGTCGCTTCACAGCAAGAACAGGTGGAAAAGGCTGTGAAAATATTTGAGGCGCGTTATCCAGACATTCAGATTATCGGTTGCAGGAATGGTTACTTCCACAATGAGGAAGAACAAAGGGAGGCGGCGGCGAACATCGCTGCGCTGAATCCAGATTTTTTGATTGTCGGGATGGGGGTGGTGATGCAAGAACGATTTTTGCTGAGGGCAAAAGAGGCTGGTTTTCAAGGAATCGGATTTACGTGCGGGGGCTTTATACACCAAACGGCAAAAGAGGCTATTGACTACTATCCAGCCTGGGTTGACCGTATGAACTTGCGCTTCTTATACAGAATGTACCGAGAACCCCATACAAGGATGCGCTATGCGAAAGCGGGTTTGGTGTTCCCTGCTAAGTTCATTTGGGAAAGATTCTTCGGATAAGCCGGCGGCATGACCTCGCTGCCACATAGAGAAAGGAGAATGGCAACAGAAGGAGGAAGACTATGTAGGGGATGATGTGCCCGAAAAACGACTCTATTTTCTTCATGAGTGCAAATGTACGCAAGATATTGCATATAAAAATGATTCGAAGAGAAAAAATGAGTACAACAAGAACGAACATGCATCTTTTTTCTGGAATCCTTCGCTATTCCATAGGTGTTTCAGATGAAGTGGATGGTGGGCTTTCTGAGTCGGAATGGTGGGGTGTGTACGAGATGGCCCAGCAGCAGTCGCTGTTGGGCGTCTTGTTTTATGGGATTGAGCGGAGTGGGGGTGCGTTGCGCCCTCCGAGGAGTTTGTTGCTGAAGTGGTATGCGGTCAGCGAGCAGATACGGAGGGAGAATGTGAGGGCGAACAGAGTGGCGGTGAAGGTATCGGAATCCTTTCGGAAGGTGGGTTTCCGCAGTTGTATTCTGAAAGGGCAGGGGAACGCGCTGAACTATCCCGACCCGTACATCAGGATGAGCGGCGATGTTGACATCTGGTTGGATGGGGGCAGGAAGAAGATTATGCAGTTTGTCAACAGCCAATGGAGGGGACTGACAGTGCGGTATCACCATGTGGAGATACCTGATGTGGATGGAGTCCCTGTGGAAGTGCATTTCATGCCGTCGTTGATGCATGCTCCCTGGCTGAACCGCCGTTGGCAGGGATGGAGTGCTTTGCATGCAGAGGAGCAGTTCTGCAACAAGGTGAGCCTGCCTGGAGGTGCGGGCGAGGTGTGTGTGCCGACTTTGGAATTCAACCTTGTATATCAGTTGCAACACATGTTCCGGCATGTGTTTTCGGAAGGGATAGGACTCCGGCAAATGATGGACTACTTCTTCCTTTTGCAGAAGGCAAAGGATGGTTTAGAGTATAGAGACGAGAGTTTGGAGTGCACTTTGCGACACTTGGGTTTATACAAGTTCGCGGGGGCGGTCATGTGGGTTCTACATGAAGTGCTTGGGTTGAAGGATGGGCTGATGCTGGTGCCAGCCGACGAGGAGGAAGGCCGTTTCTTGCTGGATGAGATTCTGATTGGTGGCAACTTCGGGAAGTACGATACTCGCTTGGGCAGTAAGGAGGGTGAGGGAACCATTCGGCGTTATTTCCGCATGACATTCCGCAACCTCAGAATCGCTACCCACTATCCAGCCGAGGCTTTGTGCGAACCCCTGTTCCGTACATGGTTTTTCTTTTGGCGAATGACTCACCGATGACGAGTAGTGTATGACAGTTCAACTAAGAGACTATCAGCAGGAGATGCTGTCACGGCTTCTTGCCGCGTGGCAGCGGCACAGGAGCGTGATGGTGCAGATGCCGACGGGGGCGGGAAAGACGGTGCTGCTGGCGAAAGCCATCGGACAATGCGCCGTGGGGGAGAAGGAATTTGTGCTGATTGTGGCGCATCGGAGAGAACTGCTCGACCAGATTCGGGCCACCATCAAGGCATTTGGAATAAGCGATGGAACCGTGAGGGTGGAGAGCATCCAGAAACTCTCGAAAGATTCCTCTGCTTCGGCATTTGCTCCGTCTCTGGTCATCATCGACGAGGCGCACCATGCGCTGGCCAAGACCTACCGGGTGCTGTGGGAGCGGTGGCCGAAGGCGAAGTTCCTGGGGCTGACGGCTACGCCATGCAGACTG
>OCVV011351863.1_pt1 | contig 22165 bp, 20 predicted proteins | sample 1539721 | NCBI WGS metagenome assembly OCVV01 (sample SAMN02144230, study PRJEB22623) | gut metagenome | biome: sheep rumen | host: Ovis aries | place: New Zealand
ATAAAACAGGATAAAATTAGAAAAAAAGTACCTCTTAAAAGTGAGTTTTATATATTCACCTTTAAGAGCGCACTTCAAAAAATTCTATTCAACTAAAACAAAGGTAGCTGTTGCGGTATGTGTCTCCCCTCCATTAATTGTCATTGTTACGGTTTGTACCAATGTCTTCAAATCTGCAGAGTATGTTATGACGGAAGGGGAGTCTTTTATATAAAGTTTTCGTGCAGCTGTATCAATTGTGTAGTCATAAGTGTTAGAATAATCTCTACTAGTCATCTCCTGAGTAAACTTATTGCCAGCTTTAAAGGTGAGTGTCATACCATCATAAGTTGATGTCATATCAACACCATCCGAAATGTAACGAGACAGCCTATACACACTTCCTACAGAAGGACCCGCCCCAGCCCCATTGGGATTACCGCAGGAACACAGGCAAAAGGCAGCAAAAACCGCCGCAATCAGAACATAAACCTTAAGATTTTTCATAAAACACTCCTTAACCGAGCAAAAGTATATATTTTCTCGGCATTATCGAGATTACCACAGTTTTTTCTCGAAGTCAATATATTTTTAGCCATATAGTCTCGATTATACTGAGAATATGAGCGATTATCTCAACGAATTTAGGGGAAACATAAAGTACTACCGTGAACAAAGAAGCATTTCGCAAACCCAACTAGCAATTTTCTGCGACTGCGGAACCGGTACCATAGGAGGCATTGAATCTGGAAAAGCAAAACCGTCATTCGATATGATTATACGCATTGCCGAAGCACTACAGGTTTCCCCTGCAGATCTTTTTGCAAGAGACATTACAAAATCAAAATCTCAAATAAAGTCAGAACTAAAGGAAAAATTCTCCGCCATCTTGCTTTCTCTGTAATTCCCTTTCCCTCAACTCATTGCAGATTTACAAAATATATCCTATAATATAATTCTATATGTACACTCGTCTGGTAAGCGACAGTCCAGAGCATCTCATTCAAAACGGTAAGCCCCTGTTTGGAACCTATTCTGGTCATCCACAGAAGTTAGACATTCGTGGCGTAAAATATCCTTACGGTTCTATACCCATGCCCACTTTTGTTACTAACTTGCGCATCAAAAGCCGTCTTTCTTATTTTTTTAACACTGGAGATTATGTCGGTTGCTTAGATATTGTCGATGCCAAGGTCATAGGTTTTGCTGAAGTTTGTTTTTGGAACACAAAGACCAAGCAACGCTTTGTATACCGCAGTCTCATGGGCTTACGAAAACGTTTAGTTCCTCACAAACTTACCACAGCAGCAACAGTCTGTTACCGAAAGTCGCGCTACATACGCATCAACTGGGACAGAGAACACGACAAACTGTCACTCATTGTTACATTAAAAGGTGACCGACATCGACCTTCCACAAGCATTGCATTTTTGTCACACTTTAGCGCTGCTCCCCAATCTGAACTTTTGTGCGTTACTCCATCGCCAACAATGAGACGCTGTGCTGCTTCTTACCAACTTGCACTTCCTTTGCATGGAACACTAAGCCTTCATAAAGAAAAAGAACAGCCAGCCATTCAAGATTCAGACGGATTTTCATTCTTTGAAATAAACCGAGTCTACATGCGTTTCCGTTCACAAGGAGAATTTCTTACTGCATTCGGAACAAGCGAAGAAGGGCACAAAGTTCAATTCCGCATTGCTTCTACTTCGCAAGATGCTGTTGATCCAGACAAATACAACAGTAATGTTTTGTTCTGCAACGGAAAAGCAACTCCTCTTCCACCAGTAGTCATAACACATCCCTACGGCATTTTAGACCAGTGGATAATTCAAGACACAGAAGGTATGGTTGACTTAACATTCACACCTATTTCTGAAAATCTTAACAAAATAAGCATTGTCATTTTGCGCACACACTATCACACTATTTATGGAAGGCTCGAAGGTGTGCTAAAAGATTCTGAGGGAAATAAAATAACACTCAAAGCAACCCCCGGACTTATAAAAAAATATCTTATTCGATTATAATTCAAGCATAAGGAGGAATTTAGTCTATGTCAGATGAACCAAGAAAATCGGCAAAAACTCTTGAACCCGGCACTATAGACCGTACACGACGAAACATAGGCTCAATTGACCCAAGCGAAGCAGATGCCATTGCAAAAAAACTAGGTGGCGAAGTTCTGCATGAACGCTCAGTCATCTCATCATCATCCATGCCTTCAAAAAAAAGAACTGTAGTTTCTTCATCTGTCAAAGCTTCAGGATTGTCTTCTGCGGATATTGCCGCTAAAAGTGCAGCCTTAAGCGCGACATCAAATCTTTCAAATAAACCGAGTACCACCGTGAGTCAAATTGTAACAACCCCTAAGAAAAAAACTGAAGACGGACTTCCTGAACTGCCTGCACGAGAACTTAAACTTATTGACAAGTTGATGCGTTCAGATGAATACAACATCAAAAAAAGTTGGGGACCCTTAACGTTCTTGTTCTGTCTTTCTCCACGCAACAGAGAACTGGTTAACAAACACTTTACCAATTACACCATGCAAAAACATGTAGAGCACATGCAAGTGTTTATTTCAACACTTAAATCATTTATGATTACTGCACCTGACTCATACAAAGTTAAAATTGCAAACGACAGTGACCTTAAGTTTAAATTCTTACGCACTGTCGGAAAGTGGCAGTTACGCGACATAAAAGTCATTGCTATAGATTTTGAAAATGCACAAGAATCAACTGTTGCAATGTTAGTTCCTTTTACCAAAGCAATTTATCGTCAACTGTTAACGGTTTACTACATTGGTGAACAACAAGTGCCTGCTCTTATTAAAGATGTTTATAACGACTTGACTGCTTACAAAGATGCAGATCTTAAAAAATTACAACAGCTCGCAAAGCAAGGCATTACAGAATGGCTGTATGTACATAATCAAATTATAAAAGGAATGTATCCACTGTTGATGCGTATGTGTTCATCTCAGTACGAAGCCTTCCCAAACTTCTTTACAGATCAAATTGCAAACATTCTGCAATTCTTAGGACTTACTAAATTTGATCTTTTGCTTCCCGAAAAAAAGAAAAAGCAAGAAGATCCAAAAGTTGCTGCAGAAAAAGAAAAGAAAAAGCAAGAAGAACAGCACATTGCAGGAAAGAAAGATGAACTGGTTAACACAGGTCTTAAAATTCTTGAACAACTTTTCCCAGAAGCAGGATTTTCTCATCTTGATAATCACCCAGACTTGTATCCTTACTTCCAACCGCTGTACAATTTTAGCGACGGCTTCAATGTTCTTAATCCAGAAAACGGTCTGCAAGTTACAGTCGTACTCTTACGCATCATAGAAGATTTGTTCCAGGGCTGCCGCAACATAGAGTTCAACTTTGGTGCAGATGAAAAGTTGTCAGCATTAAAAGACAATATCAATGCAATACTTTCTGAATGGACATCTTACCGTGAAGATTTGTTTGAAAAGCGTTATGGCGATTATTTGCGCAACTTTGTAAACCAATTGTATTCACAAAACGACTGGGATAAGAGTCAGTATGGAAAAGAATCTCTTACAAACATTTTGTGGCGTACTAAATACTACTTCCTTCCCAACTTTAACTTTACACAGATTCTGCTTAATAAACCCAGCAACGACAATCCTTACAAACCGCTTGCAGGACGCACTGACTATTTGAAGACTGCACTGTCGCTCATTGTAAAACGCATTGACGAAAATGCAGAGGGTCAAAAGGCTGTTCTTGGTGTAATTAATCCGTGGGAACGCTACGAATTTGACTTACCCAATACGGTTTCAAAACGACTTGATGTTCTTTTGGGTGCAAAGCGACAGACCAACACATCTGCAACAAACGCAAACTTAATTAAATACACGCTTTGTATTGTTTCTGTTCTTGACTGGTGGATTAACAATCCTCAAAGTCCAGCATACACTACAAACGCCATGCACATTTACCGCATTTCGGACAAAGACGGAGGACCAGCATTCTCTGCACCTGTTCGTTCTGATCAGAATCAACTGTTTGCTGCTGCTGTTAAACGCGCAGTTGCTGCTCGTCAACAAAAATAACACTTGCAATTTACTTGGCAGGGTTTATGCCCCACAGCTCTAACTGTTGGTGTATAAGCTCTGTCATTGTTTTTCCTGCTTCTTCCATTCCCATTTCTTTTAGTCTTACAACCATTTCATTCCACTTTGTATCAAACTCTTTAGGATCAGAAACAATGCATTGAATAAGACTTTGTTTAACATATTCATCTGCAGCAAGTAATAAATCGTTTGTTTCTTTTGGTAAATTGTATCGCCACAACTGACCATAGGGAGGTCGCTCAAGTGTAGACGAAGGAGGAAAGAGATCAATCCACATGTCAACACCATAGCGAGAAAGAGTTTCTTTTTCGACAGGAAGATATCCGTCTATAATGTTAGGTCTTGTATCGCGAACAATACTGTCGCCTTTAGAATCAACAGCAGCATTTCCATACTCAGGGAATGGATACACCCACTTACCTACGCCTGTCTTTGCTGAATAATCAGGATCAGTTTTTTGTCGCATCAGTTCTTCTGGAGGAACAATTCTCTTGCCGTCTTTGACAATATAGTTTACTCCTTCTATTCCCCAGTTGACTAAAACCTGTGCTTCTTCAGAACACATCCAGTCCATAAATTTAAACGCACGAACAACATCGCTACAATTTTTAGAAATGCTTATGCCCCAACCGCCAGCGTATCCAAAATCTGTAAGTGAAGGGTCACGATATTTTTCATCAGAAACAATTGGAAGATATGCGTATGTTCTTTCTGGCATTCCATCTGAAACCAACTGCTTGCGAATATCTGTGTAACCCCACAAAGGATATCCTATGCCCAAGACACGACCCGATGCAATTTTTGCTTTCCACATTTCTTCTGTTTGAGTAAATGATTCTGGGTCGAGTGTTCCATCGTGGTATAATTCATTAAGCCAACGGAAAAAAACAGCCATGTCTGGGTTTAAGAATTTATACTGAGCTTCATAAGTTGTATTATCTACAATCCACTGTCCGTTATCTGGAAGGCCAATAACATAGTTTGCAAGATTTCCCAAACCGACATACCACAAAGAACCTTCTGTTAAAAGCGAAAGACCAATTGTGGGCTGACCGTTTATTGTGGGATTATTTTTTAAATATATGCGTAAGATTCGTGCATAATCATCAAGTGTTTTAATTTTAGGATAGCCAAATTCTTTTAAGACAGCATGTTGTATTTGCAGTGAACCAGAAGTTTCTAAAATTTTACTATGAACTTCATATGTTCCGAAAGAATAAATATGTCCGTCACTGTGCTTTAATTTTGCAAGTTCTGTTCCGTATAATTTTTTCATATTCTCGCCATACTTTTCAATTAAGTTGACGACTGTTCCATCTGGGCTTTCCCATGCATCAAGAGCAATAACCGCTTTGGCATCAATTAGTTTTGTAAGATCACCCTTTGCATAAATAAAATCATCATAGCGACCATTCGCAACCATAAGTGGTATAGCCAGTGAATCGCTTGCGTGTGTTTCGTGAATATCTAATGTAACACCTGTTTTTGCCGTAATTGCTTTTGCAACAGGATCGTCAAATGAAATGTCAGAAAATCCATCTGAAGAAAAAAAAGTAAAAGTAATAGGATTGTAAATAGAAAGATCTTCTTCAGAAATTTTTCGAGAACAAGAAAATAGTAATGCAGAAAGACACAGTGTACATAAAAGTAAGCGATGTTTCATTGCTTTTCCTCCTGAGTTCTTTTGAATTCTTTTGGAGTCATGTTGGTATGCTTTTTAAACTTGAGGTAGAAGTAGTCAGTATTGCTATATCCAACAAGTTTTGATATTTCGTAAATTTTAAGACTTGTTGTTTCAAGCATATTCTTTGCTTGTTCAATACGAATAATATCAAGATATGTATTAAAAGGAACACCTGTGTACTCTTTGAATTTTTTTCCTAAGTAAGCGCTGTTACAGTTAAATAAATCTCCTAACAGTTCAAGCTTTAGTTCTCTATTGTAATTTGTTTTTACATACTGAATAACTTTAAGAATGGTAGAGCTTGCAGTGTTTGAAGTAAACGATTCTGCAAGTCCAGTCGTAAAGTCAATAACAATATCCATCATCTCGTCAAAATAATTCTGCGTGTAAATTAAATTAACTAAGTCTAGTGCAGGAACAGTTTCTAATTCTTTTTCGGGATGTTTTGTATGAACTGAATTTTGTGTATCAACAATAAATGCCATGCACAATTTTTTTATTTCTTCTATGCTTAGCACACTTGTCTTAAGCCACTTCCGCAACTGTTCCATAAGCACATTTATTTTTTGCAAGTCATATATTTCTATATATTGAGTCAACTCTGGAATACGCGTAAAAATATAATTACTGTCAAAACCATCTGGCTTTTTACCCAAACGGAGTGCAGAGTCTTCATCACTTTCCAAATCGTTGTTAACAATGTAGGGCTTTTCTGTAAAGAAAAACAACTGCTGATACAAAAGATGTGCTTCATTGTAACTTTCAAGCGCACCCTCTAACGAAGCTTTACGCATACCTAATGAAGCAATTGAACCAGTTTTATTTTTTTGCAAGCGTAAACACAAACGTTCTAAATGTCGCTTAACTGTTTCTTCACCTTCATCGCAAAAGACAATGACATACGATGCGTCCATCACAAACGAAAAATGTTTTAAGTAAACAAAACAATCTTCTGCACTTGCTTCAAACTGTTGTGTTTCTCCGTTAACACAGCCTGCGCGTTCCAAAGAAACAATTGCAACTTGATACTGACTTTTTTGAGTAAACTCATCTGTGGGAATAGAACGCGTTGTTCCCTGAACAAACAATTGCTTAAAGCGTAATGCAAGTTCTTCTTTTTCTGCAGAGGAACGAAGTGTTGCAATTTCTGCTTCACTCACAATATCTTTTTTTATTGCACGAATTTTTTCTTCCAATTCATCTTCGTCTATAGGCTTAACAATATATCCTTTTGCACCAAAGTTAAGTGCTTTTTGCGCATAGTCAAAATCGCTGTAACCAGACAGAATTAAAAACTTAGGCTTTGACGGAAAGTTCTGCGGATTATCATGCACTTGTTTAATAACATCAATACCTGTTTGTCCGGGCATATTTATATCAAGCAAAACAATTGACGGTGCTAGTTCAACCAGTTGTTCCAATGCTTCTTCGCCAGTAGATGCTTCTCCGCAAATAGCGCATCCTAATTTTTCCCAGTCAATTATTTTTTCCAAACCGTGACGAACAATTTCTTCGTCATCTACAATTAACACCTTCAGTTTTTGTTCAGTCATTTTCCGTTGCCTCCTGTAAACGCATAAGTGGAACTCGGATGGTAACAGTCGTTCCTTTATCTAGCTGACTTTCTATATGCAATCCATACTGTTTTCCGTAAAACAATTTTATGCGCTGATTCACATTCAACATGCCAATTGAAGTACTTACTGTTTCAACGGTATTCATTTCAAGTTTTTGCGTAAGAGATTGAAGTTGTTGTTGAGTCATACCACAACCATTGTCTTTAACAGAAATAGTAAGTTCATCTCCTTCTGTATCAACCAAAATATAAATAAATCCGTCTTTAGTGCGAGACTCTAGTCCGTGAGAAAAAGAATTTTCAACTAAGGGTTGAATAAGTAAAGGAAGAATTGCAACATCTTTTACTGGACTTAAAAACATAATAGCGTAGGAAACACGAGAAGCAAAACGCAAATGCTGAATTTCAAGATAATTGCTTATTACATCTATTTCTTCCATAAGCGAAACTGGATGTTCTGCAACATCAAGATTATGACGAAGAATTTTTGCAAGCAGTTTTATTGTGTACGCAACATCTTTGTTTGAATCTGCAATTGCTTGCATACGAATTGTTTCAAGCGTGTTGAACAAAAAGTGCGGATTAATTTGACTAGCAAGCATTTTAAATCGTATGTCATTCTGTCGAGACAAAAGTTGTTCTTGGCTTATTTTATGACGATACACTTCATCAATAAGTGTTTTTATATTAGAAGAAGTTTTTGTAAGTTGGTCAAACATCTGCGCAAATTCATCTGAACCAGTAAGACGCGGTCCTGTTTCAAAATCGTTTTGAACTATTTTTTTAATTTCGTTATCAATATAGCTAACTCGTCTTTCAAAATAATGTGAGAACAAAACCAACAACAATGCAGAAATTGCAGCACCCGATGCCATAATCAACAGACAAATAATAACCGTTTGCAGTGTTGTCATGCGCATTACTTGACGCGGTATAAATTGCATCAGCACCATTGTACTTGCTCTATCTTCATACAAGCGACAGAACAATGCAGCAGACCGTTCACCATTCCAGTCTATATCGTTTACCGTTGTAACATCATCTGAAAAAGTTTGCGACAAAAACAAAGGTCTGCGCGAATCTGGCAAATCGTGTGAAGAGAATTCTAACTTACCGTTTACAGCAATAAGTGTTTCGTATTCAAGATTATGCAAAAGTCGCAAAACAGTTTCTGCTGCAATGTTTATAGAAAGAACAGCAATAAAAGAATTATCTGAACGACTGTGAACGGCACGAACTAACGAAAGCATTTTTTTGTGTGAAATGTTATCAACTTTCATTGTCCACAAAATGTTACCGTGAGATTCTATGGCTTGTCTGTACCACAAAGAATTTTTTATATCATCAGTTGCTTTAATAAAATATGCGTTGTCGAGTATGGTTGGATTTTCGGTATAATAGCGAAAACTTGCAACATCAGCATTCGTTCGTAAAAAGTCATCTAGAAACTGAGTGTTTGCATACTGTTCATACACTTCCTGAGCAGAAGTATAATGACGCAACAAAGTATCTTGAACTGTTTTGTTAACAAAAAGACTGTCGCTCATTGCTTCGGTACTACGGAGCATCGTTTGATAAAGACTTGCCGTTTGCAAAATTGACGCTCTGCCTACGCGCATTTGCCATTCCCCTAAGCGATAGTTAAGCCAAAAAGACATAATTACCGTAATTATGGCAATGGGAACGAGGAATGCAATCACATACAGAACCATCAGTTTGGTCCTGATTTTTAGATTGTTGAACGAAAGCGCCATATAATCAGTATAAACCATTTTTTGCCCATTGAAAAGCAGAATAAAATGCGCTACAATGTGCCGATTTACTTAGGGGGTGTTGGTATGTTGACTGGCAGACATATTATAGAGCCGGGCGATTTGACCGTTGCAGAAATTGAAGATATCTGTCGTGTGGCAGAACAGATAATTGTTGACCCTGTTTCATTTCAGGATGTGTGTCGCGGGAAAATTCTTGCGACACTTTTTTTTGAGCCAAGCACTAGAACGCGTTTGAGTTTTGAAGCAGCAATGCTCCATTTAGGCGGAACCGTAGAAGGTTTTGCCGATGCAAGCTACACATCAAGTACTAAAGGCGAAACTCTTGCCGACACCATACGGGTTGTTAGTTCGTATGTAGATGTCATAGCCATGCGTTCTCCAAAAGAAGGTGCGGCTTTACTTGCATCAAAGTTTAGTGCCTGCCCCGTCATTAACGCTGGAGACGGTGGACATTACCACCCCACACAAACACTTACCGATTTGCTTACCATTCGTGCGCTACAAGGTGGCTTTGAAGGTCATACCGTTGGTTTTTGTGGAGACTTAAAATTTGGCCGCACCGTACACTCTCTTGCAAAAGCAATGAGCCGTTACCCCAAAAATAAGTTTGTCTTTATTAGCCCCGAAGAACTGCGTGTTCCCGAATACATTACAAAAGACATTCTTGAACCAGCTGGAATTGAATACACAACTGCAGAACGCCTTGAAGAAGTAATTGGAGACTTAGACATTCTGTACATGACTCGTGTACAAAAAGAACGCTTCTTTAACGAACAAGATTATATACGCCTCAAGGACAGTTACATTCTTGATTGCGAAAAAATGAAACTTGCCAGAAAAGACATGATTGTTTTGCACCCGCTTCCTCGTGTAAATGAAATTGCACCTGAAGTTGATGCCGACCCCCGCGCTGCTTACTTCAAACAAGTTAAATACGGAATGTATGCACGCATGGCACTTATTGCAAAGTTGACTGGCTGTCTGTAATTTTGGAGGAAGAAAATGCTTAACGTAGAAGAAATAAAAAACGGTTTGGTAATAGATCACATTCATGCAGGAAGCGGTTGGAAAGTGTTTCAGTGGTTAGGTTTGCACACAGGCAAATACAGTTGTGCCCTTATTGTAAACGCAGCCTCTAGTAAAAGCGGAAAAAAAGATATCATCAAAATTGATAACATCATCAACATAGACTACAGTGTCTTGGGCTTTCTTGATCCTAACATTACTGTCAATGTAATTCAGAATTCCAAAATCGTTAAAAAAATCAACATGGAACTTCCAGAAAGAATTGAAGGAGTTATCCGCTGTAAAAACCCACGCTGTATAACTATTACCGAACGATATGTTCCCCAAGAATTCCGTTTGGTAGATCGTGCAAAATCTGAATACCAGTGCATGTACTGTGACGCAAAATACACAGGTGGCGCAGATGCATTCGAACTTGAAACCGTTGAGGGTAACTAAATGAAAAATTTATTTTTGATTTACAACGCACATCTGATTGATAAAAACATAAACGTAAAAAATGGAGCTGTTCTTATAAAAGACAAAGTCATTGCAGGATTCCCCACAAAAGAAACTGTTAAATGTTTGCTTGAAGATTCTTCTATTGCTTCTTTTGATGCACATGGACTTATTCTTATGCCGTCGTTTATAGACATGCACGCTCACTTCCGCGATCCTGGTTTAACTCAGAAGGAAGACATTGAAAGTGGAGTAAAAGCAGCTGCAGCTGGTGGCTTCGGAACATGTGTTCTTATGCCTAACACATCACCAGTTATTTCTTCTGCAAAACAGGCTTTAGCTAACAACAAAAAAGCACAAAAATTAGGAATGGCTCAAGTAATTCAGAGTGTTAGCATTACAAAAGATTTTGACGGTCTTACCACCAGTCATCTTGAATCGCTTAAAGCAAAAGATGTTCCTCTTATAACAGAAGATGGAAAAGAAGTAAGCGACAGTTCTGTCATGCTTCGTGCTATGAAGATTGCTGCTAAAAACAAACAGATTGTAAGTTGTCACTGTGAAGATCCAGCACTTGCTTGTGAAGCAAAAGACTTACGAAAAAAAGCTTTAGTTCAGTTAAAAAAAGGAAACAAAACTCAAGCTGCAAAATTACTTAGTCAGGCAAACGCTTTACTCTTAACCGCAGAAGATGTTGCAACTTTCCGCAACATACGCCTTGCACAAGATGCACACTGTCACTTACATTTGTGTCATGTCAGCACCGCTTCTTGTATTGATGCAGTTAAAATTGCTCGTCTTGCTGGTCTTACTGTTAGTTGCGAAGTAACACCACATCATCTTTCTTTGAATGGAGAAAAAGGCGACAACCGTTTTCAGATTGTTAATCCTCCATTAAGAAGTGAATTCAATCGTAACGCTTTAGTTGAAGCATTACTCGACGGAACAGTTGACTGCATTGCAACTGATCACGCACCGCATACTGCAAGCGACAAAGCAGCTGGAGCTCCGGGCTTCAGTGGTTTAGAAACAGCATTTGCTTCTTGCTACACAACCTTATGCAAAGAAAATAGCATGAGCTTAAACAAATTGTCTGCCTTAATGTCTGCAAACCCCGCAGAACTTTTAGGACTGAACAATCAGGGACTGCTTGCTGACGGTTACCTTGCAAATCTTGTGCTTGTAGACACAGAAAAAACATGGACTGTTTACGGAGATGAATTTGCAAGTAAAGGAAAATACACTCCTTTGGAAGGAAAAAAACTAACTGGTTCTGTTGAAGCAACAATCTATAACGGAAATGTTGTTTTTCAGTCTATATAGTAGTCATTAGTAAATCGCAAAAATTGTGACGCTTCAAACCCGTAAATATTGTAAGTAGTGATTGTTCCTTCATCACTCACTTCAATAACAAGCGGGTTTTCTTTTGTTGTAGCAGAAAAAGGTTGAACAGTAAGCATTAACACATTACCGTAAGGAATAGAATAAAAGAAAGTTGTTCCTTCTGCGAAATAAGATTTTTTAATTGAATCTGCTCTCGAAAAGCGTTCGTAGAAAGTTCTTTTTTCTGCATCGCGAAAGACATTAGGATTCGAAGTCATCTCGCCACTTATGATGGCATTTCCTGAAACAACATGTATAGAAATTTCATGTGGAGGAGCAATTGCTCTAAGTGCTTTACCAGAAAGACATCCTGTTAACAGAAGTAACAACAAAGCTGCAAAACCAATAGAAGTCTTTTTCATTATGTTCCTCTAAATAAAAAAGTCCAGATACTAAGCCTAATGTAAAAGAGTAAAAAAAAGTCCAGATAATCTCCGGCACCCACGACCGTAGCAGGGGCGTGCGGTCGTGCCAACTTACCCTAAGCCTAATGTAAAAGAGTAAAAAAAAGTCCAGATAATCTCCGGCACCATTACAATCCAAATACCGCTGCTTCCTTCCGGATCTGACGGGGTTTTCTGGCTGCACTGTGCAGAGCATCTGGACAAATCGGAAAGATGGGGATTCGAACCCCAGGTGGACTTGCACCCACGCATCCCTTCCAAGGATGTACCTTAAACCACTCGGACATCTTTCCAAAAAAAAATACAGATTTTTTTCACTGGCTCAAACTGCTTATGCAGAACGAAAACAAAAAACAACCAGCTAAAAACCTGTACTCACTTAACGAGGCTAACACGATTCGAACGTGCGACCCCCACCTCCGCAGGGTGGTGCTCTAATCCAGCTGAGCTATAGCCTCAAAATAGGCGGAGGCGACAGGGGTTGAACCTGCCCGGCCCTTTCGGAACCGACGGTTTAGCAAACCGTTGTATTACCGCTCTACCACGCCTCCAAAGTTCCAAAGGACCCACGCCCTAAAGGACGGAGCGAGAGGGATTTGAACCCCCGGTACCTTGCGGTACAACGGTTTTCAAGACCGCCGCGTTCGACCACTCTGCCATCGCTCCAAATGTACGTAGCATTATATGGAAAAATAACATTTATGTCAAGCATGTCAAACTTGTCGTTAGCGCATAAAAGCGGTATACTAAAACAAGGAGGAAAAGTATGACAAGGCCCACGCTTACCAACATCATCCTTGGAATTGTTATTGCCGTTGCAGGAATTTTTTTACTTGCCGCTCCAGAAGCAAGTATTAGAATTGTCATTATTCTTTTAGGTGCAGGTGCTGTCATTAACGGTGTGTTCAACATTATTCGCGTAAGACCTCTTTCTGATGACGATCAGTTTATGCTTGCTGCTCTTATTCGGGGAATAGTAAGCATTATCATTGGTTTGCTTGCGTGTTTTCTTCCTCTTGTATTTTTTTCTGCAGCACAGACTGTTGTTCGTGTCATGCTTTATCTTTTTGGCATCTATCTTATTTTTTCAGCTATTGCAGAATTCTTTTTGGTTTACAAACTGCACGAAGCTAACATTCCCGCGAAACAATTTGCAGGAGAAGCAGTTATTTCCATTATTATTGCAATCATCTTGTTTATGATTCCTGCAAACTTTGGCTTGATGATTATACGCATTTTTGGAATTATTATGATTGTGTGTGGAGCAGGTTACGCACTGTACTCTTACCGCAACAGAACATACATAATTGAGCCCGATTCAGTTTCGGACGAAGAATAGTTTTAAGGAGTTACACATGGCACATTGCATTGTTCCCGAAGCAGAGGAAATTCTTGATAAGGAGTTTGCCGTATTAGATAAAGGTTTTGTTAGACTTGTAGACTATTACGGTTCAGACCAACGCATTGTTCAATCTGCACGCGTTAGCTATGGCGAAGGAACAAAAACAGTTAGTCAGGATGCAGCACTTATTGATTACCTCTTGCGACATCAGCACACTTCTCCATTTGAACAAGTAGTCTTTACTTTCCATGTTAAAATGCCCATCTTTGTTGCTCGACAGTGGGTTCGTCATCGCATGGGACGAATGAATGAAGTAAGTGGTCGCTACAGCATTATGAAAGATGAGTTTTATGTTCCCGAAGATTCTTGTATTGCACTTCAGTCAAAAGACAATAAACAGGGACGCAACTCAGAACCGCTTCCTGCAGACCAAGCAGAAAAATATCGCTCGCAGTTTGCAAAGGGTCAAGAAGATGCATACCAAACATACAGTGAAATGGTTGATGAAGGTCTTGCTCGCGAAATTGCACGCATAAACTTACCACTTTCTTTATATACTGAATTCTACTGGCAGATGGATTTACACAATCTTTTCCACTTCTTAAAGTTACGCCTCGATAGCCATGCACAATTTGAAATTCGTGAATACGCAAAAGTAATGCTAGAAATGGTACGCAAAGTTTGTCCACTTGCAACAGCATCTTTTGAAAACGACATGCGCGACAGTGTTTCTTTTACTGGCGAAGAGATGCAAGCTTTACGCGATGTGCTTGACGGAAAACCAAATCCTCTTACCGAAAAAAAGTTGCAGCGCTTTAACGAAAAAATTGCAACTGGAGTTCAACTGTAAACATGAAGCGCATCTGCAAACTTGTACTGATTGTTTTTATGCTTACCGCTCTGACCAGCTGTGTTCTTAAAGCAGGAGATGCAGCCATTCAGCGCGGGTCAGCACTATTTCAGCAAAAAAAGTTTGACGAAGCACGAACTTATTTTGAACAAGCACTCAAAGAAGAATCGACCTACTCTGCAGATTTAATTTACATTCTTATTTCCAACTGTTATTCACAACAGTTAGATTATGACAATGCTTTGCTTTGGCGACAAAAGGCCCTTGAACTTGACCCAGACAATGCAGACAACTATTTAAACATGGCTTTTTTGTACAGACTCAAACATGATGACGACAGTGCAGAAAAGTTGTTTTCCAAAGCACTTGAACTTGACCCCGAAGACCCAGCCCCGTACGCAAGCCTTGCTTCTTTGTACTTAACTGCCAACCGAGAAGAAGAAGCGTTACAAATGCTTTTAAAAGCAAATGAATTGAACGATAACATCGCAATTGTTCATGCAGATATGGCTGTGTGTTATGCTCGTATGGGACATTTTGCAAATGCAGAAGAAGAATTAGAAATAGCGCAAGAACTGCATGTTGATAATTTTAATTTGTTCAAACAAGAAATAGATGCGCTTAAAGACTTAGCTCAATAAAGCAAGAACTTCTGGTTCAGAACCAGTAAAAGGCGAACGCTTAAAATCTGAAAACAACTGTACAGTTCCAAAGCCTGCATCTTTTGCGTAAGAAATAAGTTCATCTGGTGGAAGCGGATAGACACGTACATCTTCTGTTACAGGAAGCATGCGACCGTTTCCTGTTTCCAAATTCTGACACAAGAGTTGTTCTCCGTTGTCGTTCATGTGAATTTCGGTAAACAATTTTACTCGTATACTTTCTCGCACAGGAAGCTGAATAAACTGTTCATCATAGGACTGAGAAAAATTGTGCATTCCCACAACAAGAGTTCCATCGTCTGTAAGCAGTTCGCGACAGTCTGCTAACAACTTTTGTATGCGTTCTGGTTCAGCAAGGTTTATAATGCGGTCATTCAAAATAGAAATAATATTGTAAAAACCCTTTCCCAAAAACTGCTTCATTTCGTCAGTGTTCATTAGGAAAAAACGAATGGACATAAGCTGATTTCTTCGTCGTAAATTTGCAGAGTTGAGAATTTGTTTTGAAGATTCAATGCCAGTTACATCGCAACCCTTTCGTGCTAAAGTGTGCTCTAAAAGACCTGTGCCACATCCTATGCGTAAAATTTTTGCAGGCAAAGGATACAATCCAGTAAGTGCCTCGTAAAACTCTTTTTGGGCATCGGTAACAGGGAACAATTCATCATAGTATTCAATTACATTTTGTATGCAGTCCATCAATTCCAACTTTTTTTATCAGTTTCTATTATTTTACAACGGAATTCTGGAATTTGCAAACTTTTTTTATACTATTTTATGATAAAAAAGGGCCGACTAAAAATTATTAGTCAGCCCCATACAGCCTTTAAGCTAGTGCTTATTTAGATGCTGCAACTTCTGCTGCCTTTTTGCGAGCAGCTTCTTTTTCTGCATAAGCGTTACAGTTGTCATAACCGAAACTCTTAGCTTCTGCAATCATCTTAGCAACCAGACTGTCAAATTCAGCTTCAGTAGAAGCATACATTGCACGCCAAGTTCCTGTCTTGATTGCGTTTGCAACCTGGTTCCACTGAGCAGAAAGTTCATCGCTCATGGGAGAAGCAGAATAGGTTGATCCGGGAAGAAGTGTAAACTTGTTCTTTCCAAGATATTCTTCTACAGATGAACTCTGTGACCAATCACGCCAGCTCTGTTCAATAGCAGACTTAGCAGGAGTTGCTTCGCTTGCCCAGTTAACATAGTTGTAAGATTCGCCATTTGAGTCGGGGTTAGATGCATCTTTTGCCCAAGTTGTGTTGTTCATCTGGAATGAACCATCTTTGAATGTTCCTGTGTAAGGAGCAGGCATTGGAGTATTTACATCAGTGCTTGTCTTTTTACCCAGTTCGGTGAAGTATGTCTTTCCGTTTGAGTCATAGTCCCAAGTTACACCCTTAGGTCCATACAAGCTTGTCATAAATCCTTCTGGAGTACACAGCCAGTTAATAATAGCCATACACAGTTCAGGATATTCTGTTGAAGCACCAATAGACCAAATGCGGTTTCCACCAAATACAGACTGTCCGTATACGCCAGGAGCTGCTTCTGTTGGTTTAACAGGATACATTGCTTTTCCTGCTGAAATGTGAGCATCTGTGTTGTATGCACCAGAAGCCATCCAGTTGAATACGTTCCAGAATGCTGTACCGTTCTGATAGTCTTCGCTCATTGCATCGTAGTTCTGAGTCTGGCTGTCAGGATCAAGCAAACCTTCGCGATAGAGACGGTTCAAGAACTTAAGTGCTTCGAGGTAAGGTCCTTTTTCTTCCAAACAGGGGTGATACTTACCAGTTGCGGGTTCGTAGTAACCGAAGTTAAATTCATCCCAACCAGCATAAGCAGTTCCCAGTGATTTTACATACATAACCATGTTGCCGTCCCAGTCAGGGAACAAAGATACACCGTAAGTGGGGTTGCCTTTGTCGTCTGTTGGACAGATAGCCTTCATTGCTTTAAGAGCGTTGAACAGGTCATCGTAGTTTTTGATTTCGGGCTTACCAATTTTTTCATACAGGTCATAGCGCAAGTCCCATGTGTAGAAGAAGCCCTGACGGTCTGTCTGAGAAGTTGAAACATCAAAACCGAATCCGTACACTTTGCCAGTGTTGGTAATGCCACGGTTCTTTTCGAGAGCCTGATGCATGTGTGCTTCAATGTAAGGACCATAGTTAGAAAGAAGATCTTCGTCTTCCCAGTCAAAAAGCAATCCACCTTCTGCTGCTGCAACATAATCATCAGAGTCATCACCCCAAATAACAATGTCACCCAGATTCTTGCTTTCCATACGAGTGGTGTAGGTGTTTCCTGATTCAGGAATAATGTTAATCTTTACGTTGAAATTGTCCAACAAGATCTTTCCAAACCAACCTACCTGTTCGCCAGAAAAGTTTGCCAACTGGTCATAAACCTGAAGGGTAACTGTTTCTTTGGGAACGATGCTTGAATCAACTACATAGTTTCCTTTTGCCTGTGTCTTTTTTCCGCCACATGACATGAGTCCAGCTGCTGCAAGTGCAAGAACAGCGCAACCAGCTACTTTTGTTATTCTCTTCATAATTCCTCCTATTGAATTACGGTTTTATTATAAAGGCTGCAATTCATACCGTGAACCGCAACTATTTGACACAAATTCTATAAAAATTAGGCTTATATTATCCTTTAACAGCACCAAGCATAATTCCCTTCTGGAAATACTTTTGCATAAAAGGATACACAACCAAAATAGGAATAGCAGTTACCATTGAAATGGTGTACTTAATAACCTTCTGATTCAACAGTGATGCACGCATTGCTTCGGTTATTTGACCAGTAGACATGATTGCACCAAGGTTTGTTGTACGGTTAAGGTAATTCCACAAAACATGCTGTAAGGTAAAGAACTTTGGCTGAGCTTGCATAAAGATAAGTGAATCTTGCAAAGAGTTCCAGTGACCAACTGCACCGAAAATTGCAATTGTTGCAAGAATGGGTTTTGAAAGTGGCCAGATTATTTTTGTAAAGATAGTCCAATATGACGCACCATCTACCGCAGCAGATTCTTCTAGTTCTGCAGGAATTGATTCAATGTATGTCTTTACCAAGATAATGTTGTACGGAGAAACAATGCCTGGAATAATGTAAACCAAATAGTTATTGTTCAGTCCTAACATCTGCATGGTCATGAACATAGGAATAATACCTGCATTAAAGTACATGGTTATAATCATAAAGCGATACCAGAATTTACGCGCCCACATTTCCTGCTTGGTCATGATATAGCCCACAAATCCACTCGCTGCAACCATAATTGCAGTTCCTATAATTGTTCGACTCACCGTTACAATGAATGCACTTCCTAAGTCTCCTACCGAGCGCAATGCAAGGTAGTTTTGAAAATGAATTCCACGAGGATAGAAATTGATAAGTCCACGCTGAACTAATTCGTTATCTGAAATTGTATTGATGAACAAATAGTAGAACGGGAAAATACACATAAGTGTAAAAACAATGAAGAACAGATAGTTGAAGAAGTTAAAGATTGCATCCGCAGCTGCCGTCTTAATGCGTTGAGTTCTCCATGATGTTTGTGCCTGTATTGCGTTTGATTGCATAACAAATACTCCTTGCTTTTTTTTCGCTTACACAACGGACTGACCGCGCACTAACTTAGAAATGTTATTAGCCAAGAAAAGCAGTGCAACACTGATAATCGACTTAAACATACCGACAACCGTTGACAGCGGAATCAAGCCGCCCTTAATACCAATTTTGTAAACATACAAATCAAGAACTTCTATAGCTTGAGTGTTCTGTGCATTTTCAAACACTAAGTACTGATCCAAACCGTTGCTTAAAATACCAGCAATAGAAAGTGTTAACAGAACACAGTAGGTTGGAATAAGTTCGGGCAAAGTAATGTGCCACATCTTTTGGAAACGACCTGCGCCATCTACAGTTGCTGCTTCATATAACTGCTGGTCAATTCCACTGATGGCAGAAATGTAAATAATTGCACTCCAACCCAAACCTTTCCATGTTCCCCAAGCCCACATCTTAAGCCAAGTGTGCTTGCTGCTCATAAGCATATTCTTTCCAGATTCCCAGAAACCGTTTTGAATCATAAAGCTAGAAATGAAACCGTCAGTACTGAAAATACACAGAGCAATTGCATACACTAAAACCCAAGAAATAAAGTTAGGAATAGTTGTGAATGTCTGAATAAGTGAACGAGCCTTGTTGTTTTTAATTTCCGAAAGAAAGATTGCAAAGACCATGGGAAGGAAACTAAAAGCAATTCCAATTCCAGACATAGCAAGTGTGTTCAGCATAACACGAGCAATATGTTTGCTTGTTGCCGGATTTTGGAACAAATAGGTGAACCAGAACAGTCCGCGCCACTTGTCCATAGTAAGTGTATCGCCTGCTTTGTAGTCAAAGAATGCATAACGCCATCCCCACAGAGGAAGATAGCTAAACACTAAAATAAGCAAAGCAAAAGGCATGAACATAAGGAACAAACGGTATTTTGCTTCCATGTGCAAAGGTTCATCTTTTTCTGGTTTTGGAGAAAGAATAAAAGTTGCAACAGAAAGAAGTAAAACTATAATGGACATAGCCAAATACAATTTTATTCCCATAGGATCATTAGGCATTGTATTTTTTGCATAATTGGGATGTTCTGCAACCAGCTGAACTAACTGATTGCGTGCAACCATAATTCCAATAATTCCTGCTAAACCAACTGCACCACCGCTCAGTGTTAAAATGTTACCAATGCGACGGCACTTGTTGTTACCAATTGAAAAACATCCGCCCACACCTGCAGCAAAGGCACCCAAACAGGCAACCAAACTGGTAAGGTTTAAGGTAATCATTGTACTCTGAGGAATCCATCCCTTAGAAATGACACGACCCAAACCGTCAGTTAGGCTTTTGTAGAAAAATCCTGCGGTAAAAAGGGAGAGATTTCTGTTGATTTTTTCCGTAATTCTTGCGGGATTTACGCCGGGAAGGAACAGAAGAACTACATAAAGCACAATAGTTACGCGCAATACGTAGTAGATAATGTTTGTGGTTAGTTCCTTTCCAGTCAGTTTTTTCTGAATCTGTGGCACTATATACTCCTTTGACAAATACAAATCCAAAGCATATTATGCTATAGCTTTAGTGAGAAAAAAACCGTAAAAATTTGGAAATTTTACTTTATTTTATGTCGTCTGAACTGACTGAAATAGCCTGAGACCGACATTCTATAAAAGCAAGAACAATAATTATTATAGAAAACCAGCGAATTGACGTACTGAACCCAGCAAAATAGTTGTAAACTCCGTGAAGAACGATGGCAAAAATAAAGGGTAAAATTTTTGTTCGATTATTTTTAATGCTCCACACAAAAATTCCGCCCAAACCGGCACAAGATGTATGAAGCATAACCGCAGTAACTAAACGCAGACCTATATTTTCGTAACCACTTACTAAGTAAATAACAGATTCAAAACAACCTAAGGCAAGACCACTCAACATAGCACAGAACAAAAACTTCCATACATCATATTTTTTTGCAGGAAGTAAAAAAAGAAAACACATCTTTAGTGTTTCTTCAATAAGACCATTGATTATAAGTGAGTGAATAAGAACAGCTCCCAAAGTCTGTGCTTCAAACAAAGGAATTCGTTCTACTAACATTTGCAACAAAGCAATCGGTATAACAGTAAGTAAACCCAAGAGAGCAGACAGTAAAACATGCACTACTTTTATTTCACGCACTAAAAGAATAAGACACAAAGTAAGGGCTACCAGCGGAATAAAACAAATTGCAATTGAAGCGTATAAGTTCATGCTAGTTCTCCTACGAACGGGAAATAGAATCTATAACAAAGCAAATTGAAGAACGTATTTCGTCAAGTTTTGTTTGCGAAAGAACAGCAAGATTTAAAATAGCACTTTGTATAAGATTGTAAATGATAGTGTTTATTTCGGTAACACGAACTTGTATAAACTGTCCTTCTTGCATTCCGCGAATAAGCACCGTACTCATCAAATGTTCCAAGCGAAGTGTTCTTCGGCGAACACGTTTTGCACAATCGACACCACTTTTTTGCAGTTGCAACAAATAATCTAACAAAACTTTGAACAGTTGTGGATTTGCTTCACTTTCATCGATAATGTGCATGCACATTTTTTTAAGACACTCTGGAGCAGAAAGCGAAGTGTCATCAAGAGTTGCAAGAAGATTCTGTTCAATTGATTGAGTTAACTGTTTGATACTCCAAATAAAAATTTCGCGTTTGTTCTTAAAGTAAATATACAGTGTTGTTCTGGTAATGCCACAACGGTCTGCTATTTTCTGATAAGTAACATCTTCATAACCTTCTTCCATGAAGAGTGTCAACGCTTTTTCCAAAATTTCTCGCTTTCGTTTGTCGTGTTCAACTAACACAGCCATAAAAATCTCTCCGTTTATGAAAACATGTAGAACATGGTATCTAAGTTTCCTGCTTTAAATGCTTTTGTAAGACTTGCATGTTTTCCAATACATTCTTCAAAGCATTTTTGACTTGTTATAACACCCATTTTCCATCCATCAAATTGAGTGAACAAAGAAGCCATGTCGCCATATAACTGTTTTGCAGAACTTTCATCGCCCAAACGTTCTCCATAAGGGGGATTACATAACACAAGTCCTGTTTCATAAGATGATTTTACCTGATCAAAAGAAGCAACTGAAAATTCTGGTCGCAGAATTTTTGCATCACTTCCAATCATTTGCAAAGCTTTACCTGCAGCAGCACACGCATACTCTGCATTTTGACGAGAACGCTCTACCGCAGAAGGATCTATATCACTTCCACAAATATGACATTCAACATCGGTGCGAATACATTCTGCTTGTTTGCGACGCAGTTCATGAAATCGTTTGGGATTAAAATTTGCAAAACCTTCAAAGGCAAAACCCCGCGCAA
>OCVV011336608.1_pt1 | contig 22164 bp, 20 predicted proteins | sample 1539721 | NCBI WGS metagenome assembly OCVV01 (sample SAMN02144230, study PRJEB22623) | gut metagenome | biome: sheep rumen | host: Ovis aries | place: New Zealand
TCTATCATTTTGTCTACTGCCTTATTTTTAACAAATTTCTCTGCTTGTATTATTGTGTATTCAAATAATATTTCATCACTACTTCCATGTGCCTTTACAACTGGTTTCTTTACACCTAGAAATAATGCTCCTCCATAAGATTTGTAGTCCATTGATTTTGACAGTGTTTTTATTGGTTTATGTGCAACAAGATATGAAATTTTAGTTAAAATATTTTTAGTAAAACTTTCTATAAGATTTCTTTTAACTAATTTACCTAATCCCTCTACTGCTTTTAAGAATACATTTCCAGTAAATCCATCACATACAATAGCATGTATTTTTCCTGAAAATACATCTCTCCCCTCTACATTTCCTACAAAATTAATATTTAGTTCTTCCGACTTTTCTTTTAATAATTTATAACTTTCTTTTACCAATTCATTTCCTTTTGTTTCCTCTGTTCCTATATTTAACAATCCAATTGCAGGTGACTGAGTATTATATGTATTTTTCAAATAAATACTTGCCATTTGTGCAAATTGTAATAAATTAATTGGCTTGCAATTAGTATTTGACCCTGAATCTATTAATAATAATTGGCTTTTATATGCTGGAAGTATTCCAGCTAATGCAGGTCTATCTATTCCTTTTATTCTACCGACTATTAGCGTTGCTCCGTGTTAATAATGCTCCAGAGTTTCCAGCAGAGATAAATACATCTCCTTCATCTTCCTTCAGCATTTTAAAGCCGACCACCATTGAAGAATCTTTTTTGCGTTTAATTGCCGTTGTTGGCTTATCTTCCATCTCAATAGTCTCTGTTGCATTTCTTATTTTTAGTCTGTCTGATATTTCCTCAATTTCTTTACCATAATATTCTTTTATTTTTTTCCTAATTACGTCTTCCTTTCCAACTAATATAACTTCAGAATCCACTTTATTTATTGCATTTATTGCACCCCTTATGTTTGCATCTGGCGCATTGTCTCCTCCCATTGCATCTAATATTATTCTCATTTGATTACCTCCATTTTTGTTCATCTATCTTATTGTATTTTTGACATATCTATTTTATTATTCTTTTACAAAAAAAGCAAGAAATTTTAGGAAATTTGCTATCACAACTGTTTTTTTTACAATTTACAGGTAAATAGAGTCAAAAAAATTGCCAATATAAATTGGCAACTTTTTTATTAAATCTATGCTAATATATCTGCAACAACACCTGAACCTACTGTTCTACCACCTTCACGAATAGCAAATCTTAATCCTTTTTCTATAGCGATTGGTGTAATTAATTCAATTGTCATTGATACGTTATCACCTGGCATAACCATTTCTGTTCCAGCTGCTAATTCAATAACACCTGTAACGTCTGTTGTTCTGAAGTAGAATTGTGGTCTATATCCGTTGAAGAATGGTGTATGTCTTCCACCTTCTTCTTTAGTTAATACATAAACTTCAGAAGTGAATTTTGTATGAGGGTTTATTGAACCTGGTTTACATAGAACTTGACCTCTTTCGATATCTTTTCTATCTACACCTCTTAATAGAACACCTATATTATCTCCAGCTTCAGCTTGATCTAAAAGCTTTCTAAACATTTCTACACCTGTAACAACAGTTTTTGCTCTTTCTGTTGTAAGACCAATAATTTCAATTTCATCTTGTAATTTAACTTGACCTCTTTCTACTCTACCTGTTGCAACTGTACCACGTCCTGTAATTGTAAATACGTCTTCAACTGGCATTAAGAATGGTTGGTCAATTGGTCTTTCAGGAGTTGGTATATAACTATCAACTGCATCCATTAACTCTTTCATTGGTTTGTAAACTTCATCATCTGGATTTGTTGATGAACTTTCTAATACTTGTAATGAAGAACCTTTTATAATTGGAATATCATCTCCTGGGAAACCATATTCTGAAAGCAAGTCTCTAACTTCCATTTCAACTAATTCTAATAATTCTGGATCATCAACCATATCACATTTATTTAAATATACAACAATGTATTGTACACCAACTTGTCTAGCAAGTAGAATATGCTCTCTTGTTTGAGGCATTGGACCATCAGCTGCAGATACTACTAATATTGCTCCATCCATTTGTGCTGCACCTGTAATCATGTTTTTAACATAGTCAGCATGTCCTGGACAGTCAACGTGTGCATAGTGTCTGTTTTCTGTTTCGTATTCAACGTGTGCAGTATTAATTGTAATTCCTCTAGCTTTTTCTTCTGGTGCACCGTCTATTTGATCATATGCTTCATATTGTGCCTTTCCTAATAAAGATAAATATTTTGTAATAGCAGCTGTTGTTGTTGTTTTACCATGGTCTACGTGACCAATTGTTCCGATATTAACATGTGGTTTATTTCTTTCAAATTTTGCTTTTGCCATTTTATCATTTCCTCCTTTTTTAATTTTAATAAAAAACTTCTTCTTGCTTTTTCAAACTTTATAAATCATTCTTCAATATATTATCATATACTTCATAAAAATTTATTTGTTTTTCTACAATGACCGTTTTAAATTAAAATTGTATTAGTGATATAAGTTCACCACTCTAATTATATGTTTAAAATTTAATAACTTAAATTTTGTACTTGCATTTTATAATATTTTTAATAAAAAAGCAAGCTTTTTCCTTAATTTAATATAAATTTACTAAAACAGATTTAACTATTCTGCTTTTTTTGCTCTTGATGAAACTATAGTTTCAAAAACTGATTTTGGAACCTCTTCATAATGAGATGGTTGCATAGAATATGTTCCTCTACCTTGAGTTCTTGAACGAAGTTCAGTTGCATAACCAAACATTTCAGAAAGTGGTATAAATGCATGTATTTCTTGCATTCCATCGTTTCCATCCATTCCTTCCATTCTACCTCTTCTAGAGTTTACATCTCCTATAACATCACCCATATATTCTTCTGGAACAGTTATATCAACTTTCATAATAGGTTCTAATATTACTGATTTAGCTTGTTTCATTCCTTCTTTAAATGCCATAGATGCTGCTATTTTAAATGCCATTTCTGAAGAGTCAACTTCATGGTAAGAACCATCAACTAATGTTACTTTAAAGTCTGTAACTGGATATCCAGCAAGAATACCACTTTCTGCTGCCTCTCTCATACCTTGTTCAATTGGCTTAACGTATTCTTTTGGAACTGCACCACCAACAATTTTACTTTCAAATTCAATTCCTTTTCCTGGTTCTAGTGGTTCCATATCAAACCATACATCACCATATTGTCCTTTACCACCAGATTGACGAATAAATTTACCTTGAACATGTGCTTTATTTCTAATTGTTTCTTTGTAAGCAACTTGTGGTTTACCTACATTACATTCAACTTTGAATTCTCTTTTTAAACGGTCAACGATAATATCTAAGTGTAATTCACCCATACCAGCTATAATTGTTTGACCTGTTTCTTGGTTTGTATAAGCTTTAAAAGTTGGATCTTCTTCAGCTAATTTTCCTAATGCAATTCCTAATTTTTCTTGAGCAGCTTTATCTTTTGGCTCAATAGCTATGTCGATAACTGGCTCTGGGAATTCCATTGATTCTAAAATAATTGGATGATCAGGATCACATAGTGTGTTTCCTGTTGTAACGTCTTTTAATCCTACAGCTGCTGCAATATCTCCAGCATACACTTTATCAATGTCTTCTCTGTGATTTGAATGCATTTGTAGAATTCTTCCTATTCTTTCTTTCTTGTCTTTACTTGAGTTTAAAACAGTTGACCCTGAATCTAAAGTTCCTGAATAAACTCTAAAGAAACATAATTTTCCAACAAATGGATCTGTTGCAATTTTAAATGCTAAAGCTGCAAAAGGCTCACTGTCAGATGTTTTTGCTTCTGTCTCTTGTCCATCTAGTGTTGTTCCTTTAATGTGTGCAATATCTAATGGTGATGGCATAAAGTCAACTATTGCATTTAATAATTCTTGAACACCTTTGTTTTTATATGAAGAACCACAAGTAACTGGAACTATTTTATTTGCAATTGTTCCTTTTCTTAGTCCTAATTTTATTTCTTCTTCTGTTAGTTCTTCGCCTTCTAGATATTTCATCATTAATTCTTCATCTTGATCTGCAACTGCTTCAATCATTTCATTTCTAAATTTTTCTGCGTCTGCTTTCATTTCTTCTGGAATTTCAGTTTCTTCAATTTCTTTTCCTAAATCATCTTTGTGGATGAATGCTCTCATTTTAATTAAATCAACAATTCCTCGGAAGTTATCCTCTGCTCCAATTGGTAATTGAATTGGAACTGCATTTGCTTTTAATCTATTTCTTAATTGTTCTACGCAAAGCATAAAGTTTGCTCCAACTATATCCATTTTATTTACATATACCATTCTTGGAACTGAATATTTATCTGCTTGTCTCCAAACAGTTTCTGTTTGTGGCTGAACACCACCTTTTGCAGCTAAAACAGTTACAGCACCATCAAGAACCTTTAAAGATCTTTGAACTTCTACTGTAAAATCAACGTGTCCTGGTGTATCAATAATATTTACTCTATTATTGTTCCAGAAACATGTTGTACAAGCTGAAGTAATTGTAATACCTCTTTCTTGTTCTTGTTCCATCCAGTCCATAGTAGCTGCGCCTTCGTGAACTTCTCCTATTTTATGTGTTTTTCCTGTATAAAATAGTATTCTTTCTGTTGTTGTTGTTTTTCCGGCATCAATATGTGCCATTATTCCTATATTTCTTGTTCTTTCTAGTGGATATGCTCTTCCTGCCATTTTTTCCTCCTTCCTTTAAAATCCTCTAAACTATTTTTTTCTGTGTCAATCCGCACAAAATTATTTTCGATATACAAACCGTATTATTTCGAATAATTTCACTTGATTTCCTTGTACAACTCTTAGTTTATAGAATTTTATTCTACTATTTTCATGATTTTTTTATCAAAAATTTGTAAATAAATTACCATTATCAATTTCAAATTTCTAGATTTTGATTAAATTGGTTATCTTGTGCATTTTTACGAATTAATCAGGATGACGGCGTACGTTGGTACGTTGAATTCTAATAAATAATATAAAAATGTGTAAGATGATTAATTTAATCTAAATTCTACCATTTGTAATGTGCGAAAGCCTTATTAGCCTCTGCCATTCTATGTGTATCTTCTTTTTTCTTGAATGCTCCACCGTTTCCAGCAACTGCATCCATTATTTCTCCGGCTAATTTCTCAGCCATTGTTTTTTCATGTCTATTTCTAGCATATGTTACTAACCATCTTAATCCTAAAGTTTGTCTTCTTTCTGGTCTGATTTCTAGTGGTACTTGATATGTTGCACCACCTACTCTTCTTGCTTTTACTTCAAGGACTGGCATAACATTTTCTAATGCTTGCTCAAATACTTCTAAAGGATTTTTTCCTTCCTTTTCTTTTATGATATCAAATGCATCATAAACTATTTTTTGAGCAATAGCTTTTTTACCATCTAGCATTATATTGTTTACTAATTTTGTAACAACTTTGCTATTATAAATTGGATCTGGTAAAACATCTCTTTTTGCTATATATCCTTTTCTTGGCACTATTCTTCCCTCCTCTCGCTGCGTATATGCTTCGTCCTGCTACGTTAATCTTCAGATAATATCTCCTCGCCGTACGCACGTACTGTCTCGTCGATTTTACTTTGATTGACTTGCATAACTCGCATCTACTGTGCGACTATTTTTTTATTATAATTTGAGATTTTATATAAAATCTCCTAGGTACTCTGATAGGTTTTCCTATCCGCATAGCGCTTATATAATCTATTCTAAATTTAAGTACCTTCTTATATTTAGTAAGCCTACAAGCACTATCTTTTTACAATTTGTCGCTAATCGAACCTAAATTTTAAATTTTGATTAAAAGTGATAAGATGTGCATTTTGGATTAGTCAGTAAAGGTTGAAGGCGTACGCTGGTACGTCGAAATCTGGGCTGAATATACAAAATGTGCAGATTATTGCTTTCAATCGAAATTTTTTATTTCTTAGGGCGCTTAGCTCCGTACTTAGAACGCGCTTGCATTCTATCCTTAACACCTGCTGTATCTAATGTTCCTCTTATGATATGGTATCTAACACCTGGAAGGTCCTTTACCCTACCACCTCTAATTAATACAACACTGTGTTCTTGTAGGTTATGTCCTATACCTGGGATATAAGATGTAACTTCATAACCATTTGAAAGTCTAACTCTGGCAACTTTTCTTAATGCTGAGTTAGGTTTTTTAGGTGTGACTGTTTTTACTACTGTACAAACTCCTCTTTTTTGTGGTGATCTACTATTTGTTAATTTTTTGTTTTTAGAGTTCCATCCATGTTGAAGAGCTGGTGCTGTAGATTTTGTTACACCTGTTTTTCTTCCTTTTCTTACTAATTGGTTAATTGTTGGCACTTAAATTTCACCTCCTATAAATAATTTTAGCTTGTAATATTTCTGTAATATTAACTTTCTAATATTACGGCTTTGCATATTTCAAGCAATTTATTTTAACGTTTTATATTCTACCATATTTACCCTAACAAGTCAATAAAAACTTGGAATTTCTTCCAAGTTTTTTTGTTTTACTGTTACATTTCACAACTTTTTATTATTGTTTAATACAAACTATACAAATATCTGTGTGCTGTAACATTCTATTCTGCTCTTTCATCTTCATCACTATTTCGTGTTTCTATATCTAAACCTTCATCTGTAATTATTTGTTTAAATTCTTTACTTTCTTCTTTGTTTAATTCTTTAATATTTACTTTATAAGCTTCCCTAACGTTCTTTGAGTTCATTACATTGTTTATTGCAGATGCAACTTTATATGATTGTTCTGTAGAATGAGAAGCCGATATCATAGGTAGCTTTCTTCCTACATTCAACAATTTCGCCCAAAATCCATATTTATATGTTCCTTCAATTTTTGAAAGTCCATATCTACTTGTATCTGTTGCTTTTTTTACTATCTTTGCTTTGTCTAATTCATTTAGTTCAGCACGTCTATTGAAAATCCTTTTAAAAATATTTACAGTAGATAAATTTTTCATATCATATTCTATTTGTATGTCATTCATTTTTGGTTCTGCATTTCTTACATTCTCAATATTTTTCAAGTATCCTTCTAGTAACACTTTCTTATCTTCGTCTTTCATATCTGTAGAATAAATAGCATTTACAATTCCAACATCAACTAAACCTTTTTTATATTCCATTCTCAATATTTCTATATTTGGTATTTCAGTCAATCCTTTTTCTTCTATAAAATCTTCTAAATTCACATCATTTGACAAATTGTCCAGCCCCTCCTTAATATGTTTTGCGTCAAATTCATAAGTAACACCGTTATATTCAATTTTTCCACCATTTCCAACTATAATTCTTACTGATCTCAATTTGTTTTTTTCTTCTTCCGTCAAAAAACCATTTGAACCTACTGATTCTTTCGATCTTAACAATGAATCAAATACATCACTAGCATCTTTTGCATCAAGATAAAATGGCCCTTCTGTTCCATCAATTTCCGAACTTTTCTTATTTTTTGAACCGAACAGTGAATCAAATACATAACCATCATTTTCAAAACCGTCATAAAATGAATCTTTTGGCTCTTTAATATCCGAACCAGTAGGAACTTCCTCGTTTTTTAATTTCAATTCCGGTTGTGACTCCAATTTTGGTTGTGACTCTCCCTTATCTTCTTTATTTTTCTCTGTTTTTCCTGCAATATCTAACTTAGATTCAAGCCCTTCAATTTCAGTTTTTAATTTAACCCACTCTTCATTTAATTGCCATTCTCCATATGGTATTCCTTCACTTTCTAATCTTTCTTCTAATTTGTTTAATTCGTCTTGCTTTGATTGCAATTGTTTTAATAACTCACCATTTTGTTTTTTTGCTTCATCTTGTGACTTATTATTACCTTTTTCTTCAAGTTCTAACTTTGATTCAAATTCTTCAATTTCAGTTTTTAATTTAACCCATTCTTTATTTAATTGCCATTCTCCATATGGTATTCCTTCGCTTTCTAATTTTTCTTCTAATTTGTTTAATTCTTCTTGTTTTTGCTTAATTTGTTCAACTATGTTATTAATATTTTCTTGGCTTTCAAGTTCATTTTTAGCAATTACCCATTCTTCATGTAACTGCCACTCTCCATATGGTATACCACTGTTCTCAAGTTTTTCTTCAATTTCTGCTAATTTTATTTTTTTTTCTTCTAAATTTTTTTTTAAATTTTCTTCCATATTTTTCTCCTTTCCAAAATATTTACCATATATCTTATTTTACCATATTTTGCATTTTTTCGCAATAATATTATGTAGATTTAATACGATTTTAATTAAAATGTCATGCTTTTGTAATATTTTTGTAATCTTTTCAAGAATAAACAAAAATTAAACTTTCCTACAAAGCAAAAAAAGGGTTACTAAACAATCCCTTTAAAAATGTTCTAAACTTCTTTGAGATAATTTCATATACCTTTCCTTTTTATCCCTTATCTTTTTTCCTTCTAATTCCGGTAATATGCCAAAATTTGCATTCATTGGTTGAAATTTTTCATTTGGTGTAGAAATATATTTTGCAAGTGCACCTATTATTGTATATTCAGAAAATGTTATTTTTTGTTCTGTCCTAAAACTTTGAATAGCATTTAAGCTAGCTACCATTCCTGAAGAAACAGATTCTACATATCCTTCTACACCTGTTATTTGTCCTGCAAAGTAAATATTTTTATTTAATTTTAAATTATAAGTTTCATCTAATAACTTTGTAGAGTTTATATATGTATTTTTGTGCATTACTCCGTATTTTATGAATTCAGCATTTTGAAGCCCAGGAATTTTGCTAAATACTCTTTTTTGCTCTCCAAATTTTAAATTTGTTTGAAATCCTACCAAATTATAAAGACTTGCTTGTTTGTCGTCTTGTCTTAATTGTACTAGCGCATATGGTCTTTTTGCTGTTCTTGGGTCATCAAATCCAACTGGCTTTAATGGGCCAAATCGCAATGTATCTATTTCTCTTTTTGCCATGATCTCTATTGGCATACAACCTTCAAATATTTCTTTTTTTTCAAATTCATGTAAAGTTACAACTTCCGCTTCTACAAGTTCATTCCAAAATATTTCATATTCTTCCTTGCTCATTGGCAAATTAATATAACTTTGCTCTTTATCTTCTTGGGCTTCTAGCCTTATTTTCCACTCTTCTTGCGATTCATCTTTTTTCTTTTCTTGGCTATATCTGTCTCCATAAAAAGCAATGCTAAAATCTATTGAATCTTTCGCAACAATTGGAGCTGCTGCATCATAAAAATACAATTTATCATCTCCAGTCAATTTCAAAATATGCCTTGCTAACCCATCAGATGTTAAAGGACCTGTTGCTATAATAACAATTCCATCTTCTGACATTTCTTTAATATCTGTTATTTCTTCATGTATAATTTCAATAAGTGAATTTTTTTCTAATTCTTCAGTCACTCTTTTTGAAAAAACTTCTCTATCAACTGCCAAAGCTTGTCCCGCTGGTACACTTGTTTCATCTGCAATTCTAATTAGCAAAGAATCTAACCTTCTTAGTTCCTCTTTCAATAATCCGGCAAGCATTTGTTAATAAATTAGATTTAAAAGAATTACTGCAAACAATCTCTGCTAAGTTTTTGTTTGAATGAGCTGGTGAAAATTTTCCAGGCTTCATTTCATATAATTTAACTTTAATTCCTTTTTTCGCAATTTGGTAAGCAGCTTCACAACCGGCTAGCCCACCACCTATAATCGTTATATAATCTTTCATCACTTTCTCCTTGTATCTTATTTTAGTTCGATTTGATTATTTATGTAAAATATGGTATAATATATTTAAATTAATTTTGAAAGGTGGAAACATCATGAAAAAAATAATCCGTAAGCTTATGCGGAGTATTCCGCCGTACGCACGGCTAGCAACAGTCGTGCTGACAGCTGCAACAGCATTTTGTGTTGTTGCAATAGGCTTAGCCCTGTTCAGTTTCAAGCCTTCAGAGGCTGAAGCTGAGGCAGAGGCTAGAGCAGTGCAAACTGTTCTCACAGCCGACCCAACCGACCCAAGCACCACCTCCACCCAGTCGACACAGTCGGCTGAGGAACCTGTTGTTAAGGATGTCTACAAGGCAACCTTAACAGAGTTCCACCTTCCGGTGGAGGGCTTCACAGGTCGCTACGCGACCGTGGATGTCGAATTCATCGACGAAAGTGGGCCAGTTCACCTTCTCATTTTGGAGAAGGTAGACGGTGAGTTCTCCGTCTGTTGCCCATCAACTATGGATACGCAGAAAGCACCATCCGAGCTCGGGTGGTACATAACTCGAGATAATGATGAAGAACTCACGATCTTCATAACTCAAGAGATGTTCTACTCGGACATCTTTTGAGCCAACCACCTGACGACTTCAAGCAACTGCTTGGAGTCGGTTTTTATTTTATCCAATATAATACAGAGGTTCTAATATTTAAGCTTTACTCCTCAAACAAATTCATTATTTCTTCCTTTGATAATTTATTTATAAATGTTGTTTTATTATTTAGCATATTATCAGCTAAGTTAGCCTTTTTCTGTTGCAACTCATAAATTTTTTCTTCAATAGAGTTTTTTGTAATAAGTTTATAAACTTGAACATTATTTTTTTGTCCTATTCTATATGCTCTATCTGTCGCCTGATTTTCTGTAGATAAATTCCACCATGGATCATAATGAATTACCATATCAGCACCTATTAAATTTAGCCCTGTTCCTCCTGCTTTTAGTGATATTAAAAATACTTTTATTTCTGGATTTTCATTAAATTTATCTACCAATTTTAATCTTTCTGCTACTTTTGTTGCTCCTGTTAATTTTTCATATTTTATTTTTCTTCCATTTAGCTCTTTTTCTATATATTCAAACATAGACGTATACCCTGAAAATAGTAAAATTTTGTGGCCTCCATTTACTGCTTCTTCTATTATTTCCATACATTGTTCCAACTTGCTACTGCCTTCCTTGTAGTCCTTTATGAATAGACCTGGATGACAACATATTTGTCTTAATCTTGTTAATGCAGCCAAAATTTGTATATGTATATTCTCTATTCCGCTTATTTCAATTTCTTGTGCTATTTCTTGTTTTGCACGCGCTAAATAATTTAAATATATATTTTGTTGTTCTTCTTTCATCTCGTTATTTAAAACTGTTACTGTTTTCTCTGGAAGCTCCGTTAATACTTCGTTTTTGTTTCTTCTTAGTACAAATGGCTCTATTAGCATTTTTAACTTTTCTGTAGCTTTTTCATCATTTTCTTTTACTATTGGTATTTCATATGTATTTTTAAACTTTCTATAATTAAATAAATATCCGGGCATTATAAAGTCAAATATTGACCATAATTCTGATAATGAGTTTTCTATTGGCGTTCCTGTTAAGGCATATTTTGTATCTGCATTTATTTGTTTTACTGCTTTTGCATTTTGCGTTTTGCTGTTTTTTAAATATTGCGCTTCATCTGCTATTATAAATCTAAATTTATAATCCTTTTTTTTGTAAATTTCTATATCTCTTTTTAATAAGTCATAAGAAGTAATTACTAAATCGTAATTATCTATTTCATCTATCCTTGCTTTTCTCTCATTTAATGTACCTTGAATTACTAAAGTTTTTAATTCAGAAGTGAATTTTTTTGCCTCGTTTTGCCAATTTAGTGTCAAAGAACTTGGACATACAACTAAACTTGCCCTTTTTAGTTTTCCTATTTCTTTTGCTTTATTTACATAGTCCACTATAACTGATAACATTTGAATTGTTTTTCCAAGCCCCATGTCATCTGCAAGGATTCCACCAAATTTATATTTATCTATAGTTTTTAGCCATTTATAACCAGTTTTTTGATAATATCTTAAAACCGAATTTAAATTTTCTGGTACGTTTGTTTTTCCTTCCATTTGATCTTTATCTAATCTATTTATAATTTTTTTGTATTCTGAATTTTTTAAAATTTCTGTTCCTTTAATTCCTTTTAATAATTGATTTAAATATAAACTTCTGTTAATTGGTAAATTTATTTTTCCTTCTTCAAGTTCTTTATAATCTATATCCATTCCCGTTGTCAATTTATCTAGAAATTCAATTTCTTTATTATCTTGCAGGCTGATAAAACTTCCATCTTTTAACCTATGATATTTTTTCTTTAATGAATATTTTTCCATTATTGTTTGAAGTTCTTTTTTATCAATACTCATCTCATTTAAATCAATTGATAGGAGGTTGTTTTCTACTCTAACCCCTATTGCTCCCATTTTTGGTCTTTTTATTTGTTTTGTTTTAAAATTATCTGTAACTAACACCTCAAATTGTTGCATATAGTAGTTTATATCTTGTGCCATAAAGTCATAAATTTTATCATCATCTGGTAATATAAATCTTAGATTTTTTACATCTAGCATAAATCCTGTTTTTCTAAATACATTTAGCACCTTTGTTTCTTTTATAATATTCCTTGGAAATTCTAATTTTTTCACTTCTTCTAAAGGGTTAAATTCATTTTCTTCATAGCAGAACTTCACTTCTGCTATTAAATAATCGTTTTTATCAAAGTCTAAAAATACTTTTGTAACTAATTCTTTTGGTTTGTATTTTTCTATTTCTTCTTCAGAAATATTTTCAATAATTATTGCATCTTTCACTTTTGGTATAATTATGGAAAATAGTTGAGTTAAATCATCTTTTCCAAAATTCACTTCTGTTATATAATTTTTTCTAAATGCTTCTAATAGTTTCAAAGTTGTGTTTTCAAATTCTGCTGTAATACGATATAAATTATTATCGTCCAAAATATATTTATAATTTTTTCCTTTTATTATTGTTACATTGTAAATTTCTATATTTGGTATTATAGAATAAATTTCTTCATCTATTTTTTTTAATCTAAATTGTATTTTTGGTTTATCTTCACTAAATTTAATCATTTCTTGTTTATAGTCTTTTTGAAATGATATTTCTTTTCCTTTTAAAACCTCAAACAAATCATCAATTGCTGTATTTCCAACAATTATACTTGTTTCGCTTAAGGCTTTTCCATAATATTTATAATTGCTATTTGAGTTTGAATTTGCATATTTTATAATTTCTGCATATTTCATTATAAATTTAAGCATAGGTATGCTTTCTTCTTCAAAAGCTTCTTCTCTATGTATAAACGCAAGTTTTTCTCCATAACGTTCGAATTCGTTATTAAGCATTTTTGTATAAAATTCAGATAAATTCTTAATTTTATACATTTTTTTATTTCCTATTTTAAATTCAATTTTCATATCTCCTAAAAATTTATCATAAAATATTTTAGGTTCTATTCTTATTGTTCCCGGTTTTTTTAAGCTTTCTACTTCATTAATTTCTTCTATTTCTTCATTATAGAATATATTAACAATTTGCTTAAAACTCCTATCGTTTTGTGGCATTTTCTCTCTTTCCTCCATAACATTCAAAATATTATATAATAATTTACTTAAAAAATCAAGGACTTTATTTTTTTGAATATTTGTAATAAAATACTAGTAGAAAGATTTTAATTAAAATATTTCTTTTTATTAATACCTATTTGGAGGTACAATTTATGAAAGAATACAAATTAGCCATTGTTGGTGCAACAGGTCTTGTTGGAAGAACTGTTATTAAAGTTTTAGAAGAAAAAAAATTACCTATTAAAAAAATAAGTTTGTTTGCAAGCAAAAAATCAGCTGGGCAAGTACTTAATATTTTAGGAAAGGATTATGTAGTTCAAGAGTTAAATGAAAATTCATTTGATGAAGGTTTTGATTTTGCTATTTTTTCAGCAGGTGGAACTGTATCAAAAAAATTTGCTCCAATAGCTGCTAGCAAGGGATGCATAGTTGTTGATAACAGCAGTGCTTTTAGAATGGACGAAGATGTTCCTTTAATAGTTCCAGAAGTAAATTTTGAAGATGTAAAACAGCATAAAGGTATAATAGCAAATCCAAATTGTTCTACTATACAAGCAATGCTACCTTTAAAAGCATTAGATGATAAATATAAAATTAAAAGAGTTGTTTATTCAACCTACCAAGCCGTTTCTGGTGCTGGTAGAGAAGGATTAGAAGATTTAGCAAATACAGATGGTTCAAAACCACTTAAAAAATTTGCTCATCCAATATATAATAATTGTTTGCCACATATTGATGTTTTTATGGATAATGGCTATACAAAAGAAGAAATGAAAATGATAAATGAAACAAGAAAAATTTTGCATAAACCTAATTTGAAAGTGACAGCAACTACAGTTAGAGTACCAGTTACTAATTCACATTCCGAATCAATTAATGTAGAATTTGAAAAAGATTTTGAAATGACTGAGTTGCTTAACACCCTAAATGCTTTTCCTAATCTTGTTTTAGTAGATGACCCTATATCTAACTTATATCCTATGGCTATAAATGCTTCCGGCAATGATGAAGTTTTTGTTGGTAGAATTCGCCGTGATTACAGTGTACCTAGTGGCATTAATCTTTGGGTTGTTGCAGATAATATTCGAAAAGGAGCTGCAAGTAATGCAGTGCAGATTGTAGAAAAAATGATTGAGGATTAAGGGGCGTGCCTTAATCCTCAATTATATCTTCCATATTATATAATCCATTTGGCTGTTTTATTAAAAAATCTGCTGCTCTTAGTGCTCCTTCTGCAAATACTTGTCTTGAATATGCTTTATGGGTTATTTCAAGCGTTTCGCTTTCTCCAAAGAATGAAACTGTATGTTCTCCAACTATATTTCCACCTCTAACAGAAGAGAACCCAATTTCGTTTTTATTTCGCTTTTCTCTTTTCTGCATTCTATCAAAAGTATATTCTTTCTTACCTTCAAATACTTCATTTATTGCATCTGCTAATAAAATTGCAGTTCCACTTGGGCTGTCAACTTTTCTATTATGATGTGTCTCTATTATTTCTATATCACTTTCTTTTAAGACTTGTGCTACTTTTTGTACTATGTTTGCCATTAAATTAATATCTAATGACATGTTCACACTTCTAAAAATAGGAATTTCTTTTGAGCATTTTTCAATCTCTTGTAATTCTTCTTTATTAAATCCAGTTGTTGCTATTACAATTGGAATTTTGTTTTTCTTTGCATATTCCAATATTCTAAAAGTTGCAACCGGTACAGAAAAGTCTATTATTACATCTACTTTTTCTTTTATATTTTGTATATTGTTATAAATTGGAAATACGTTATTTGACTCCACTTGGTCAAATCCACATACAATCTTAATTTTTTCTCCTGCCACATCTACAGCTTTAACTACTTCTCCGCCCATTTTACCATTAGCACCATTTAACAAAATATTCATTATTATTTTCCTCCTTTAATTGCTTCCGGACAAAAAGTTTCAAAAATATTTGGGATATATCCTTAAAAATAAACACCTAATTTTTTGAGACTTTTGTGATTAAGCAAGGCTATATTATTCCATGTTTTTGCATAACTCTCTTCATCTTATCTTTGTTTGTATTTGATAACTCAATTAATGGTAATCTTGGTTTTCCAAAATCATACCCCATCAAGTTCAAGGCATATTTTACTGGAATTGGGTTTACCTCTGAAAATAACTCATCTATTAAATCTATTACATCTAATTGCATTTTGCAAGCTTCTTCTACCTTGCCAGTAAAATATTTTTTTGTCATATCATGTGTGTATTTTGGCATAACATTTGATAAAACTGATATTACACCTTTTCCACCTAAAGAAAGAATTGGAATAATTTGGTCGTCATTTCCAGAATAAATTGCTAGATTATCTCTACATAAACTTGCAATTTTTGCTACTTGAGATAAATTACCACTTGCCTCTTTAATTGCAACAATATTTTCTATTTTAGAAAGTTCTAGGCAAGTTTCTGGTGCTATATTTACACCAGTTCTTGAAGGTACACTGTACATTATAATTGGCAATTGTACAGAATTTGCAATTGCTGTATAATGTGCAATTAAGCCTTTTTGTGTTGTTTTATTATAATATGGTGTTACAACTAAAAGTCCATCTGCTCCAATACTTTCTGCATATTTTGACATTTCTATTGCAGATTTTGTATTGTTACTTCCTGTTCCAATAATAACTTTTGTTCTTTTGTTTATAGTTTCTATTGCAAATTTCATTGTTTGCTTTTTTTCTTCTAAAGACATAGTTGAAGCTTCTCCTGTTGTGCCACAAACAATTATTGCATCTACTTCATTTTCTATTTGATTTTCTAATAGTTTTCTAAATTCTTCAAAATTAACTCCATCTTCTGTAAAAGGTGTTGCTATTGCTGTTCCACAGCCTTCGAAAATTATTTTTTTCATTTATTTTCCTCCTATTTTTTATTGCTTTTTAGATAATATTTTTGTATTCAATTTTTTCATAGACTACTTTACACTATCTTTTTTATTTTATTAATTTCCTATGCAATTCTTCAATCGCATTACTTTCTAAACCATCTAATATTAACTCAATTTTTGCCTGTGTTAAATAAATATCAAATATTTTTACACCTTTTTCTTCCAAAACTTTCATAATTTCTAGTAATACATTATTATCTTGCATTATGCCATATCCGGACTACAGCAAGTTTTACGATACTTTTTTGAAAAATATCGTAGTTTGGAAATTTTTTTTCTAACAATTCTTCTACTTTATTTTGTTCACTTTTTTGAATACGAAATTCTATTTTTTCATCATTTTTAAAACTTTCCACATTTATATTATTTTTTAAAAGTTCATCATAAATTTCAAATTCCTCTTGTTTGTTTTGTTTCTCCTTTTTTTTCATTTGAATTATAACTAAATTAGAATTTTTTACTATACTTTTTACTTCTGTCGTTTCAATTTCTTTGCAAATTTGTGTACCCTTTTCATTAGAAAAAGTGGATTCTGCTACAATGTTACAATTAAACTTTTCTCCAATTTGAATACACCTATTATGTAATACTTTTGCGCCACTATCTGCTACTTCTTGCATTTCTGAAAACGATATTTCATCTAGTTTTTTTGCTAGTTTAGTAACATTAGGGTCTGCTGAATAAATTCCATCCACGTCTGAAAAAATATAACATTTGTCTGCATCAAGTGCAGCTTCTATTGCCACCGCCGTTGTGTCTGAACCACCTCTACCAAGTGTTGTTATGTCTTGGTTTTCATTAAGCCCCTGAAATCCTGCAACTACTACAATTTTCCCGTTCTTTAATTCTTGCTTAATTCTTTCAGGATAAATTTGTTCAATTTTTGCACTTTTATGTACTGAATTTGTTTTTATACCAGCTTGCCATCCAGTTAAAGAAATTGCTGGATATCCCATTCGATTTAGCAAAATACTTAACTTAGATGCTGTTATTTGCTCCCCTGTCGAAAGTAACATATCCATTTCTCTTTCATCTGGAATTGCAGATAATTCTCCTGCCTCCTTTATTAGTTTGTCTGTTGTTTTTCCTTGTGCTGATACCACTACCACCACATTTTTTGTCTTTTGTTTAAAGTCAATTACTTTTTGTGCAACAACGTTTAGCTTAATGTTGTCTGCAACTGAGCTTCCTCCAAATTTTAAAACTACAGTGTTCATTTTTGATCACTACCCTTTTATTTTCAAAACTTTATCTAAATTTAAATAAAGCTATCTTTATTTTTATATTATATTATAGTAAGTTTAATTATTCAAGTGCAACCACAAAAAAGCACATTCATTATGGAATTGTGCTTTTTTTAAAAAAGAGATTAACTATTTCTGTTTTATATCATGCATATCGCCGGTTTTTTTTTAGTATCTTTTAACTCTCTATAATATTTTGCAATTAGTTCATCTAGTTCTATGCTTAATTTATAAGTAATAGAATAATCGTCGCCTTGTTCTATACTTTTATTTAATTTATCTCTTAATTTACAAATTTCATCATTTAACATAGCAATCTCTCCTTTATTTCTTATTTTCTTTTGTATATTTATAAATTAACACATTAATCTTTCGAAGTCAAGCATTTTCAATAGTTTTTGGCAACTTTCGTACTACATTTTTTTACATATTTCGACATTGTTAGCCAACAAAAAACGGCATTGTTTTTTTTATCTCACAAATGCCGTTTTTATTACATTAATTTTTTACAATAGAAAGCACCATGTTTTCTTCTTTAAAAACATCTTTTAAAACTTGATTTGCATATTCTACATTTATGGCATCTATTTCTTCTAAATAACTAAACGAATTTATCCCTTTAAAATAGTCTGATAAAAACATTCTAGCTATATCTGTTACATCATTATATTCCTTTACATATCCACCATAAATCATTTTCTTTATTCTTTCAAAATCCTGTTTGTTTATACCATTTTTTATATTATTTTTCACTGCTAATCTGAACTCATTATAAACTTTTTCCGGTTCATTTGTTTGTCCAGTTATCAAAATATGTGCATAATTTTTACCATATTCATAGTCTAAACTTGGCTGTGAAGATATAATACCTTCATTATATAACTTTTTATATAAATTTGAACTTCTTCCTATCAACATATTTAACAAAACTTGTATACTTAATTCTTTTTTTACTAATTCTTCTTTTTGCATGCATTGGCTGTTTTTATCTTTGATTCCTATTGTATATAGTGGTCTACTAACTTCTAATTTTTGTTCTATTTTTTCTTGCACTATATTCTCTGGTTCTTCTGGATAAATTCTTTTTATCTCTCCTACTTGTTCTTTTGGAACTAATCTTTTCTTTATTTCTTGTAATATTCTCTCTGGTTCGAAATCACCGCAAACAACCATTACCATATTAGCAGGGTTGTAAAAAGTGTTATAACATTTGTATAAAATCTCTTTATCTATTTTAGCTATTGTTTCAATAGTTCCTACTATATCTATTTTTATTGGATTATTGTGATACATAGCTTGCATCGCATTTAAATAAACTCTCCACTCTGGATAATCATCATACATCATTATTTCTTGACCAATAATCCCTTTTTCTTTTTCTACATTTTCATCTGTAAAATATGGATGTTGTACATAGTCCATAAGCTCATTTAGAGCTTCATAGAAATTATCTGTACATTCAAATAAATAAGCTGTATGGTCATTGGTTGTATATGCATTTGCATTAACACCTAACGATGTTAAGACATCTAAACTATTTTTGCCATTCTCCTGTTCAAACATTTTATGTTCTAAAAAATGTGCTACACCATTTGGTACTTCTGTTTCTTGGCTCTCTCCCGGCACTATAAATTTATTGTCATTAGAACCATAATTTGTTCCCCAAATTACATATTTTTTTTGAACACCTGGTTTTGGGATAATTAGAACAGTTAATCCATTTTCTAGTTTTTCTATATATAATTTTTCTTCTACTTTCGAATTTTCAATAATTTGCATAAGTTCCTCCTTCTAAATTTACCAATTGTGTCGGGTTCATTTGGCAAATTTAATCTCTTAAAAAATAAATTGTATTTATGCTAACTTTATTAGCAATGTTTATAATATCATCTTTTTGTACATTCTTTATTTTTTCAATATATTCTTCTACAGATACTTTATTTTGAGTTAATTCCTGTCCAAAATAGTAACTAATACCTGTATCTTGCTCATCATCAATTGTTCTTATTGTTGCTATAATTCCTCTTTTACTATTTTGTATATCTTCATCTGTAAATTTTCCATTTCTCATATCATCTATTTGTTCTCTTATCAATTTTAATGCCTTTTCATAATTTGATATTTCGATACCACAATTTATAAATATATTATTTTTATGTCGTAAATAGCTTGAACTTGCAACATAGGCCAAGTGAGCTTTTTCTCTTACATTCTGAAACATTTTAGAATTAGCTGTTCCTCCTAATATACTATTATATAATAGTGCATCATACTTTAATTTTTCCTGATTGTTGTCTATATCTAATCCTAAAATTAGCTTACCTTGAGTAACTTCCATATTCTCTGTTACAATGTTCTCCGTTTGCTTTATATCTTTGCTATCAACCTTTGGAATATTATACTTAGGTTCTCTTTGCTGTAATTTTTTTATATTTTCATTTTCTTCTATTATGTTCTTTGTTTCATTACTTATATTACCTGATACAAATATATCTATTTTACAATTATTTATTAATTCTTTATAATATTCATATAGATTCTTTTCATCAATTGCTTTTAGGTCATCCACATATCCAAATTTATATAATCCAAAAGGGTTATTTCTATACATCTCTTCAATACATCTCTCTAAAGCATATCTTGCTTTATTGTCTATTTTGCCTTCTATTCTTTGCTTAACGTTGTTTTTTTCTTGCTCTACATATTCTTTTTTAAACCCCTCATTTTCAACATATGGATTAAATACAATTTCAAGCAATTTTTCACATGCTACTTTTAACATATTTCCCTGTTTTTGTGGTAAATAATTATCATTTATAGCTTCAATATAAAATTTTAAAACTTGATTATCTCCTGTTTTATCTAAACCACAATCAAAGCTTGCACCATACATATCTTCTAGCTGTTTACTAATTTCTTCTTGTGATTTCATGTTATTAGAGCCTCTTCTTAATATCGTTGAAATTAAAGCATTTTTTGTTACATTCTTTCTGTTAAGTTCAGTAGTCAAGAATACTGCCAATAAATTTGTTTTAAATTTATTTGTATTTATTGTGTGTAGTTTTATACCCTGTTTTATATCACTTTCTTTATATTCCATATTTTCTCATCCTTTCTCTAAAATAGTATACTACATTTTAATTTTATTATTCAAGTGAATTCTTAAAATAATTTAATTCTAAACAAAAAAATAGGCTATATCTATACTCACCAACTTTGGTGCTGTTAAGTACATTTATTACCTATCTTTTAATTTATATTTAATTAAATTTTCTTTTCCTTGCTGCCTCTGATTTTTTCTTTCTTCTTACACTTGGTTTTTCATAATGTTCTCTTTTGCGAACTTCTTGTAAAACACCGTTTCTTGCACATTGCCTTTTAAACCTTTTTAAAGCATCTTCTATATTACCATTATTTACTTTTATCTCTGACATTTATATTTCCCCTCCTTCCAGCCCATACGAACTTGTATGTGGGATAGATTTTCCTTATAACGTAATATATTATAACTCATATCTATATAACTTGTCAATAGTTAAAAACCAAATTTAAAATGGAACCAAACTTCTTATAAATCCTCTTGTTGCTGGTATGAGCCACAATATAATTCCAAATATTATCATTATTATTGCTGTAAGTGCTGCTGCTTTTATATCTTCTTTCTGAATTCTCTTTTTTTCCTTTTTTCGTGATAAGATTGTACTAAATATCTCCTTTATTAGATCTGACATACTACTTAAAGTTCCAATATTATAAACTTCTTGTGTTTCTTTATTTTGTTGTTTCGTCTTTGATAAATTTAAAAATTGTTTTTCATGTTCTTTTTTTTCTGTATATTGTTTTTTCATTCTATTTTTAAACTGTTCATTGTAATCTCTCTCTTTTTGCATTTCTGAATCGTATTGTTCTCTCAAAAAATCGTCTGAAAGAATTTTATACGCTTCATTTATATCTCTTATTTTTTGTTCTACATTATCTCCTTCCTTGCTATTATATAAATCCTGGTGATATCTTTTTTCTAAAACTCTATATGCTTTTTCAATTATTTCTTTAGAAGCTTTTTTATTAACTTCTAATATTTCATAATAATTTTTCATTTGATTTACCTCTTTGTTACTTTTCTAAGTTTATTGTATACTAAAAAATAAGAAAAATCAAGATTATTCTTTCTAAGATTTGCTAACGCAACTCTTTTTCTGTTACTATATGTTTAGAGGTAAAATAGAAAATATTGAAACTATGTTAGCAAATATAAAAAGAGTAAGTACTTTTTATAAAATGTAATTAACATTGGTTCCATTTTATTATACTTAACTCTTTTTATTTAACTATTTAATTTATTCTATATATATTTTTACTCTTCCTGTTTTTATTAGTACTATACCTACTATTGCTATGCAGAAAATTAACGAAATTCCTGCAATTGTTACATATGTTTTTACTCCTGTTGATATTGATATTACCATGTCTGCATTTGATTTGTTGTCTTCTGTTGTTTGTTCTTCATATTTTG
>OCVV012842590.1_pt1 | contig 22140 bp, 15 predicted proteins | sample 1539721 | NCBI WGS metagenome assembly OCVV01 (sample SAMN02144230, study PRJEB22623) | gut metagenome | biome: sheep rumen | host: Ovis aries | place: New Zealand
GCAGTTGCAGTGACCTTGTTATTGGTGTTGTCGATGGTTCCTTCTGCATCATCAAACAACTGGTCGTTGAACTTGTTGTTAAACTTGAAACTCTCGAATGTTGGCAGGTCACCAATATAATTGTCCTGGATACTGGACAGTTCCGAGTCTGCAAGTTTAAATTCGTCGTCTCCCAACAGGTTCCATGTGTGGACTTTGCCTACATGAGTGTATGAGACTATATATTCCGTGGGAATAACTACCAGTTCTCCGTCACTCTTGTAAATGTATTTGCATGATTCGGTTTCAGTTGATTTCACGGTAACCTGGCAACTGGCGCTTTTGCCATTATGTGCCGTTGCCGTGATAGTTGCGGTGCCTGGACTAACTGCAGTTACGAGTCCCGAACTGCTGACTTTGGCTGTGTATGGATCAGTGGTAGTCCATGTCAGAGTCTTGTTCCCGGCATCTGCAGGCAGGATGTTGGCAGCCAGCTGCTCTGTTTCCGATTCCTTTAATACCAACTCCGACTTGTTTAATGAAACAGAGCTTACCGGGGTAGGATTTAGAACCGTTACTGAACACGTGGCAGCAGCGGAACTGAATTTTTCCTTAACCGTTATTGTACATGTGCCGGAAGAGATAGCTGTGACAACCCCCTTGGTGGAAACGGTCGCAACAGCAGGACTGCTGGACGAGATGTCGTAATAAGTCTCATATGTATCCACATTCTCTTCTTGTCCATAATAATATATTTTCAAGGAGTATGTCTCGCCTGGATTCAGCCGCAAGGAACTTTTGTCTAATGTAATTGCCTGTGCTGCAGTGTTAAGCAAAACTGCAACCAAAAACAGTGTGGTGGTCAATAGCCTTTTCATATTTGTTGTGTTTTGATTTTTTGTATAATTTACGTTATCGCATGTCAAAAGTATAAATAAATTGTTGTATATTTGTGCGACTTCAAGGTTATTGATACTTAAAACCTAATTTTTTAACATTTTATTATGGATAAAACGAATAATTCAGGAGTTAGACAAGTCACTTTCCGTCGTTTTGGCGGAAAAGGATGGTGCATTTTCCGAAGCCTTTCGTTGAACATCCGTATCGGTGTACTGAGCGTGGCGACTTTAGCTACTGCTGTATCTTACAAGGCTCATGCCGAGGTTTTCAGCGATGAAAGTCTTGTCGCTGTTGAGGATGATGGAAAGGAATTGGACGAGGTTACCATCCAGACTTCTATTGCTCCGCTGACTGTTTCGCAGTCAGCTCGGATTGTTACGGTTATCACCCGCAGGGAGATTGAACAGGCGGGAGCGACAACCGTCAACGATCTTCTGAAACTGGCCTCGGGCGTGGATATACGGCAACGTGGAGGCTGGGGCGTGCAAACGGATATCAGTATAGACGGTGCATCTTACGAGCAGGTGACAATTATGCTGAATGGGGTGAATATCTCCAACCCTCACACAGGCCACCTTGCCGCAGACTTTCCTGTAATCGTTAGCGACATTGAGCGTATCGAGCTCCTGGAGGGTGCCGCTGGTCGCGCTTTCGGAACGCAATCTTTTGGTGGAGCAATCAATATAGTTACCAAAAGTCCGTCTTTACAGGCTTATTTAGGTTCGGATAATAGAAAATCCGCTTGGGAACTGGACTTGGGAGCTGAAGGTGGTATGCACGGAACTGTATTGGGTGATGGCCGCGTTGGGTTGCTAAGAGGAAAATTATATAACAGTCTGTCTTTTGCTGGTGGCCGAAGCGATGGCGGGGTTCCTAACAGCGACTGGAAGAAGGGCAATGTTTATTTGCAAGGTTCGTACGCATTGAGACGTTCTGTATCAGAAAACTCCAGAGTGTTCTGGCAATTCGGATACAGTGGTAAATCATATGGTGCAAATACTTTCTATTCGGGTTCCAGTAACGACCAGTTTGAGTCGAATGACCGCATTCTGGCAAATGTGCAGTTGGAAATAGGTAAAAGATTGCATTTGCGTCCTTCGCTTTATTGGATTCGCACCTACGATGACTATCAGTGGCATAGGGGAACTCCTACCAATTCTCATCATAGCGATGTGTATGGTGTACGTTTAAATTCATGGCTCCAATGGGCAATAGGCCGTACTGCATTCGGGGCAGAGTTGCGTCAGGAAGGCATAGTTTCTACTTCGCTTGGCAATCACACACGTACCAACCTGTCGTTTAGTCTTGAGCATAATTTGTTGCTTAGGAAATGGACTCTCAGCATGGGACTCTCAGCGGTGATGAACACTGGTGTTGACAAGTGTTTTCGTTTTTACCCCGGAGTTGATGTGGCATACCGTGCATCTGATGAGTGGAAGCTGTTGCTATCGTACAATATGGGTTTGAGGGTGCCTTCATATACTGACCTTTATTATTCCAGTCCGGATATTACGGGTAATGCCAATCTAATGCCAGAGAGAAACCAGAGTCTGTCGCTTGGTGCGGTTTGGCACAATACATGGCTTTCGGTTCAGTCCAAAGTGTTCTACAACCACGGCCATAATATAATTGATTATGTCAAGGAGTCATGGAAGGATGTAGCTCACGCTGACAATTTTGTCCGTGATGCCATCGGTTTCAGTGCCGAGGCAAGGTTCTCTTTTCGTAATATGGCCGCCAATCCTGGTGTGGCATCATGGCTACCGGATGTTAATTTCTCGTACACATATCTGTACCAGAAACGCAGGGATGCAAAATATCAGGTTTTCACTTCCCTGTATGGTGATGACTATCTGCGTCATAAGATGGTTTTTACAGCAAGCCAGAGAATATGGAGAAATCTAAGCTTGACCGTGGGATTGCGTGTCAAGGATCGTATGGGAACGTATCAGGTATATTATGGGGTTCAGCCAACTCCCGAATTGCGCAGATATGTGACAAATATAACGTTGGATGCCAAAATACGCTGGACGGCCAAGCGTTACGAAATATGGTTGAAGGGCGAAAACCTGACTGACCATCATTATCAGGATATCGGTAATGTTCCGCAACCTGGGATATGGATAATGTCAGGTGTTAGAATTAAATTAGCTATTTAAAAGAAAAAATCTCGGGGCCGATATAAGGTGCTCGGGATTTTTTTTCTATATTTGCCAAGCATTATTTGCAGGTATTGTTACATGATAAGACTCTACACTTTGTTTTTTGCTTTGATATGGGCTTTTACGACAAGCGCATATACTATTGTGATTGATGCCGGACATGGCGGTCGGGATGCCGGCGCTTTGGGGTTGATTACAAAGGAGAAACATATAAATCTTGCCGTTGCCCTGGCTTTGGGCAAGATGATTGCTGAAAATTGTCCGGATGTCAAGGTTGTCTATACCAGGCAGACAGACGTGTTCGTGGAGCTGAACGAACGTGCGGCCATTGCCAACCGTGCAAAGGCGGATTTGTTTATATCCATACATACAAATAGTACGGCATCAGGTACCAAGGGGACCTCGGTACAGGGCACTGAGACATATACGTTAGGAATGCATCGTGCCAATGACAATCTGGCTGTTGCCAAGCGTGAGAACAGTGTTATAATGTTAGAAAAGAATTACGAACAAAAATATGAGGGCTTTGATCCCCGGAAGAGTGAATCGTATATTATTTTCGAGTTGATGCAGGATCGCAATATGGCCAGCAGCGTAAATTTTGCCAAGCATATTCAAAGCCAGTTCCAACAGACAGCACATCGTGTTAATAAGGGAGTCTATCAGGCGGGTTTCCTGGTTCTCCGTCAGACAAGCATGCCAAGTGTGTTGATAGAGTTAGGGTATATCAATAACGCCAATGAGGAGGCGTTCCTGAATTCGGCCAGTGGCCAGCAAAAGATGGCTCAGAGTATATTTAATGCATTCAGACAATATAGCAAGAAATGAAGAAAGAATACAAGATAGGCATAGTAGGTATTGTGGCCCTTGTGGCTCTGTTCGCCGGAATACGTTTCCTTCAAGGCAAGGATTTGTTTAATACAAATCATAAGTACTATGTGTCGTTCGTCAATGCCAAGGGGTTGGCTCGCAGTTCCAAGGTATATGCTGATGGCATTGATGTCGGAATAGTTTCTGATATTCTATACAATTACGAGAAACCCTGTCAGGTTTTAGTGGAAATCAGTGTGGATCCAAGACTTCTTCTTCGCCCCGGAACGCGTATTCAATTGGATTCAGGCCTAATGGGCGGTTGTACGCTGAATATTTATCCAAGCAAAAATCTCGCTGAACCCTATCAGAAGGGTGATACAATCCCTGGATATGAGCAAAGTGCTATGTTGGACAAGGCAGCTGAGGTAATTCCAGACGTTAGACAAGTAATTGCCAAGGTGGATACGTTGCTGACGACGCTTAATCGTGTAGTAGAAGACCCCAATATTCCGGTGATTGTCAGTAATGTGAGGGCGGTTACTGCCGACTTGCGCGTAACGACACAGAGACTGAATGACTTGCTGGGAAACGATGTGCCTATGTTGTTGACAACCTATAATCAATTGGGTGAGCATACTACAGCCTTGGTTGATCATTTCAAGAAGGTGGATATCCGCCCGACGATTGACAGTGTTAATTATACATTGTCCAATGTCAACGGTTTGCTTGCCAGAATCCAGAGCAATGAGGGAACGATAGGGGCATTGATTAATGATCGTTCAATGTACAACAATCTGAATCATACTATACAAAGTGCTGATTCCTTGGTGACAGATATAAAGGCACATCCCAAGCGCTATGTTCATTTCAGCGTGTTTGGCAGGAAAGACAAGTAATGATATTAGGCATTTTCTTTGCTTCAGTGCTTGATTAATTGAGAGAATCTGATTATATTTACAATTCATAATTACCAGACAATAAATAATGGCATCCAGTAAGGTTCAGTGGCAGCGTTGCATGGAATTGTTTCGCAATCACCTGAATGAACAGCAATATACAACATGGTTTGCACCATTGAGATTCAAATCCTTTGATGCTGAGACCCAGGAACTGACCATATTCATACCCAGTCAGTTTTTCTACGAGTATCTGGAGGCCAACTATCGTCGTCTGCTCTACATGGTGTTGTATCATGTATTCGGTCAGGGTACGCGCCTGTTATATCAAGTCGCAGTAATTCGCAACGAGAAGGTTGATGTACCAAGCCAGGGACCGCGTATTGATGTCAACACTAATGTCGAAGACGAGGATGTGCGTGTAATTCCAAAGGTTATAAAGAACGTTGTTCGCAAAGATGATTTGGATCCGCGGCTGAACATCGAGCAGACATTTGATAATTTTATCGAGGGTGTCAGCAATCGTCTGGCTCGCAGTGTTGGACAGGCTGTTGCCGAAGATCCTACCCGCAAGACATTCAACCCACTGTTTATTTACGGTCCCAGCGGATGTGGCAAGACTCATCTGGCAAATGCGATAGGTGTCCGTCTGAAGAGTCTGCATCCTGACAAGCGTGTGCTGTATGTTGCCGCGCATCTGTTTCAGGTGCAATTTATGGATGCACGTGTAAATAATAAAATTAATGACTTTATCCATTTTTACCAAAGTATAGACTGTCTTATTCTGGATGATGTTCAGGAGTTCAGTGGCAAGACGGGTACTTTGGAGGCGTTTTTCCATATATTCAATCATCTTCATCTCAATGGCCGTCAGATTATCATGACAAGCGACCGTCCACCGGTTGAGATTAAGGATATGGAAGAGCGTATGCTTACCCGTTTCAAGTGGGGTATGCTGGCAGAACTGGAGAGTCCGGACGGGCAGTTGCGCAGAGATATACTGCATATGCTAATGCGACGTGATGGTCTGTTGATTCCAGACGATGTAATTGACTACATTGCATCCAATATCCAGGACAATATCCGTGAGTTGGAAGGTGTGGTACATTCGTTGCTGGCATATAGTGTTATGGGGAGTAATTCGGAGATTAATCTCGATTTTGCACGTCGTATAGTCAAGGCAAATACAAGACGTACACACCGCAAGGTTACCGAGGAGGATATTGTCGAGAGTACATGCAGACATTACAAACTTACTCAGGAGGAAATAACAGGAACCAGTCGTCGTGCAGACTATGTTTTGGGTCGTCATGTTGCAATGTATTTGATACAAAAGCATACGGGCAACACCGTTAAACATATAGGTGCGATTTTTGGTGGACGTACCCATACTACAGTTTTGCATGGTATTCAGCAAACAGAGAAACGGCTAAAGACTGACTCTGCATTCCGCAAGGAGTTACGTGATATAGAGAAGACTTTCTAATTCAGAATATGTACGATTTTTCCCAGCGTAGGAGCATTCGTCGTTATAAGACCCAGGATGTCAGTGACGAACTTCTTAATTCCCTTTTGATGCGTGCATCGCAGACTCAGACAATGGGTAACCTGCAATTGTATAGTGTTGTTGTAACCCGTAGCGACGAAATAAAACGTCAGTTGAGCCCCGCACATTATAATCAGTCTATGGTTACTCAGGCACCGGTTGTCTTGACATTCTGTGCCGATTTTCGCCGTACTACAGACTGGGCTTTGCAACGTAATGCCAATCCGGGGTATGATAATCTGTTGTCTTTCCAGAATGCATGCACCGACACTTTGTTGTATTGTCAGACCTTCTGCAATATGGCGGAAGCTGAAGGATTAGGGCTTTGTTTTCTAGGAACAACGGTTTACAACCCAGATACTATTATTGACATACTTCAGCTTCCTGTTCTGACATTCCCTGTGGCTACGATAACACTTGGGTGGCCTGATGAGGAAGGCAAGGTCAGTGACAGACTGCCGTTGTGTGCAATCCGCCATGATGAAGTATATCGCCCATTTAATGCCGAGCGAATAAATGCAAGTTATGCTGCGCGTGAGGCGTTGGAAGAAAACAAACGATTTGTCGAGGAGAACCACAAGGATAATCTGGCGCAGGTCTTCACTGATGTCCGCTACTCGGCTGATAATAATCTGAACATCTCGGTGGCTTTGGATGGTGCAATGCGCAGGCAGGGTTTTCAGGGAAGCCTTATAGGTGAGATGACTCGTCAACGCCCAGAATCACTGGAGTGTGATATAGTACGTTTCCAGAATAAAAAAGAGCGTTGGGTTGCATTTGTAGGATTGTGGAAAAACCGTCCTTATGAGATATTTACTGGCATCCTGGACGATGATGATGGCATCATGATTCCCAAAAGCGTATGTAAGGGACAGATTGTAAAGCGTTTGCTTGGTGATGGTTCACGCCGTTATGATTTCCAGTTTGTAAACAAGAGAGGTTACAAAATTACAATTGAGGGACTTAGCGAGCGTTTCAATCCCGAATATTGGAACTATGCCAAGCTTATTTCAGGTGTGTTACGCTATGGTATGCCTTTGGAACGTGTCATTGCACTTATTAAGAGCCTGCAGTTGGATTCGGACAATATTAATTCATGGACATCTGGGGTGGCAAAGGCTCTTAAACGATATATCAATGGTGGGCAGTTGGAGGACAAGGATACAGAAACAACCGAAGACTGATGCTCTGTGATATTCACATTCAGGAACTGCGTATCCCTGCGCACCATGGAGTGTTAGAACAGGAACGTTTAATAGGAACTGATTTCCTGGTTACGATAGATGCCGAAGTTGATGTCGGTGAAAGTGCATTTGCAGATGATAATCTCGAAGGAACAGTGTCTTATGCTGCTATGATTGACGTTGTAAGGATGCAAATGGATATTACGTCTAATCTGTTGGAGCATGTTGCCCATCGTATTGCAAATGAACTGCTCAACTCCTTTCCTCGAATTGTGAGTGTAACAGTATGTGTTGACAAGGAGAATCCACCATGTGCTGTGCTTGCTTCGGCTATCGGAGTGAAAATAACGCAGCACAGATAGTTGAATCCAGGTGTTATATTAAAAGTAAAAAATAGAAATAATGGAAAATTTAGGTATTGGTTTGCAACTCATGATTGTGGGAATGTGTACCGTATTCCTCATCCTAATTATTGTTATTTATGGTGGTAAGCTGCTAATTATGGCAGTTAACCGTATAGCTCCCGAAGAGCTTGCTGCTGCCAAGAAGACAGCACAGACTCAAAGCGAATCTGTTACACCAACAACCATGGCAGTTTTAAATGAAGTTGTAAAACAATTGACAGGTGGCAAAGGACATGTTTCCTCGGCCAGAAAAATTTAAAAAACAAATACAAGATATGAAAGAAGTTAAATTTTCGCTGGTGTTCCGTGATATGTGGCAGAGTGCTGGTAAGTATCAGCCACGTGTGGATCAGTTGGTTAGGGTAGCTCCTGCAATCATAAGGATGGGTTGTTTTGACCGCGTAGAAACTAACGGCGGCGGTTTTGAGCAAGTAAACCTTCTGTATGGTGAGAATCCTAACAAAAGTGTACGTGAATGGACAAAACCTTTTCGCGAAGCAGGTATTCAGACTCACATGTTGGATCGTGCTCTTAATGGTCTGCGTATGAGTCCCGTGCCAAAGGATGTACGAAAGCTTTTTTACAAAGTAAAGAAAGCCCAGGGTACTGATATCACCCGTATCTTCTGCGGTCTGAACGATACCCGTAACGTAATCCCTTCAATCCAGTATGCCAAGGATGCAGGTATGATAGCTCAGGCCAGTCTCTGTATCACACACAGTCCCATTCATACAGTTGAGTACTATGTGAATCTGGCAAAGACTTTTATCGAGGCTGGAGCAGATGAAATCTGTCTTAAGGACATGGCAGGCATTGGTCGTCCGGTTTCTTTGGGTAAGATTGTTGCCGGAATCAAGGCCTACAAGAAGGATATCGTTATACAGTATCACAGTCATGCCGGTCCAGGATTCAACATGGCATCAATCCTCGAGGTTGCCAAGGCTGGATGTGATTACATTGATACAGGTATGAGCCCCCTGTCCTGGGGTACCGGTCATGCAGACATCATCGCCGTTCAGGAGATGTTGAAGGACGCGGGCTTTAAGGTAAAGGAAATCAATATGGAGGCATATATGGAAACTCGCACCCTCATTCAGGAGATGTATGATGATTTCCTGGGCTATTATATCCCGGCCCTTAACCATATCAATAACTCGTTACTTGTCAAGCCTGGTCTGCCTGGTGGCATGATGGGCTCGTTGATGACAGATTTGGAGGATAACCTGAAATCGCTGAATAAGTGGAAATCGAAGAACAATCAGCCCGAACTGACAACAGACCAGTTGCTCGTAAAACTCTTTGACGAGGTTGCCTATGTATGGCCTAAGGTAGGTTACCCCTGCTTGGTAACCCCATTTAGCCAGTATGTAAAGAACCTGGCTCTGATGAATGTCATACAGATGGAGAAGGGCAAAGAGCGTTGGAGTATGATAGCCGACAATATATGGGATATGATACTTGGCAAGAGTGGTAAGCTTCCAGGTCCTGTAGCTCTGGAATTGGTTAATATGGCCAGGGCGGAAGGTCGTGAATTTGAAACTAACGATCCTCAGACTTACTATCCGGATAAATTGGACGAGTTCCGTGCAGAGATGAAGGAGAATGGATGGGAGTTTGGTGAGGACGATGAGGAATTGTTTGAACTTGCCATGCACCCCGAACAGTACCGTGCCTATAAGAGTGGAAAAGCCAAGGCTGACTTTGAGAAAGATCTGGCAGAACGTAAGGCTAAGAGGAATGCTTCTTCTGCCGTTGCCGAGATGCCCAGGCAGATAAAGGTTAGCGTTAATGGTCAGACCTACGAAGTGAATATTGCCTATGGTAACGAAACTCCTGTTGAAGCAACGGCTCCCGTTGCCGGAACTGAAGTACCCACTGGTGAGGGTGCAGACTTTCTGGCCCCACTGGAAGGTAAGTTCTATTTAGTGAAGGATAACAGCGAGACGCCAAAGAAGATTGGTGATAAGGTTGCAGAAGGTGATATCCTGTGTTATATCGAGGCAATGAAGACGTTTAACGCTATCCGAGCTGACAGGTCAGGCATCATTAAAGCAATCATCCCTGCGTCTGGCGACAGTGTCGAGGAGGATGATGTAATAATGAAAATTCTTAATTCGTAATCTGAGTGTCAGATAAGGCAGGAATTAATTATCAATTACAATGCTGAATTATGAATCTGATAAGTGAAATACTGGAGAAATTATATAGCATGACAGCTTTCTCGGCCATTGGAGATAATCCGTTGTTTATTGTAATGTATCTGCTTGCATTTACATTGCTCTATCTGGGAATTGTCAAGAAGTATGAACCCCTTCTGCTGGTTCCCATTGCCTTTGGTGTACTGATTGCCAATTTCCCAGGAGGTGGAATGGGAGTGTTACAGGCAGATTCCAATGGTTTGGTTCCCGTAACGGTAAACGGTGTTACTGAAATGAAGGACATCTATTCGATGCCGTTACATGAGATAGCCCACGACCTGGGATTGATGAATTATCTGTATTATGCTCTGATCAAGTCAGGTCTTCTGCCGCCTATCATCTTCATGGGTGTGGGCGCACTGACAGATTTTGGACCGATGCTACGTAACCTGAAACTTGCTATCTTTGGTGCAGCAGCCCAAATGGGTATATTTGCAGTACTGCTTATAGCTCTCCTATGCGGTTTTACACCTCAGGAAGCAGGATCGCTGGGTATTATAGGAGGTGCAGATGGTCCTACGGCCATCTTTACTACCATAAAGTTGGCTCCACATCTTCTTGGCCCGATAGCCATAGCAGCATACAGCTACATGGCTTTGGTACCTGTTATTATTCCCTTGGTTGTGAGACTTACGTGTTCCGAGAAGGAACTTAGAATTAATATGAAGGAGCAGGATAAACTCTATCCCGATACCCTTCAGATTAAGAATATGCATGTGCTGAAGATTATATTTCCGATAGCAGTTACTACAATTGTGGCAATCTTCGTACCTACGGCTGTCAGTTTGGTTGGAATGCTTATGTTTGGTAACCTGATTAAGGAAATAGGAAATGACACTTTCCGCTTATTCGATGCAGCAAGTAATGGTATTATGAATGCCGCAACCATTTTCCTGGGGCTCTGTGTCGGTGCAACAATGACGGTGGATGCATTTATCAATGTACAGACTCTTGGCATTGTGGCAGGTGGTTTCTGTGCCTTTGCACTCTCAATTGCAAGCGGTATCTGCATGGTCAAGGTATGGAATATTTTTGCCAAGAAGAAAATCAATCCTCTTATCGGAGCAACCGGTCTGTCAGCAGTACCTATGGCAAGTCGTGTATGTAATGGCATTAGCACCAGATATGATGCCAAAAACCATGTGCTTAACTATTGTATGAGTTCTAATATATCGGGGGTTATAGGTTCTGCTGTTGCAGCTGGTGTACTTATCTCATTCCTGGGTTGACAAATGAGCAAGATAGGATTCTATACAGGAATATGCTGGAGCATTTCGTTCTTGATTACAGCATATAGTTTGGGAAAACCTGGCATGGGGCTTGCTGGTGAAATAATCGGTCTGATGTCCATTTGGGTGGCAGGTATGCAATTGCGTACACACAATTTGCAGGGAATACGTCAGCGTTGGCACAGGTCATTGATGGTACAGCTTCTGGCTGCCGTACTATGTACATTCGTCCAATACATATATTTCCGCTATATGGATGGAGGTACATTTGTTCAGACTATTTTTGATTTTTACAGCAACCCTGAGAACAAGGCTGTTATCGAACAACAATATCCTGGAGTCAATGTACAAGAGGTATTGAAGGCATTATGTACAATCGAGCTCAGTCAGCTGATAATGAGTTTCCTGATTATGAATTCGCTTATTGCGGTACTGCTCAGCATTCCGACCATGTTTGTGGCCAGACCGAGGTCGGGAAGTAAGGAACAGTGAACCACCCATCATCGTAATGACAAGATTTCAATAGAAGATATGGTATGCAACTAAGGGATACATCGTTTGTTGACTTGATGCAAAAACGCATCTGTAATGTGCTTATTATTGCCAATCCGTACGATGCTTTTATGCTTGAGGACGATGGGCGTGTGGACGAGAAAATATTCTCGGAATACGCCAAGTTAGGACTCCGATTTCCTCCTCGTTTCATACAGGTGTCAAACGAAACCGAGGCTCGTTCCCAGATGGAGACTGGTAGCATAGACCTGGTTATATGCATGCCTGCAGCTGAAAATAACAATGTATTTGACATCGCACGCAGCATCAAGGCAGCACATACAGATATCCCCATTGTTGTCTTGACTCCGTTCAGCCATGGTGTTACCAACCGTATCGAGAACGAAGACCTTTCTGCTTTCGAATATGTATTCTGTTGGCTCGGAAATACCGAGTTGCTATTATCCATTATCAAGCTGATAGAGGACAAGATGAACCTCGAGCATGATATTCGCAGTGCCGGTGTCCAAATGCTCTTGCTTGTCGAGGACAGTATTCGTTTTTACAGTAGCATTCTGCCCAATCTATACAAATTTGTACTTCATCAGAGTCTGGCATTTGCTTCCGAGGCGCTGAACTCGACTCTTGAGGCATTGCGTATGCGCGGTCGTCCAAAAATAGTCTTGGCACGAACATACGAGGAGGCGTGGGGATTATACGAGAAGTTTGCCGACAATGCACTGGGCGTAATCTCGGATTGTCGTTTTCCTATATACAACGGCAGTCGCCAGGCTGACGAGATGGCAGGATTCAAACTGCTCAGTTGCATACGTGCACGAGATCCGTATATACCATTGATTCTTGAATCAAGCGAGAGTGAAAGGGCCGAACTTGCCAGTCAGTGTGGCGCTTTGTTCATTGATAAGAATTCCAAGAAGATTGGTGTGGACCTTCGTACCTTGATGAGTAATTTCTTTGGTTTTGGAGATTTCGTTTTCCGTAATCCCGATACTTTGGAGGAAGTTGCACGTATCCGTAACCTGAAGGAACTGCAGGACAATATTATGACCCTGCCGTTTGATTCTCTCTCGTATCACATACGCCACAATAACGTAAGTCGATGGCTTTCCAGCCGTGCCCTGTTTCCTATTGCCGAATTCCTGAAGCATATCACATGGGAAACCCTACAGGATGTCGATGCACACCGTCAGATTATTTTTGATGCCATTGTAGCATACCGGCGGATGAAAAACCGTGGTGTTGTAGCTGTTTTCCAGAAAGATCGTTTTGACCAATACTCCAACTTTACACGTATTGGAGATGGTTCGTTGGGAGGTAAGGGACGTGGACTGGCATTCCTTGATCGCATGATATCTAAGCAACGCGAAGGATTAGGTAAACTGTTATACATTCCCAAGACACTGGTGCTGTGCACTGATATCTTTGACGAGTTCATGGACTCGAATGACTTGTATGGTATAGCTCTGAGCGATATTGATGACGAGGAAATCCTGAAGGCTTTTCTTCGTGGTCGAATGCCGCAGCGCCTGCTGTCCGATCTTGAGGCCTTTATGGATGTCGTCCGCTCACCGCTGGCAATCCGTTCCAGTTCACTGCTTGAAGATAGCCATTACCAGCCTTTTGCCGGAATCTATTCTACTTACATGATTCCATACACAGAAGACAAGTATGAACGTCTCAGTATGCTTGCCAAGGCTATCAAGGCAGTCTATGCCAGTGTCTATTACCGTGGCAGTAAGGATTATATGACAGCAACCAGCAATGTTATTGACCAGGAAAAGATGGCGGTAATCCTGCAGGAGGTAGTCGGTCAGCAGTACGGAGAGTGTTTCTATCCTACATTCAGCGGCGTTGCGCGTAGTGTTAACTATTATCCAATAGGAGACGAGAAGTCTGAGGAGGGAACTGTGTCCCTGGCTATGGGTCTGGGTAAATACATCGTTGACGGTGGAACCTGTTTGCGCGTTTGTCCTGCGCATCCGCACCAGGTATTGCAGATGAGTGAAATGGATATTGCCCTCCGCGACACACAAACCAGTTTCTTTGCATTGGGACAGAATGACTTGGAAAAGCCGGATCCGTTGGTAGATGACGGATTTAATCTGATAAAAGTCAGCGTACGTGATGCAGACAAGGATGGTTCTCTACAGTGGATATGTTCTACATATAATCCTGTTGACCAATGTATATACGATGGCTATTACGAGGGGCGCAACCGCAAGGTTATCAGTTTTGCGGGAGTCTTGCAGAATGGCGTATGGCCACTTCCTGAATTATTGCAACTGGTTTTGAGGATGGGGCAGGAAGAAATGCAACGACCTGTTGAAATCGAGTTCGCATGTAACCTGCATCCAGACAAGACCGGTGAATTCTATCTTCTGCAGATACGTCCCATGGTAGATAACCGCATGAACCTTGGTGAGAACCTCGCGGCTGTTCCTGACGAGCAGTGTATGATACGCAGTCATAATGCCATAGGTCATGGCATATTTTCGGAAATCGAGGACGTTGTGTATGTCAAGACTATTTCGGATACGAAAAATCCGGATTACAAATACAGTCCGTCAAACAATCCCCGTATAGCAGAAGAGATAGAGCGTATCAACCGGTTGCTGCTTACCCAGGATCGCAAGTGCCTGCTTATAGGTCCCGGTCGCTGGGGGTCCAGCGACCCATGGCTTGGCATACCTGTCAAATGGCCACAGATCAGCAGTGCACAGGTTATTGTAGAGGCAGGACTGGAGCATTTTCAGGTAGAGCCTAGTCAGGGAACACATTTCTTTCAAAATTTGACATCACTAGGTGTCGGATACCTGACAATAGATGCTTTTCGTGGTGATGGTAAGTATGATGAGAGTATTTGGGCAGGTTACGATACGATACAGGAAACTGACTATGTACGCCACATACGTCTCTCGAAACCGCTCACTATTAAGATTGACGGAATGAGCAAGGAAGCAATAGTAAAACAATAGAATATGATGAAGAATACCGTAGTCTTTGTGTTTGCCTTGTTAGTGTGCCTCGGTGTCGCTGCACGCAAGAAGCCGAAGTCAATAGTCGTTCTGTATGAAAATGACGTACATTGTGCAATAGACGGTTATCCTGTATTGGCAGGCTTGCGTTCACAGGTTGCCGATACAGCTGATGTCGCAGTTGTCAGCAGTGGAGACTTCTTACAGGGAGGTACATCCGGTGCAATCTCACGTGGCGAATATATCACTGAGATTATGCGGACTGTTGGATATGATGCAGTCACACTGGGGAATCACGAATTTGATTATCAAGTCTCACGTATGGTCGAACTTATCGACAAGTCCCGACTTCCTGTTACATGTACCAATTTTTTCGAATCCGGAAATACAAAGCCTTATTATGTACCATATATAATCAAGAAGATCGGTAAGAAGAAAGTTGCTTTTATAGGTACAGTTACCCCAACTACACTGAATTCGGAACAATATGCATTCTTTGACAAGGAGGGCAATCAGTTGTATGACTTGCGCCCGAATCAGGTTTACCGACTTGTCCAGGATGCGGTGAATGCGGCAAGAAGGAAAGGTGCAAAGTACTGTATAGTGCTCAGCCATCTTGGCGAAGACGACAATGCTATGCACGTCACAAGCCATGGTTTGGTAGCTGCGACGTCAGGTATTGATGCGGTTCTGGACGGACATACTCATAGCGTCATTCCATGCCAACTGGTTGCAAACAAGTATGGTAAGATGATACCGGTCAGTCAGACAGGAACAAAGTTCAATTATGTCGGGCATCTGCTTATCGATAAAAAGGGTCGTGTCAGTACACGGTTGATACCGATTCGTAATAATCAGACCAAGGCAATAGACACATCAGTCCTGACCAAGGCATCAAATAGTTTGAATAAGACACAGACCGCGACAGACAGTATCAATAAATTGGTTGACGAGCAGACAGCACGCATTGTTTGTCATTCGGATTTCCCTATCAGTATCCTGGATTCAACAGGAGCTCAGGCGGTTCGTTACAGCGAGACAAATGCAGGCAATCTGGTCTGTGATGCATTCCGTGCGGTTACAGGTGCACAGGTTGCCCTTAACAATGGCGGAGGCATTCGCAATCAGTTATCGGCAGGTGACCTTACATACGGTGATATTATCAGCCTGTTGCCATTTGACAACTATCTGGAGACAATAGAAGTAACAGGCCAGGATATATTTGATGTACTGGAAGCATGCTGCCAGTTGCTTCCCGAAAAGGATGGACAGTTTGCGCAGGTTAGCGGACTACGTTATACAGTTGATATCAGTAAGCATCCAAGAGTCCAAAGTGTTGAGGTGCTCAATGGTGATTACGAACCTGTTCAGCCGGACAGAAAATATGTTCTCTGCACAACTGACTATTGCATAGATGGTGGAGGTATGTATAAGAAATTGAAGGATTGTCGCAAGCTCAGGGAAAGTATCATTCGCTACAATGATGCTCTCATAAAGTATGTAACAGAATATTTGAGTGGAAAAATCCCTGAAGTCTATCGTAAACCTCAGGGACGTATAATAATAAAGTAAACACTCTTACTATCTCAACCTTTGGCCGGTGGTATTGTACTTCCGGCCGTTTTTGTATATTACGACGCTATTGCCTCTCAGGAATTTGCCGTTAATATTGTTGACTTTATCATCGATAATAACAATGTCGGTTATTGCCGTTGGTCCATCGTATTTACTGTCTGATTGGAATACCAGGGCGCAGTTTGCATCGGATGTCCCGTAAAAACCGATGTTCCTGCCCGCACCTGTACCTCCCCATGTATTGATGCCTTTGGAGTTGTCCGAGGTTAGCGTAATTACGTATTCCGAACTTTTATTAGGATGCGAGGCAAGTCTGAATGACTTTGACGTACTTCCATACGAACTGCTATAAAGCAAAGTAGTTACGTCACCTTTTGTGGAAGTGGCACTCTTGGTGTTCATGTATGTGCCGTCAGCACAGTAAATCTTAAAGTTGTTGAAACTGTCCCCGATAAGAGCAAAAAACTGGCAGTTATCCAATGCTTCGTTTCCGACTGTTGCCAGATTAGCCTTACCGTTTGCCTGTAGGAATACATTGCCGTTGGTAAACTTTATCTTATACCATTTGGGGTGCTCCACAGTACTCGTTTCCGGTGTTACAGTCGTTTTGCTGTCCTTGCGTGGGGTGTATCCTGGCATCCAGTGATTAGAATATACATAGTCGTTTGTATCCAGCCACTTGGTGTGTTCTAGTAAGCGCGCGCGAAAGTTAGACCAGTCTTTGAGTTCCTGCTTTGTCCAACCTGCTTCGGCAATACATATCAGTCGTGGCATAGCCAGATATTCCAGATATTCGGGACTTCCAACGTGTTCGGTCCAGAAGGTACCCTGTACACCTCTCACAAGAGCCTCCTGTGCATCAGTCAGCCCGCTCGGCAAGGGTATCAGACTATAGCACCCCTCCACACTGTCATCACCGTCACCGGCTCCAGTAGGTTCACCATAATCCGTACACTGCCTGCGGTTTATGTAATAGCTCTGATTGCCGCGGTTATATTCGGTAACAATAGCAGGAAGCCCCATTCCAACAGCTTTACGCACACCCGATTCACATGGATTCCAGCACATGATTGTAGCACCGGTTCCCTTCATGATGTCCAGGTCGGCACCGCTGGCTGTGACACTTTCGTTCCAGCAGAACAGCTTCTTGCCCTTGGTAGCAACAAAGTCGCTGATTTGTTTTATGAAACGTGTCTGCAGCTGCCTGTAGTTGCTAAAACCCTCTGCCGAATACAATGCCTGGCACTGGGCATTGTTCTGCCATTGTGTGACGGGACATTCGTCACCGCCAATATGGATGTATGGGTAGGGGAATATTTCGCATAGTTCAGCCAAAATATTTTTCGTAAACTGTACCGCATTGTCATCAGCAACATTCAGTACATTGCTGCTTATTCCGCCACTTGTCCAGACGGCAGGAGGATTGCTGGGATTACAGCTGTATTCAGGATAGGCTGCCAAAGCTGCCACAAAGTGTCCCGGCATATCAATCTCCGGTAATATGTCTATGTGACGTTCAGCTGCGTATGCGACAATGTCTCTCATTTCCTCCTGAGTATAGAAATAGGGGCCGTATGGCTTGCCTGTCATCCCCCCGACACCTGTCCAATAAGTCCATCCGTTTTCAATGACCTTGGTTATCGGAGTTTCGTAGCTGTCAGAACGCTGAGCACCGATGGTCGTCAGTTTGGGATACTGCTTAATCTCGGCACGCCAACCCTGGTCGTCTGTCAAATGCCAATGGAACACGTTCATCTTGTATCTGGACATTACATCCAGCATCTTCTTGACCTCCTCGACAGTAAAGAAATGACGGCTCACGTCCAGCATAAAGCCACGATACTGGAACCTGGGCTCATCCTCGATGCGAAGCAATGGGAGAGCATCGCCAAACTGTTCGTCCAACTGGTCCAGCGACAGCATGGCATAATACTTGCCCCTGTCTGTCGAGTACTGCACCTTTATACCATCAGCAGTGATGTCCAGTACATAAGCCTCAGCACCCAGAGACGCATCTGTGCTGAAATCAATACCATCCTTATTCCATCCGGACAATGTGCCTTCACCGTTAATGCTGACCGATGCGGGAGCAGGTATGATATTGGTGTTATATGTTGTTTTCTGCTTTACTATATATATATATAATGTGGACCAGTTGCCGTTTCCAGTGGCATATCTTACTGTCTTGTACCCGCTGGTATTGGTGTTCAGATAATACTTGCTGCCAGAGGTGAAGGTCAACCAGTACGAACGTGTTTCATCTGCATCTGCTGCCGTATTGCTAACCTTTGCCGTAATCTTCTCGGGCGTAAATACCTTGGCATCAGACTCAGTTGATGTGCGTGCAAATGTACTTCCGGTACCGCCAAAGAACTCACCGCTCCTTACATTCTTCAGTTTTATGCCGCTACCGGACTTTACCACTTCAAAAACCGTCCCTCCGTCACTCTGAAACGTAGAACTGTTGTTTCCATCACTCAGATAGAATTGTGCAGTTGTACTGTTTACATACAGGGCAACCTTCAGACCTCCTGCAAGCAGCTCATTCCTTGTTATGCTTTCGTCGCTTATCGTGAACAGTGTTGTTGGCTGTCCTGATATGTTCAGGACAGATGTGCAGACGGTAATCAGTAATAATAATTTCTTCATAACACTATTGTTTTCTGGGTTCATAACCTTTCATCCAATGTTGGGAGTATATATACTTGTTTTCATCCAGCCACCTCGTTTGTTTCATCAGGCGATTCCGGAAGCATTCCCAGTTTTTCTGTGAGGGTGCAGTCCATCCTGTCTCGGCAATGCAAATCAGTTTTGGCAAAGCGAGATACTCCAGATAGTCATTGCTGCTGACCCACTCGGTCCAGAATGTTGCCTGCACACCGTTCACTTGTTTAAGCTGTTTGGTGTCAAGCCCATTAGGAATAGGGTCGTATGTATATGTTTTCTCGACAGTATCATCACCTGCACCTGCACCTGCAGGTTCACCAGTTTCATTACTCGGTCGTCGGTTTATGTAGTAGCTGCCGTCTGGGGCATGTATCTCGCTCAATACTACATTCAGTCCCATGTCAATGGCTTTTTTTGCTGCGGCTTTCGAACCAACCCAGCAAAATATCACGGCTCCGGTCTGTTTGATTGCTTCCAAGTCAGCCCCCTCGGCCGAAATGCTTTCGTTCCAGCAGATAATCTTTTTGCCCTTCTTATACACATGATTGCTAATTTCCTTTATGAAATCAGACTGCAAGGCACGCACATGTTTCAGACCCAGTCTTCTGCACTTCTCCTGACACATTGCATTCTTCTCCCAAGCACTGGTCGGACATTCGTCCCCACCAATGTGTATGTAGGGGTAGGGAAATATTTCGCACAATTCATCCAATATGTCCTTTGCAAAGTTGATTGCCGCCTGGTTTCCTACATTCAGGACATCATCATTCACACCCCATCGTTCGGTCCATACCTTATGTTCGACTTCAGGTGTACAGCTGAAGTTGGGATATGCCGCCATTGCGGCCTTGAAATGACCGGGCATGTCAACCTCGGGAAGTACATCGATATGACGCTCGGCACAATAACGTACAATATCCCTCATCTCGTCTTGTGTGTAGTAGTATGGTCCATACTGTCTGTCGGTATAGGCGGCTGTACCAGTGTAGTATTTATGCTGTGCGGTCGTATTTATCGAATCCAGGTGGAAATCCGTTTCCCAACTATTTGAACGAACAGCCCCAACCGCTGTCAGTTTGGGCCATTTCTTAATCTCAGCCCTCCATCCGTGATCGTCCGTCAGATGCCAATGAAATACGTTCATCTTGTATCTGGCCATAACGTCAATCAGTTTTTTCAGTTCCTCAACAGAAAAGAAATGGCGGCTCACATCAAGCATGAAACCGCGGTATGCATACTGTGGGTGATCCTCGATATGCATACATGCAATACTGCCATTCGTACAATCCTCAGCCAGCTGTTGCAGTGTCTGTTCCGCATAGAACTTTCCCCTGTCTGTAGCCGATGTGATGGTCACGCCTTTTTTCGAGATGTCCAGACGGTATGCTTCATCTTCCATTCTTGCATCAGTCACATATCTTACATTCTTAAGTTTCCTAACCTTGACACTCCCCTCGTAGGTCATCATCTTATGCGGCATCGGGATGATATGTTGTGCATTGGCTGTTGAACCGGATAACAGAATGCAGACGATGTAAAAGAATAACTTGAAATTTTTCATTTGAATAAGATTTAATATATATACCATAATCGGTGTCGAGCCTGTTTATTTTCTGCGCGTTGCAGCGTAGATAGCTATTACTGCATAACAGATCAGGGGTATTACGAATGCGATTGCCATGTTTTGTGTCTTGTCGGCAATGTAGCCCATCAGTACAGGTGCAACGGCACCGCCTACGATTGTCATAATAAGTAGCGAGGAAGCGAGCTTGGTCTTGGTACCGGCATCTCGCAATGCGAGGGAGAAGATTGTGGGGAACATAATACTCTCTCCAAGATACAGTCCGCAGAATGCGGCAAGCGAAATATTGCCGCTGCAGTTGATAACGATTGTGGTGGCAACAAAGGCAAGTATGCTGCAGGCGAGCAAGACAAATCTGGGTCTGATATAATTCATCATGATACCGCCCAGTACCCTGCCTGCAAAGAATAGCCCCATGCCTCCGAATGCCAATAGGGTAGAGGCAGTCTTGCTGGGAATGTGTATTGTTTCTGTGGCATAGTTTATGAAGAAGCTGTTGACGCCGGTCTGTGCAGCAACGTAGAGGAAAAGGGTAATCATACCCATGGCAAATGCCAGCGTACTGATTTCAACCTCGGCGGTCTTCTGTTGGGTGTCTGCTTCGTATGCACGCCTGGGGTCAGGGAGTTTGATGAAGGAGAATACAAATGCTACTGCCAATACGAATATTCCGACAACTGTATAAGGAATGGAGATATCCACTCCGGTGAACAGTAGCTGTCCCCCGACAAGCGGTCCCACTATCCAACCGATGCCGTTCAGGCTCTGTGACAGGTTGATGCGGCTCTCAGCCTTGTCGGGATCGCCCAAGACTGTTGTGTAGGGGTTGGCGCTTGTCTCCAGACATGTCAGGCCGCAACCGAGTATAAAGAGACTGAATACAAAAAAGTAGAAACTGTTAATGTGTGAACCAGGGATAAACATAAGGGAACCGATGCCGAAGAGCACCAGTCCTGTAATGACGCCACGGCGATAGCCCCATTTTCGTATTATCCATCCTGCAGGTAACGCCATTAGGAAATAGGCTCCGTAAACTGCCGTCTGGGTAAGGGCAGACATGGTCTTGCTAATCAGGAAGGATTCCTGAAAGTGAGGATTAAGCACTTCCAGTATTCCGTGGGCAAAACCCCACATGAAAAACAGACTGCTTATGAGCAGGAACGGAATAAGGTAGTTGTGTCCTTGGTAGCGGAACATGGATTTCTTTTCTTGGTCGGTATTCATATCTTATTCAACTTTTGCTACAAAGATAGTGTTTTTCTGTAATATAATCAATCCAACAGATTATTATCTTACGTTTCCGATGTAAAAAGGATTAGCCATACTGGTCAGCTTACATAGCCCTGCTGTCAAAAAAACAGAGAGAACACGGCGTTATGTTCTCTCTGTTTTGTCAGATTATTATATTTCCAGTCAGTTGCTTACTTTACCTCAGTGCCATTCATGTAGTAAGCCTTACCAGCCTTGACTACGACAATCTGGCCGTTAACCATGTACTTGCCGTCAGCCTTGGTCTT